>Ga0114922_10003663_pt1 | contig 14312 bp, 10 predicted proteins | sample AartaG_FD_100975 | JGI IMG/M metagenome (GOLD analysis project Ga0114922, IMG submission 100975) | Deep subsurface microbial communities from Aarhus Bay to uncover new lineages of life (NeLLi) - Aarhus_00045 metaG | ecosystem: Environmental > Aquatic > Marine > Oceanic > Sediment | place...
GTTGATGGTGGAGCGGATTGGCTGGAGGCGGGCACACCTTTAATCAAAAGTGTCGGACTTGATTGTGTACGAGAATTAAGAAAGAGGTTCCCTCATCATACTATCGTAGCTGATATGAAAACAATGGATGTGGGAAGAATTGAAGTAGAAACAGCGGCCAAATCAGGAGCAGACATCGTTGCCGTATTAGGGGTGGCTTCCAACTCTACTATAGCCGAGTGTATTCAGGCCGGGGAGCACTATGGCGCAAAAATAATGGTGGACCTTTTGGGAGTGCCTGAATGCCTGAAAAGAGCCGCGGAAATCGAACAGATGGGAGCTCATTATTTAGGCCTGCATACTGCAATTGACGAGCAAATGAAAGGGGAAATATCTTTTGAGAAAGTTAGTCGCGTTACTGGCGAAGTGAATATCCCTGTTGCTGTGGCTGGTGGAATAAATTCGGAAAATGCGTGGAAGACCGTAGAAGCAGGAGCAGCTATAGTTATCGTTGGTGGAGCGATAACCAAGTCTGAAAATGCGCGGAAAGCAACTCAGGAAATAAAGAAGGCCCTCAATCAAAAAATCAGTATAAAGACCAAACTTTTCAAAAGGGTTACTTATGAAAATATTCGAGAGACGCTGGCGAAGGTTTCAACGGCAAATATCTCTGATGCCATACACCGTCAAGAGGCGTTACGAGAAATTTTTTCTATTACATCGGGAACAAAAATGGTTGGCCGGGCGGTTACTGTGAGAACTTATCCGGGTGATTGGGCCAAGCCGGTGGAAGCAATCGATAAAGCTTTAGAGGGAGATGTAATCGTGATTGATGCCGGCGGAGCAGGACCTGCGGTGTGGGGGGAATTGGCCAGCCATAGTGCACAAAAAAAGAATTTGGCCGGCGTGGTGATAGACGGAGCAATTCGGGATGTAGCAGAAATTCGTCGGATGAAGTTTGCTGCTTTCGCCAAAATGATTACACCCGCCGCCGGTGAACCTAAGGGATTTGGAGAAATCGGCGTGCCGGTGAGTATTGGTGGAACAAAAGTTTTCCCCGGGGATTGGGTTATCGGCGATGACGATGGTGTGATAATTTTACCTGATAAAAAAGCGGTGGAGTTTACTAACCGGGCAATGGACGTGTTGGAGAGAGAAAACCGTATAAGAAAAGAGATTGAAGAAGGTGGAACATTAGGAAAAGTAACTGAACTTTTGAAATGGGAAAAAAAATAAATACAAGGAGAAAAAAATGGCAGCACAATCAAACAATGGGAAAAATCAAGAAGTGGAAAACGTCTATACGAGCTCGTCAGAGCAGGGGGATAGAATGCCGGGGCAGGCCACCATCTTAGTCGTTGATGATGAGAAAGCCATGCGGGACTCCTGCTGTCAGGTATTGAGCAAGGACGGATACCGTGCAGAAACAGCAGTGGATGGGTATAGCGGTTTGCAGAAGGTAAGGGATATCAGGCCTGATTTAGTCCTGGTTGACCTCAAGATGCCGGGGATGAGCGGTATGGAGCTTTTAGAAAGAATAGGAGATGTCGACCCAAACATCGTCTCCGTGGTCATCACGGGCTATGCAACCAGAGAGTCGGCTGTGGAGGCAAAGAGGCGCAATGCTTATGACTATCTCCCCAAGCCATTTACCCCGAACCAATTAAGAACTATTATTAAAAGAGGATTGGCAGAAGTAAACGATGATAATAAAATGGCAGCACAATTAATCGATGAGGAGAAGATGGGGGCACAGTTAATCGATGGCAGAGCAGTAGCAAAAAGGGTGAAAGAAGAATTAAAGAAGGAAATAGTCGAGCTGAAAGAGAAACATAAATCTTCCCCTCTTCTTTTAGCGGTTCAGGTGGGCGAAAATCCTGCTTCGGCCTCTTATTTGAAAAGTCAGAAGAAAGGTTGTGAGGAGGTTGGCGTCGGTTATCACGTTCAGCAGCTACCTCGGGAAGTTACCGAGCAAGAGCTTCTTCAGTTTATCAAGGGAAAAAATCAAGATGATACAATAACCGGGATTATCCTTCAGATGCCTTTGCCTGAACAAATAAATGCTGAAAAGGTCCAGGAAGCAATTGACCCTTCGAAAGATGTGGAGGGGGTGAACCCGCAAAATATGGGATTGTTAATTTACGGCTGGCCGGGACTTGTTCCCTGTACCGCTTTAGCAGTGATGGAATTAATTAAAAGCACCGGAACTTCCATCAAGGGAAAACAGGTGACCCTCGTAGGTCATAGCTCACTTGTAGGAAAGCCTTTAACTCTTCTTCTTTTATCTTCCCCATTTGACTCGGCCACTACGACCGTTTGTCACATTGCTACTCGAGATTTGGCTGCGAATACAAGAAGGGCCGAGATACTTATCGTGGCTGTAGGCAAACCTGGTTTAATCACAGGTGATATGGTTAAAGAAGGAGCAATGGTTATTGACGTAGGAATAAATCGCGTCGAAGGCAAGCTCGTTGGAGATGTTGTCTTTGAAGAAGCGAAAGAAAAAGCTTCTCTAATTACACCTGTCCCCGGAGGCGTAGGGCCGGTAACCGCTGCCATGCTTTTGAAAAATACGGTGGAGGCATGGAAAATCCAGTTGGGATTTGATCCAATGAGGAACATCGAATGGACCATGGATTGAAACGATTGGAGGAAAAAGTCCTGGATGAATACCTGTCTTTAGTTCAAAGAGTCCAGCCCGAATTGGACAGGCGTTTTTTTTACGACGTGATGCCGGACTGGGAAGATTTCAGAGAATATAGAATGCGGGAATTAGTCAGTACCAGTTCGTAAAATTAAGGGACAGCCAGAAAAGACGTTGGCAGTCCCGAATTTTGAATTGAGGTTGACAAAAAAAGTGGATTGATTAAAATTACCCGGGGCAAGAAATGCCGTCGGCGGGTAGTTGTGCCCCGTTTCCTGAGAGGCTCTATGTGGTAATGGCAGGAAAGCGTAGAGTTTTTGTGAAAGTATAGCAAAAACATAAAATCTTCGGATTTGGTCACTTGGGAGAATTCCTGAGTGACTTTTTTTTATAGGAACTGGTTGGCATGCAAATTGTAAACGGGGCAGAGAGTGATTGGAATTTATGAATAAACCTTAAAAAATCTGGATGGTGATAAAGCGTTTCTTGTGACGGCTGTTTCTACTGTTCCTGCGATTTGAAGAGTTGAATATGCCGCCAGAGGACAATTTACACGAAGTGCTTGCAGACAAGGGAATGACATTATGTTACAGCCATGGCAGATTTTTGCGATAATTACGCTCGCTTTTATGTGCGAATACATGGACTCGACCCTCGGTATGGGGTACGGAACAACACTGACTCCTATCTTTTTGCTGCTGGGTTTTGGCCCAATGCAGATTGTTCCAGTCATCTTATTGTCGGAATTAGCATCCGGTCTTTTGGCGGGATTTTTTCATCATCGCGAGGGAAACGTGGATTTCAAACCCAGGACAACAAATATTTCACTAATTATACAGAAGATAAAGTCTCTGGGCTGTGTTGAGAGTTTCAAACAAGGCATACCATTACATTTGAAGGTTGCGTTGCTTTTGGCGGCCTGCAGCATTGTGGGTACAGTTGTCGCCGTTTTTGTTGCGGTCAATATACCCAGATTCTGGTTGAAAATCTACATTGGCTGTCTTGTGACAGCAATGGGGGTGATTATCCTTGTTTGTCTCGGCAGGGAATTTAGATTCTCCTGGAAGAAAATTGCCTTTTTGGGCCTAATTGCTTCTTTCAACAAAGGCATGAGCGGCGGGGGATATGGCCCGATTGTAACAGGCGGTCAAATTTTGTCCGGTGTCGAGGGCAAAAGCGCTGTCGGAATCACCTCTTTGGCGGAGGGCCTGACTTGCCTGGTCGGGATAATTACCTATGTCCTCGTTAAAAGCGAGCCTCTTGATTTGAGATTGGCCCCGTGGGTCATTGTCGGGGCCGTCCTTTCGGTTCCGCTTTGCGCAAAAAGCGTAAAACTGATAAGCACACACAAACTAAAACTCATGATAGCTGTACTTACAATAACTCTGGGCATGTTCACGCTAATTAAAACTTTGTACTCGCGATAACAACATTACGCGTAACCTGATTAAAAGAACCTTAACAGTTGAACCTGTTCCCGAAGTTGCCGGGGATATTTTCCTTCTGTTTCACCTTGAGCATAGACGTTTTGAGAACCAACGTTACGAGTAGGGGCGACCCTGTGTGGTCGCCCTTATAGGACGATGTCCCCTTATAGCCCAAAGAATATCGAATACCGAACAAGGAATACCGAATTTCGAAGCAGGGGCGCCCCTGTGTGGTCGCCCTTATACCTTCGGCTGGAATCGCGGATTCACAATGTAGTTCCCGATAGAGTTCGCCGGGCATTCCGGAATTTGGGTAAATTTTGTTGATTTTCAGCCACAGGAAGTGTATAATTATGGTACTTTAGTTACTTTGATGGAGGCAAAAGGTGATTGGAAAATGCGGTCCCATTAGTTTATTTCTGCGAAATTTTACAAAAAGAGAGCGGTGCGCACAGGGTGCGCTGTGAAATATTAACAATTTTTGAAAGGGTAAACAGATGAAAAGTACAAAATCGAAGATCCGCTGTGGCGGAATGTCAGCAATTTTGGTTTTGGCCTTGGGCCTGATGGTCCGGCTATCTGGAGTTAGCGAGGCGGCGCCAATGGGCTCGGCATTTACGTATCAGGGGCGGCTCATCGACGCCAACGACACAGCAGACGGTCTATATGACTTCCAGTTCAAGCTCTACGACGACCCCAATGTCATCGTGGGCAGGCAAGTGGGAGCCACGATTGATATCAATGAGCTTGACGTTATCGACGGCTACTTTACAGCAGTATTGGACTTTGGCGCCGGCGTGTTCGATGGCGATGGCCGCTGGTTGGAAATTGCGGTACGTCCGGGAGAGTTTGAGGACCTAAATGAATATAATCTGCTTAGTCCCAGGCAGCAGATAACGCCCGCTCCTTATGCAATAGACGCAAATACATTGAGCGGACACAAGGTCTCGGACTTTGCATCGGCATCGCATCACCACGATGCGCGTTATGTTAATACCGATGGTGACAAAATGGTCGCGCAAGTAGACGGGTGGTGGATTTATGAGGTGGAAAACACCGGCAAAGGAACGGGCATTGAGAGCAGGGCTTTTACCGATGCCATTTGTGGGGTGGCATCAGCCGATGGAGGTACTGGTGTTCGCGGTGAAGCGGGCGGAGAAGGCGGTTACGGTGTTTATGGTTATGCCTCCGACCCGGACAGTTACGCTGTTTACGGTAAGGCGATTTGTGCTACGAACAATAAGAACTACGGCGGTTATTTTACCGCCGCAGGCAAATATGGCCGGGGAGTGTACGGTGAGGGGACGGGTGAATCCGGACGGGGCGTCCTTGGTGATGCAACGGGCCTTTATGGAACAGGTGCTCAGGGAACGGCTACCGGCCAGTATGGCATGGGTGTCTATGGATTTGCTTCCGGAAATAATAGCAAAGGCGTTGTTGGAATTAGTTCGGGTGCTTCTGGTCGAGGTGTGTACGGCTCACACAGCGGCAGTAACAACTTTGGCTATCTCGCAAGCAGCGAGTATGGTGCATACGGCAAGTTCAATGCTAATGCAAATTATGGCTACCTCGGCGGCAGCTCATACGGTGTTTATGGATTACACGGCCAAAGTGGACGCTATGGATACATCGGAGGCAATGACTATGCCGTTTACGGTTACTATCAGGATGAGTGGAACGAGAATTATGGGTATATTGGCGGTGATAAGGAGGCTGTCTATGGCCACAGTGATTGGGACTCTGGTGTCAAGGGATACAGCCACAGAGGATATGGTGTATACGGATACAGCGACGCATCCGATGGTTATGGTGTATATGGCCAAAATGACGACGGCGGATATGCAGGCTTTTTCAGAGAAAATGTAATGGTACTGGGCCGACTCGACAAAGGCAGCGGCTCATTCAAAATAGACCATCCACTTGACCCGGAAAACAAGTATTTATGTCACTCCTTTGTCGAATCACCGGATATGAAAAATGTCTACGATGGCGTTGTCAAGTTGGGCAAAAAAGGACAGGCATGGGTGCAGCTTCCGGACTATTTTGAGGTGTTGAACTGCGACTTTCGGTATCAATTGACCTGTATTGGTTCTTTTGCTTCAGTTTATATTGCTGAGGAGATTTCCAACAATCGGTTTAAAATAGCCGGTGGAAAACACAATATGAAAGTCTCCTGGCAGGTAACGGGTATCAGGCACGACCCCTATGCAGTGGCCAATCGCATACAGGTCGAAGAAGATAAATCAACGCAGGAACGTGGTTACTATGCGCATCCAACGGCGTACGGTCTCTCGGATGAAAATGGCATAAAACCTGTCCGAAGTGGAGGATTTTCTGAAACCGAAAAAATAACCGCAAAGGCCGGCGGGCTGTGAATATTGAACTATTTTTTTTGAAAGAGTAAGAAATGAAAAGGAAAGAAACGTCGACCATTTTGGTTCTGACTTTGGGCCTGATGGTTTGGACTATGGGAATCGTCGGCGCAGCACCGATTGGTACGGCTTTTACATATCAGGGCAGACTTATCGATAACAATGTTGCTGCGGATGGGGAGTATGGTTTTCAATTCAGGCTGTTCGATGGTGATACCGGCGGCAGTCAGGTTGGCGGCGATGTAAGTATAGGCGACGTAAATGTGATAGACGGATATTTCACCGTTGAGCTGGATTTTGGAAATGTATTTACGCAAGAAGCAAGGTGGCTGGAAATTGGGGTGAAAGAAGGAGATTCAAGCGGAGATTTTACGACGCTCAGTCCCCGGCAGAAAATAACGGCGGTGCCCTATGCTATGAGCACAAACATCTCTTATGGCACGACATCGGTGGTAACTGGGAATTTCCACAGCATGGATGGCAACCCTGTGCCGGTTCCAATCCAGATAGACCTGTCTTCTCTTGGTAACATCTCACCCGACGATGTGACGATAGTGGCCTCCGCTTTCAAATTAGTCAACCCTCCCATAGGTGATGATCTTTACCCATATGAGCCGGCATTCGTCCGATGGGAGGTAACAGGTCCGCCCTTGGCCGCAACATTGAGGGTCTACGATAAAAACGCCCACGAATTCGATCAGGATGATGCTGCGTGGACAAACAACGAGATGTTTCTAAGCTATATTGCGGCAGGTCCGGACAGCGGAACCGGGATATTACCCGGCAGCAAAGTAGTTGGCGGCAGGATTTCAGGTATGCCGCCTGCGACTTATCCTTTTGAATTCGATATTTCGGAGCTGGGAAATGTTGAGGCATCCGATGTGATGGTTGTGGCATCGGGCTCAAAATTAACAGGAGCAGGAGAGCCGGAGACCCCCCTTATGATTAAGTGGGATGTAAACGATTCGCCGCTGACGGTTGAATTTCGTGTTTGGGATTCTTATGGAGTTGAATATTCACCGGCATCAGGAGCATGGATGGGCAGACAAATAGAAATGAGTTTTACGGCGTTTGACCCAAATGGCGGGGGAGTATTAGCCGGCGGCAGCCAGGCGGTTGCCTCCGGCAGATTAGAGGGTATCTGCCATGATCCGAGTGATGCTGGTGCACCGGACGATACTTTACCTTCTCATCCATTCGAGTTTGACATTTCGGGATTGGGCGCAGTTGAATTTAATAATATAGCGGTTTGTATCACCGGTTTTAAGATGTCCGGCAGTGGAGTTACAGAGGGGCCGTTGTGGTTTGACTGGGAGGTGACAACATCTCCGTATCCTCTGACTTTAAGAATTAATGTTTGGGATGAGCATCATAATCCCTATGATTTTACTGATGGTATAAACTGGGAGGACAAAAGATTAAAATTGAGTTATATTGCCAGCGTTGCTTCCGGGAGCGGGGTGCCAGTATCGTCGAACGTAAAGGTTGTTACGGATTTGAATCTGGACATCGACGGCAATATTGTAACCGGAGAAATACCGCAATATGATTACTTGGGAAGAGTTACAAGAGTTTACCTACGGGATTTGCCGAATCTGAAAGAAAGGCTTGGAGGCAGCGGCATTACTTTGGCTAAGGTAAATCATAGTATTAAGAAAATCATGCTTTCTGCTCAGACATATTTAGATGCAACTCAAGATGCTTTTGTGGGATTCCGATGGGCCCGTGAGAGGTATGGATTTGCACACGGAACGGATGAGACCGATATTTTCTGGTCCATATACGTATATGAAGATGAGCAGACTGCGAATGAAGATACAGATGCTACATACAAGCTGATACGTGTCGAAGCGCACTTAAATTAAATTCTTTTAAGAGGGCAAAAAAACGAAAACGGCAAAAATATCAACAATTCTTGTGCTACGTGGCGAGCTACTTCGCAGAGTAGCATTGGTTTTGGCTTTGGGCCTGATGGTTTGCCTTGTTGAGATTGGCGAGGCGGGCCCGATGGGCCCGGCGTTTACGTATCAGGGATGGCTAATGAACGACAACACGCCGGCAGATGGGTTTGGTTTGACAAGGCAATCGGGTTCAATTATTGTACCGTTTGAAAATTTGGGATGGCTGGTGTGAAAAAAGTTTGCTACTTGGAATGCTGTCAATGTGATAAGTTAAAGAAGGAGTATGGCGATGCGTAAATACTATGTTGTTTTAGTGATTATATTATCACTGTTATCTGGAAAAGTTTTCTCCCAAAAGGTTCCTTCCGGTAATCCGGATGATTTTAAGGTAAAGACATGTTTGCATTCTGTTAGCTATGCGGGTTTTTGGCGGGGCCAGGCCAAGTTGAGTGTCGATGAGTTTCTGGTCAAGGCAAAGAAGCTCGGATTCGATGGCGTGATGTTGATGGCTAAACGGCCTCATGTGTCCCTTTTGGATTACGATGCCGCTGCGCGAAAGGCCCTGCGTCGCAGGATTAAAAGTCTCGGGCTTGAATTGGTATGTCTGGCTGGATATACGGATTTTACAGCGGGCGTTGATAAGCCGGGAGTGCCTAACGTGGAAATTCAGGCTTGTTATGTTGGAGAACTGGCCAAATTAGCCCGCGATTTAGGGACAGATATGGTGCGTATATTCACGGGTTACGAGCGCCCCGGAGTGCCTTTTGACAAACAGTATGCGATGGTGGCTGAAGGATTAAAGCTCGCCGGACAAAAAGCGGCAAAGTATGGCGTTACCCTTGCCGTGCAGAACCATCACGATATTGGCGTCGGCCACGATACGATGTACTGGCTTCTCAAGGAGGTTAATTTGCCGAATGTTAAGGCGGCTTTCGATGCGTGGGCCCCGGCCTTACAAGGCTTAAAGGCAGAGGAAATGAGGGCCGCTGTTTTGAAGATGAAGCCCTTTATCGTTCACACCACTGCGGCTCAATATGTGCGCTTGCCTCGGTATCGCTATGAACACAATCTGACTAATTTTCTGCAGCGTGACACTTTGATTCGGGCGGTCCCGATGGGAGAGGGCTTTGTTGATTACGAGACTTTTTTCAAGACGCTTAAAGAAATCGGATACCAGGGATATATTGCTTACGAGATGTGCGAGGTGCTGGAAGGTGGCGGAGATATCGAAAATCTGGACAGAACGGCAAAAAAGTTCCTCGAATACGTCAAGAAGTTCTGAAGCGAAAACGAAGCTATTTGCTTGCCTTTTATTCTTGTTCTTTGCCGTCCTTCTTGCGCAGTAATCCGCCGAGACCTTCTATTAGCTTTTTAGGTTTCTTGAGCGCATCTTTGATTTCACTCGGGACTTTATCGCCGAGTTTTTTGTCCAGGCGTTCTCCGATTTGTTTGTCTATTTCCTCTGCAAGTCTTTCCTTTCCGGCTTTTACCAGTGCCTTTTTGAGGTCATCCTGCAGGGCTTTAACATCAAAAGCTAAACGCAGTTCGTTGGCAGGCCCAACAACGCGTATGGTAGTACTGAGGTTTTCTAAAACGCCAAGGGCTTCGGACGTTGTTTTGGAGCTCATGCCGAAAACTTCATTCCCCTGCGCTTTGGCCTTCATATCGCTGATGCCTACGTTAATCGCCAGGTCAACCGCTTCGTTTGTAACTGTGCCTTCGAACCGGCCTGAAGCTGTGCCTTTCTCGAATACCAGCGCGCTGTCACGGCTAAGATTAGATTGTATCTTACTGAGGTCGAAGCCGTCAAAAGTCCCGGAAACCCTCGGCCTTTTGCCCTCTGATGCGTAGTCGAACGTGATGTTCACAAAAGCGCCGGTATCGTGCGATTTTATTTCGAGTGTAACCGGCAGCCTGGCTGCTTGAGGAGAATCGCTTATGTTCTTGAGCAAAACGCTACTGCTGCCGAAGAGTTGTGAGGGTATTTGAACATTATCAAGCTTGATTCTTTTCGCCAGCACACGAGGCGATGGTGGGACAACAGCCCGGGCATCGAGGTAATCAAGGTACTTCTGCGGTATTTCCTCGGGCCCGGTTACGGCTTTTTCCTTTCCTTTCGGCAGCCATTTACTGAGCTTTTGCAGCCACTCTTTTACCGCCCTGGCGTTTTTGAAATACCCCTCAAGTTTACTTAGGTCCGCAGCTTCGACCTTAAAATCGCACGGGTCAAAAACAGAAGGCTTCCCTTCGGACCTGGCTTCGACTACTTTTCCGGGTGTATCCCGCTTCTGGTTAAACTTGACGTTTGAGACTTCAACATTGTCCATAACCAACTTGCCGGTGAGCAGGTTGTACACGCTTGCGTCAGTCGTGATTTTTTCAATGGATACTTGATTGTTCCGAGGCTTTTCTGAGTTGGTTACCTGTATTCCTGAGACCGATACAGCTCCGGTCAGCACGGATAAATCAAGGCTCTCCACATTCACTTCAGCGCCGTTAGCTCGCGTCATTGTCTTCGTGGCATAGTCCTTAATCGTACTGTCTTTTACCAATGTTGTCGCAATTGCCGATACAACCAGCACCAGTGCAGCTACCGCCGCCCCGGCTTTACGCACAATCCTGGTTTTGGCTGTAAAAAGTGCTTTGGCATCTTTTGTGCGCCTGCCGATAAGCAGACGGTCTAAAATCCGTACCCAGCGATTGGAATACCATTTCTTAAATTGCTCGGAACCCTCTTCAAATTTTAACAGCATCCGCCGAAAACTAATTACAGCGCGGGCCAGAAGCAAGCCGGCGACCAGGCCGATAACTGGTCCGACCACGATGGCCGCCGCTATCGAGTACCTGTTGAAATCCGTGATTCCTATAAGCGGTATCGAGGCCAGTAGATTCAGGAGCGGTGCCAGATAATTCTGTACCGCAACTCCGATGTGAAACAGAACCGGCGCCGCTGCCAGGCACAGACTCTTGCCCACCACTGCTGATAACAAAAAAAGGCCGGTATGGATATTTACAACTAACACAAGCAGGACTATGGCGGTATGAAAACCCGACCAGCCGGGAACGAATCCAAACCAGAATCCCAACGCCACTGATAGCACTATAAAAAAAGGTGAAACGCTGCCGCGGAATACTGCAAGAATTTTACGGATGAATCTCGGCAAAATCATATCTATACCTCCCGGCCACAAGCAAGTGACCTAACTCATTTTATCCACCTGACATTACAGGCATTACAGGCTCTTGGCTTCCCAAGGCCCCGCAACACCTACAATTTACATTTTGGCTGAACCAAAATCAAGCCAATAGCGTAAGAATTCTTGATTATAGACCATTAGGGTGTAAAATCGCCGAGGTCTTATTGGTCTTTGTGCAGCATTGGCAGAAGGAAGATTATTATTTTATGGGATTGCGGAAAGGTGGAAAATGAGCGTTACGTTCAATGCTTTTGAAATTTTTGAAATAGCCGAAAAAATCGAGCGCAACGGCGCCAAATTTTACCGTAGGGCGGCAGAATTATTTGATGATTCCCGCACTCGCAATATGTTTCTTCAATTGGCCGATTGGGAAACAACACACGAACAGGTTTTTGCGGACATGCGAAAGGAGCTTTCCGCACAGGGGCCGGAGCTGAGGACTTTCGAACCTGAAAATAGCGTGGTCTTTGATGCGCAGTCAATGGCCGGCCTTGCCGTGTTTGGTAATATGATGGACCCATCTGAGGAGCTGACCGGCAAAGAGAGCATAACGGATGTTCTTAAAAGCGCTATCGAGAAGGAGGAGGATTCCATCGTCTTCTACACAGGTTTGGAGGCTTTTATTCCTGCCAGTGCCGACAAAGACAGGATTGGTGATATTATCAGAGAAGAGATGCACCACGTTCGCATACTAAACGAGTCACTGGAGTGGCGATAGTTTTGTTAGACGCTGTAAATTTTTCTCACCCCATCCAGGGGCGCTTTCTGGCCATTTTTCCCGACAATATATTTTTTGCAATAATTACGTCCTCTCTGACCTGGAAATCAAACGTTCCTGCACAAATAAAATCGGCGCCGTTTTCGTATGCAAATTTGAAACCGTCTCTGGGATTGATGGCGCCTGCGGCCATAACCTTGTAAGCAATCCATGGCTTTTTGACGTCGTTCATAAATTCGATAGTCTTTTCCGGTGTCCGGGACCAGATATTGTCGTGCTCCGGCTGTCTTTTAGCAGACCAATAATTGCCGCTGTGTAAAGTTTTCATATAAAAATCGGGCTGCAATCCTGCTTTTTCACAGCGAATAGGCACTTCTACACTATGTCCCCCGACACCTGCGATTGCTCCGTTTTTCTTAATGAAATCGATAGTCTTTGCGATAATGTCAACACGACCATCTTTGGCGAGACTGTCTCCCACACCACCCTGTATGTAAGCTCCAATAGCTCCATTGTCAATGGCCATTTTTATATCGGTCTGAAAGTGTTTGAAGTCAGTTTTTGAGGGTTTGACCTGTGCAATCCATTGAATCTTGCCGCCTCTTTCGTTCCAGTATTTTTTGAGAAGGCCGATGCAGTGGCTATCAAGTCGTAATATCGCGGTGTTGATTCCGGTCTCCTCAGATATTTCGAAGGTTTCCATCACTTTCTCGTCGGTGAAATAATTCCTTAATAATGAGGATACATAGACCAGGTCTCTGCTGTGGGCAAAGCTGCTGATTAGATTGCCGCCCGTGATTAACCTGCTAATCTTCACATTACCAATCCTGCCCGTCGGCAGGAGTTTTGCAGAGCTCTCCTGAGCCGGCTGAACAGTGGATTTTGTTGTTGCTCTTTCTAATAAAACTTTCTCTTCGCAGCTTAAGCCCAAGCCTGCGGTTGTCGATGCCATAATGGACTTTTTTAAGAAGCCGCGGCGGTTCAGATTTTCGGCCATAATATACCTCACCTTTTACTTATAGTGATTTCAATCGGTTAGCACGACCGTGATTATTATACATAATTTTTTCGTCTTGTCGAGAGTACGAAAGTACGACACAGCTTATATGGAACGCGGCGTGTCATAATCGGTTACTTTTGGGTTTTCGCTTTGCCGCCGGCCACGATTGTCCGTTCCATTACGCCATAGTAGTTGCCTCCGAGGTAGTGTAGCGTGTGGAATTTTTCCGGCAGCCATTTGCCGTCAAACATATCTGCATCGGCTGCTGCCCGCAGGACTTCGCAAACCAGCAAATCGTGCGTTTGCATTTTGAATATTTCTGCAACGCGGCATTCCAGATGTGCCGGACATTGCTCTATCAATGGCGGCGCAACCGTCTTTGCAGGAACCGGCGTCAGGCCGGCTTCTTTGAATTTATTGATATGTGTACCTGTGATACTGCCTGCAAAATGGGTCTGTTCGAGCAGCTCTTCGCCCGGCACGTTGATGACCAGCTCGTGATTTTGCTTTATCAAATTGTATGAATGCCTGACATGGCTTATAGCCAACAGTATGAGGCAGGGGTCGGCGCTGTTTACGGGAGTTTGCCAGCTAAATGTCATCACATTCGGATTTTCGAGAGTGCCGGTTGTCACCAGGACGACGCAGCCCGGCTCAACCAGCCATTTCGCCTTGCTTAGCTCCACTTCGTTCTTCATTGTTGATATCTCCTCCGGCATTTGGCCGGAACAAATGCTTTCTTCTTCGTATTACCGATACGTTTGACAGCCGAATTATTACAGATATTCATTTGACGCCTGCAAAGAATATGTGAGCTGTCAGGCCGGCAATAGGTGGAAATAAAAATGTACAAACCACATGAATGAGAGTAACTTTCCAGCCCAAAATTCCCACCGCCATCGGCAGACGGGCAACCGACCATAACGACCACGCCGTCAGGAACGCGACCATAGTTCCTATACCGGCGCCGCACCGCAGCAGTCCGGCGGCGACAGGCAAACTGACGTAAGGGCCTCCGGGGACGAGAGCGCCGGCTGCCATACCGATGAATATCCCTCGTATGCCGGATTCAGA
>Ga0114922_10003664_pt1 | contig 14310 bp, 7 predicted proteins | sample AartaG_FD_100975 | JGI IMG/M metagenome (GOLD analysis project Ga0114922, IMG submission 100975) | Deep subsurface microbial communities from Aarhus Bay to uncover new lineages of life (NeLLi) - Aarhus_00045 metaG | ecosystem: Environmental > Aquatic > Marine > Oceanic > Sediment | place: Aarhus...
ATAAAAGCCCAATATCCTGAGGCAAAGGTCGTTTTTGGGGGTCCCGGAAGCAGCACTAAGAACAGAGTATATAGGTTTTTTTACAAAAAGGCCCTAAAAGTCTTAAAACGCAAAGCCCCCGGCGGCTATTTTGATTTCTTCGACTATCACAACTTTAACTCCTTTCCAAAATATAAGGAAAATGCAAAGGGAAAAGGTATCGACTTCTTCAGGACACTGCTTGCAGAGACAGGCTTTGAAGGTAAGCCAATCATTATCAAGGCCGGCGCAACCCATTCGGGGATGGATACATTAGGCGGCAAAATAGCCAAGAATTATCAAAGCGAAAAGCAGCAGGCAGAATATCTCCTCAAGCGATTTGTCTATCACGCAGCCGAGGGCATTAGAGTGATTTTGTGGGCCACAATTCGAGAGAACCAATCCTTTGGTGGAGATGAGCATAGCTTTTTCAATTTCACGGGCTTAATGTACAATGGTCTTCCCGAATCCGGGCAGTGCTCTCCTATCACACAGCTTCCCTGCCCAGATCCTGGTGATGGTATCAAAAAACTGTCATATTATACTTTCAAGCTGCTCATGGAAAAAGTGGCTGGCTGCGACTGGGATAATGTCCAGACCTTAGTCGATGGCCAGGACAATGTCTATGTTTACGGACTGACTCAGAAGGAGACAGGCAATCCCATCTGGGTGGCCTGGTGGGACTATTTTGATGAGGAGCAGTACGTGCCGGAAGATTCCAAAACCATCACCGTTGATGTGGGCAGTACATCTATGTCTGTTCTAATAACCGAGATGATTCCGGATGCAGAATCCGGAACGGATTTGTATGAAAGCGACTATCCGAATTTCTTCAGGACAGAAATAAAGGGCGTGATGGGAGGAAGCGTTTCATTGGATCTGAAAGAGATCCCCGTTTTTATTGAGATATCCGGCTAGATGGAATACGCCTACTTTCTACCCACCTTGTTGTATAAGAAATACTTCTCCCACAACAAGACGTGGCAACACTGATTTACAATTTAGTAGGCTTATATTTTTCCTCTTCAGACGGGAAGAAAAGTCCTAAAAAAACAACTGTTAGTCCAAAATATACCCAGACTATTCTATCATACAAGCCGAGCGTTCTAAACCCTCCCTGTATCAATAAAAGCAGAAAACCTGCACCGTAGCCTCTTAATATGAACCTTGTCCGTTCGTCAATACATCTCTTTGAAAATTCATAGAAACCACTGAGAAGCATAATCAAAAGAAACATATACAGTACGAGTCCTATTAATCCAAGGTCCATTAAAAGATATAGAGCAAGGTTATGGGCACGCACCAATGGTGAACCCGTCTCCTCTGACAAAACGAAGAACGATCCCACACCATGCCCAATCACTGGTGTTTCACCAACCATTTCTAAAATCGCCCTCCAGGTAACGATACGACTAGGAATCGCAACCTCTGCAGGCACAAAAATTAGCGAAAACCTCTTGTATACGACCTCTGCAAGCTCCGGAGGACCTGCCAAATAGACAAAAATTGCAGTTATGAAAAACAACAACATAGACAATAGCAGGATCCTTTTGTGACGCATGCCAAGAAAAACAATTACTACAAAAAGTGCCACCCAGCTCTTTCTCGAAAAGGCGGCAATCATTCCCAAAGACATGATAATAATCGCAATAAACGTAAAGCTTTTCAATCTCTTCGACACGGTCGTAAAATATAGTGGAATGGCAACGATAAAACCAATGTTTAAAAGATATCCCAGCGCATCTCCAGCGGCACTTTTCACTGCCTGCACGCCCCCGACTTTTAAGCGAGGTCCTTGAACCGCTTCAATTGCGCCTTTAACTCCCTCAGTTAACAGTTCGTAAATCCCGAAAAAACAAAAAACGACTAAGACCACAAGGAAGCCTATAACGGCAAATTGATAATCATTCCTAGTCCTTATTAGGTTTATCGTAAAAAAGTAAGTGGCAAATCCAGCCAATATCCGAAGATAGTGCTCAACTCCCCTTGCTGCCGAAGGTGTCCACAATAATGATAAGGTCACCCAGCCAAGAAGAAGTAGAAGAGGTATATCAAGGATACTTTTCTGAAAGGCGATTCGCTTTTCCCGCACACCTGCCAACAGCAACGTAAAGAAAGCCACGAGCAATACGGGATCCGTCGGCCGAATATGAACAATACCCGCTGAAACAAATTCTACAGTGCGAAAAGCAGGAATCAGAGATAAACAAATGAGGAGAAAACAAAAAACCGGCTTGTAAACGCAAAGAATTATAGAAACAACGCAGAACCACAAAATGATTAGATATTGCCATGGTAGGACAAGCGAACTTATCCCCACCACAATTTGGCTCAGAAATATTAACAGCCAGGATGTGCTTCTCAGTGTCGGCACATATTTCTCCGCTAGGGAAACAGAATCATGCCGACTGCAACATCTATCCATCACACGTTTTATTCTCCATCAGAATAACACAATAATAATGGAGCCATATTTTTTACTTGTCCCAAAGTATTCACTAAACTCTTGTAATCATATCAAAGGTAGCCCAGCGACCGCAGATTTTTCCTGACCTCTTCGTCTTCCTCGACAACAATACCAACCTCTCGGTCCCTACCAAACGAATCTGTGTAGTGCTTCAAACGCTGTTTTAACTCATCACTTACCTCAGAGTATCTCTCAAGTACGTTCTGCCGCTCCTGTGCATCGTTTTGTACATCATATAATTCCTCATACCCATCCGAGTACTGAATAAACTTGTAATTCTTGGTTCTTATGCATTTTATGCTTCTATCATATACGGAATAATCAAATTCCGGATATTTAGTCTGAAATATACCAAGAACGCCTCTTGACGGTTCATACTCAGCAAAAATGCATGGATGATATTCCTCGTTCTTAAAGGATGCAAAGCTTTTTCCGTCAAGATGTCCGCAGCCTGATACATCTATGTTCAATATCTCCAGAATCGTGGGAAAAAGATCAACAAGTGAAACTAAGTTGGTAATCTCTCCCCCTCCCTTGAAAAGACGAGGCCAGACTACAACTAGAGGAACGTGAATTAAGGTGTCGTACAAACAAAACTGATGGTACATTAGTCCATGTTCGCCAAAATTCTCCCCATGGTCAGCAGTAATAATTGTCAATGTGTTCTCGTATAAACCCAGGTCCTTTATGTACTGGATCAGCTCGTTGATCCTAAAATCAAGATATGCAATCTCGCCATCGTACCATGTCTTAATGATATCAAATTCCTCTTCAGTTACTGAGACCTGCTTGGCCATATAGGAATAGCCCCCTCTCCTGGAAAGGAAATTCAGCTTTTCGCCATCGTATTGATTGGCAGCAGCTTCACAAAATGCCTTATTAAAAGGCTTGGGCGGCTTATAGGGGCTATGAGGGTTATGATAATGTGCACAAATGAAAAAAGGTTTTCCAGAAAGGGAATTCCTTTTAATCCATTTTTGTATCATTCTATTCATGTAATAGGTATACTTGTCTCTCCCATAGACAACCTTTTTTACTATAGTGCCGATGTTCTTTATGTCAAAATCACGGATCTCTTTTGATCGTCGCCATATTTCCACAAAATTGTCAAAGCCTTTACTGAACCCTCTGACTATGTTAATACTAGCTGTCGTGCTAAAGCATGACGTATTATACCCGTTTTCCAACAAAACTTGCGGCAGAGTCACCAAATCTTTGTCAAAAACCAGATTTTTTCCACTTACCTTATGCCTCGAGGGATAGCAGCCTGTAAACAGAGAGGCAAAGGAGGGTGGCGTCCATGGCGCTGCAGAAAAGGCATTTTGAAACAGCATCCCATCCTCAGCCAACCTCTGGAGGTGAGGCGTTGTACTTCGGTGATATCCATAGCAGGACAAATGATCACTTCTGGTAGCATCCATAACAAGAAGTAAAATATTTGGTCTCATAAAACAGGTTTCTCCTACTGCCTTTCTATTCGAGATATCCAAGTCCCCGCAAACTCTTCTTGACCTCCTCTGCCTCCTGCTTGGTGTATGATGATGCTCCCTTTTCGGCAATAGCAGCATCTGGTTCAGCGTATTGGAAAGGATGTTCCGAAAGAAAATATTCCTCTATGCCATCATCAATACACCTTCCGTCGATATCTTTTGGGATAGGAACCCCCATAAGGTAAAGAATCGTTGGGGCAAGATCCATAATTTTAGCATCAGTTATCTGGTAACCCTTCTTAATGTATGGACCATTGAGGATGAGGATTCCTTCTTGCCTGTGGTCCGCATCCCGGACGGCATTTTCCTTCATTTCCTCCTGAGATAGCTTTTTAAACAGCAGTGTATGGCTAGCAGCAGTGCTAGATTGATGAATATACGCATATTTTCGGTTCCCCTGATGCAAGATAATATCAGGGGCATTGGCTACCAACTCTCCCCAATATATATCCTCTCTTTTTAACACATGTTGAAATACCCTTTCACCATTTTCAGGATCAGTAAAATCTCGCAGCCTTTGTATAATGAAGTCGCGAAGGTTCTCATATTCACTCCCTGGCTCAACAATGCCACCAGGATGCCTGCCTTTTAGGTTTATCCATATGGTTCCTCGGTTATCATCGGAAAAAGCTCTAGTGCGCTCCCAGTCCATGTTCATATCTCTGTAAATGGAATGGGTCCTCGCGCTCAGCCATGAAACTTGTCTTAGTTTTCCCTTATATTTTCTTGGCAGGTACTTCTTGCCAAGTAAAACAAGCTTCTTCTTCAAGTTAAATCTCCTATGGGTTGAATCCCCGTAATACAATAGGCCTTCTTGTGCCAGCCAGTTGTTCAGAAACACGGCCTTATCCCCATTGGCACCCATCCCATGATCAGACATGATAATGACAGTGGTATTGGCACCTAACTTTCCTATTAAGTCTCCAATAATTGTATCTATCTTTTGATGCACTCTGAGGATGCAGCTTTTATACTTTAATGAAACTGATGGTTGATGAAGGGGATGATCAGGATCCATATGGCGCCAAAAATAATGCTGAACGTGGTCAGTCGTGCTAAAGACCACACAAAAGAAATCCCATGGCTTGTTCTGTATAAGGTAATTGACCACGGCATATCGTTGATCAATAACGGTCATTATCTTATCAAAGAACTGGTCAAATCTGTTGCGCCTTATGAAATCCCTGGGATAAACCTTGATGGAAAGGCTCCCAAGTTTAGACATCAATTCCCTGTATAGCCCACGAGGAAAGCAGATCTTCTCATTTACCTCAGGCGCCATGAGGCCAGAAATCAGAAAACCGTTAACCTCTTCTGGCGGATAAGTAACAGGAACATTGATTATACCGACCTTTTTCCCGTATTCCCCAAGTATTGTCCAGAAACTCTTCCCTTTTCTGGTTAAAGAATGAACCAATTTTGTGTCATAGCTGTCGTTTTCATAGTAACCAAAATTAAAGATGCCATGTTTTCCCGGATTCTTTCCCGTTATAAAAGACGACCATGCTACCGGACTGTTATAAGGTACGGTGGATTCTAAATTCCCCCATGCCCCTTTTTGTAAAAGCCTTGCCAAATTGGGAAGTTTGCCCTCCTCAATCCAGGGCTTTAAAAGGTCAAAAGTTGCGCCGTCAAGGCCAATGACAAATACCTTCTCAGGCATTAGCCGTCCTTTCCCACCGTTTCTACCGGATCCCATTTCCTGTCAAAAGTTCTCTATAAAGACTAACGTAACTGACGGCAATTCTATCAAAAGAGAATTTTTGAAGAATAATCCTTCTAGATTCTTTTCCAAAAACATCACGCAAATCAGGATTTTTGGCTAAACTTATAAGGCGTTGGGAGAGTTGCAACCTGTCTCCGAGTTCAAATAAAAATCCGTTTTTCCCGTGCTCGATAAGGTCTGATATGCAATCCAACCTTGTCGCTACTGGAGCAACGCCGCATGCCATTGCCTCGATAAGAGCATTTGGTAGTCCTTCTCTGCTGGATGGTAAGACAAAAATATCCGATACTTGCAGATATTCACTAACATTCGGAACATAACCCGTGAATTCAACTGTCTCATCCAATTTTTGTTTTTTAATGCTTTCAATGATGTTGTCAGTCACATATCCATGGATTCCCTTGCTTTCATCCTTGCTTTTTGGTCCTATGATGAGTAAAACGGCATTTGGGACCGCTTGAACTACTTTCTTCCAAGCATTTATCAATAGATCAACGCCCTTTCGTTTTATAACGCCTCCCACGAACGTGACAACGATACTTTCCCGTGCAATACCCAATTTATCTCTCAATTTCGATTTTTCAGCCAACTCTAAAGGCTTAAATGTATCAGTATCGACCCCATTAGGAATTTCGACCAATTTGTGACTAGGCATTGCAGAGACCCTGAAGGAATTGGACAACTCCCCACTCGTCGCAATCACCCTCTCAATAAGTGATAGGATTCTCAACCTTTGTCTGCCAAACCTTTTTTGTTTAAGCTTTTGGAAGTCGTCAACACCAAAAGCTGTCATTTTTGCAAGCGTTTTTTTCCCCAGAATCTTGCATGCTATAATGACCGGAAAGGCATAATGCCGAATTCCATGAATATGTACAATATGACAAGATCTACGATGAAAAAGCAGAAATACTAATAGCCGCAATATAAAGTAGAGTTTTGAAAGACTTTGTCTCTTAAAGGCCGTTGATAGCCTATGGACCTTTATGTCAAAGACACTCTCCTCTTTGGTCTTAAACAGAGAAGGGGGAGAACTATAATCTCTCGTAACCACAAAAGATGAAATCTCGTCTTTTGGAAGTTTACGACACAAATTTAGGGTCTGCATGGCACCACCTCCATACTCTGGATAAAAACGGGCAGTAACCATACAAACTTTAACAATATGTGTCATCTCCGGTCTACTGAGCTAACTTCCAGATTCGTAAGGATCTTTGGGGCTCACCTGCTCTTCCCTTGGAACAATTCTCAGTATTCTAAATAAACCAGCAGGTATGTTTATATGAACCATTTTATCTTTATACGGCAAAACTTGACCTGAAACAGCATCGATTATCTTAACCTTATCTGCCTTTACATTCATCTCCAACACGGTCTCTGTATCCTTAATATCGAAATGGCCTGGATCTATGAGATATACCAGATACTCATCGCCAATTTTGTTTATGGATATTACCGCCCCTTTTGCCTTAAACGGCAGGTAAGAGACATATTTTCTAAAACTATCCAAGAGAGTCTTTTTTTCCTGACCTTTAACTATCGTCTTACCATCTTTAGCACATACTCTTTGTGCATCAACTATCCAGTAGTCATTTATTCCTTTTACCTTCAGGGGATCAACAGAATCCGGCACCATCGCTACAAAGCCGTAGTCTGTTTTCGGAAATAATCCATCATAGTAATGGTCAAGCCTGTATAAATATGACGGAACATAATCTTCTCTCACCACCTCCAATGGAAACTTATATGCGAACGGTCCTTCCAATCTGTAAATATTTTGCCAGTACTCTTCCATTTTCTCATGTCTCTTGGGCATTTGGCTTTTTCTGTATTTCATCTGAAACATTACCGGAGATATTAACACATGGTCAGCAGTATCTATCGGCCTTACCACACCGTTTCGCACCAGCGAATGGAAGAGGCCCCTGCATCTCTTGCCACCCTCTGACATCACCCATGTCTGGTTCTTCTCTTCTATGAAATCTCTATTTTCTTCTATCCTGAAATATGTGGCCCCCAGGCTTGCCGCCATGACCTCCTTTCTTAACAGGACGTCATGCGGAGGATTCATGTAGATGGATTCAAATTTCCAAAGGTCCTCCTGGGCGCAGAAACCCCATTGCTTCACTATCCCTGCCTTCCATAAACCAAGGATCATCCCCATATTAAGCTCAGGAACAACCACTCGATTTGTTTTATACATCGGTACCAATACATTCCTGAATTTCTCGTTAAAGATCTTTTTTGCCATCCCCGGTATGGTTGGCACCTTTATCCAGTAGTCCAAGTTTTCATCCAGGATCAACTTCTTTTCTCCATGCCTCAGAAGCATGTCCAAAATTGCTGAAACGTCTTGGATGAAGGTTTCGAACCTTCTTCCGAGGCCATAATTGTTCTCATTAACAATAAAGCCTTTGCACGATTTGGGCGCATTTTTAAGTATTTTCTGGAGCGTATCTAGCCGCATCCTGAGTCTAGCGTCTTTGCCTGCAAGAACATAAAAGGGCATCCCGCGGGCTTCGTATACCCTAATGATGCTTAATATCTCTTCTTGGGTGAGATATTTACCCCTCTTTTTCGGCTCTATGGACTCCTGCTTTTCATATATGGACGTTAGCATCAACTCGAAGCAAAGGTTTTGTGACTCTAACGACCTGAGAAAATTGGTAAGTTTCTCAAACGACGTTTTCTCAGAAATCGCATAAGGATAGAGGATGTGAATTTTGGGGCTGGGGGCAACGGATTCTTTGGCCGCCTCTACGTGCACCTTCTGGTGTTTCACTGTGTCAAGCAACACATCAATGTTATCACGCTCGTGATTAAACAAAGGGGAGACAATTTGTCCTCCTAGCACAGCCACATCCACGCGATAAAAATAATGTCCCCTGGTAGATGAACTCAATAAAACTTCTGCGTACGGGTCGTTGTCTACATTGCCAGCCGTTAACGAGAAGAAATTCTTCTCAGGAAAACATTGCGAGATTGGCTTTCCGGTTGGATCAAGGACAAAGATCGGACTGGTTCCTTTTCTGCCTTTTTTTATGGTGCCTTGAAGCAAACAGGCTATTTCTTTTTTTTTGTCCCCTACCATATTACCTACGGCAATCTGGCCTGTTGACCATTTGTTAACAATTTCCGGAAAATTTCTACGCCAAATAACAGCTCCTACTCCATTAAGTACCGTAACCATACCGCTGGGTCTGCTTCCGACGATGACCTCATTTTTGCCATCCATATCTATATCTTCTATAACAATTGTGCGGGCCCATTTATCTCCTCGATTTCCCTTGACAACAGATTTTAGTCGCCAGATGATATCTCCATCCTTATTTAAGGCATAGATTCCTTTGTTTCGAGTCCCTAATACTATCTCTTGCTTCTTGTCGCCAATGATATCGCCCACTGCCATCGATCCGATGGAAGTCCTCTTATTGATATATTTTTTCCATTTGAGTTTCCCTTTCCCGTTAAGCACATAAATCATGCCCCCGAAAGAGCCCCCCACAATCTCATTTTTGCCGTCCCCGTCGATATCACCCGTTGCTACACATAGAAGAGGCTGTTCAGGCAAGTAGGTCCATAAGACACCTTTCTTGTAATCTAGTGCGTAGAGTGTCCCTTTACTATCCATCGAACCGGTAATGATATCTTTCCTCCCGTCACCGCTTACATCCTCAACAGCAATTGACAGAGGTAGCCCTTCCACATTATACTGCCAAAGTTCTTTACCTTCCGCGTCAAGGACGTAAATCTTATGGTCAAACCCACCTGATATCATTTCATCTTGCTTATCTCCATCCATATCTGCACAACAAATAGGCCAAATGGGAGTTTTTGTGGGATACTTTTTTACTGCATGGTAACTACGTGCCCACACAGACGAACCCACGCTGACCCCGCAAAAAAAGAAGAAACAACACAAAGTGTAAGCAAAGACACCTATTTTCATGATTTCTCTTGTGTGACCGTGAGGCAAGTCTTGAAACTACTGGCTCCAAAAGGTGCCCAGGGGAGCCTACATTAGGGCCTTTTCATACTTTTGTAAGCGCTTTTGATATACTTCCTGAATTATGCCTTTGTAATTAGCTGCGTTCCCATTGCAGAATTTTCGACCAAGCATGTATCCTTCAACGATGGAATTACTCATTGTATTGTAAAAAAAGAGTCCTTGCCTGCCCACGGAGATTATGTTGTGACATGTACTTAGCCATTCCAGAATTTTTTTCAAAACAACACGATATCCTATTTCATATACCGGATATGCATAGGGAATTCTGAGGACATGGTATTTTTCTATGTCCTCGCCTTTTAAGAAACTACCTTTTTCAAGTTGTCTTACGACCGTGCCGAAAATGCTCTCTGCATCTTGACGAAGGATTCGGTCGTCCTCAAAGCATGTGATCTCCACGCAAAGTGAAGTCTTACCATCGGGAGCCATAGATGGGCTTAGGTGTTTAAACTCCGTGACTCTTCTGAAGGCGAAATTATCCTCAGTAAAGTATATGCACTCGTGATCTGTTAACCGTTCCTTTTCAATGCATAAGAACAATAGAAGAACGGTCCGGTATCTCAAGGAATTGGTCAGTTGAGCGATGTTCTCAGGTGGAGGTGGGTTCAACATTCTCAGAAGATTGGTCATAGGAATAGTGGAGATCAGGAAATCTCCCTCCAAGAGCTCTTGCCTGCGGTTTTTTCGGAAAACCAAGCAAATTGTATCCCCTTTTTTCTCTATGGCTAAAGCGTCAGAGCCAAAATAGATTTTCCCCCTTTTTTGAATAAATCTCTTTCCGATATGAAGGGCAAGTCGGTCTACACCTGACGAAGGATAGCTGACGACTTGTCCTGCTAACCTTTTTTCTTCCCTTAAAGCCCTACCAGCCAGCTGCAGTGGACTAGCATTTTGCAACTTTGCCAGAAATTTGAGCTTCTGAATCCCCCAATCCTCTGAAATTTCCCTTGGGTTTACACCATAGAGTTTCTCAATATACCCTCCCAGGCTAGTGTAGTCGTAAATACGCCTCCCCACTGACTGTATGACCCAGTCTTCCACATTCTTTGCAGGTGGCTGTCGTAATCTCGTACCGAAGCTTTTCATGCATAAATCAAACAACACGCCGGGAATTTCCATGGGCTCCATATTCAATAAAAGATTCTTGGGCTCAAAAGGAAACTTAAAATACTTCCCCTTGAAGTACATCCTTTCCTTGCTGCGGTTGACATCCATCAACTCCAATTCTGGACACAAAACCTCCTTTAGAAGGGGTAGTACCTTGGTACCAAAGAGATAGTGTGGCCCGTAATCGAAGGTATACCCATCGATCCTGAAGGACCTGGCCAGGCCTCCTTCTTCGGTCTCCTTTTCAATGATAACGGCGTCATGCCCCTTCATTGCCAGAGCTGCACCGCATGATAGTCCCGATAGGCCGGCACCAACAATGATGAACCTCATTCTGTTTCCCTCAATCGTAACACTATCCCTACCCTGCCCCCAATGCTGTTGAATTACAGGGCCGGTTCGATAAAAATCCCCCTAAATCCCCCTTTGACAAAGGGGGACTTTCAATGGCTCCCCTCTCTCCTATCAATCGATGTAGCCCAGGCCTTTTAGGGTCTGTTCAATCTCCTTTGACTCTTCTGTCGTGTCATAGGTTTCTGCGGGCCCAATCCTGGCGTCTCTTCTGACGTCATAATCAAGATATTTTATGGGATCCCTGTCGATCAGCCCGTCATTAAACATATCTGCAATGACACGCCCGTCAACAGATTTAGATATCCCCAAACCAAGACAGTAGAGCATCGTGGGGTACAAATCCATGATGCTCCGGGGAGGTAGGCTTGCATTTTTTCGTATGTTTTTACCTTTGGCAACGAATATCCCGTTCAGCCGGTGGACCCCGTTAACAAAGAAATCTCTGGGATCCTTCCTCGCCACGATTCCGTTGTAACTCCTGTTCCTGGGAAAGGGTCCCCCCTTAACTTGGTGGGCGAAATCCTTTGGCCATATGACCAGGTCTGGTGCAGACTCTAGATGCTCGCCAACGTATAGGTCCTCTCTCTTATAAACTTTCTCAATCACTTTTTCTCCAGTTGCCGTGTCCTCCAAAGTTTCGAGTCTCTCTATCAAATCGTCTCTTAGGGCTTCGTACTCCTCACTTGGAACAATGCCCTCCCTATCCCTTCCCTTCAGATTTACTCTCAACGTAGCAGGGTGCTCCCCGGAGTATACCTTGGTAGCAGACCAATCTATCAATGACCTTCGAACAAATCCCTGTGATCTAGCTCTCAGCCCTGGCAGCCTGCGCATCAGAGAATCCTTTGCTCTTGATGAGAGCTTCTTTGACAGACTATCCAACAAGAACCCTGTAATGGCTCTTCTCAAGTCACGAATTGGGGAAATAGACCTGAACCGGAGAAACCCATTTTTCTTGAGCCACTCGTCGACAAAAAAAACTAAGTCAGAGGCAGGGCCGGCACCATGATCAGACATAACAAAAAGCAATGTTTCCTTGTCCAGTTTGGCTGCTATCTTTCCTATAGCCTCGTCAACTCTCTCGTAAATCGTTCGGATCGCATGTTGAAACTCGTTGCCATGACCCATATACCTCCAAAAGTGATGCTGGACCTGATCTGTGGCTGAAAAATTTACGGCAAAGAAATCCCAGTCATAGTTCTCCATGAGATGCAGGACAGCTTGCTCCCTTCCTTCAATCATTTTTAGGAGCCCTTTTATCGCCTTTCTCCTCTTAGGATCCGTATCCAGGTACCCTGCTCCCACGTGAAGGTGAATAACGTACTCCTTTGCAACACTTAACAGCTCCCTCTTCATATCAGGTGGAAAAATAAAATCAGAGCCTAAGCCGGGCGAATCCATACCGCCTATTATGATGCCGTTGACCTCTTCGGGAGGATAGGTCATGGGGATGTTAACAGATATCACCCTCTTTCCCATTTCGCTCAACACTTTCCAAAGGGTTTTTGCCTTCAGGCTTCTGTTGTTTACCAGTTGAAATGAGTACCCGCCCACCACCTTTTGTTTGAACCCAAAGATGCCATGCTTGCCAGGATTCACTCCCGTCATAAATGAACCCCATGCCTGGGCACTAAAAGGTAAGATCACCGAACGGAGTGGCGCTCGCGTTCCATCTGACATAATTTGCTTTATGTTCGGCAAACACCCGTCGTTGACCCACGGGTCCACAAGGTCAAACGTGGCACCATCCAGCCCGATACAAAACACCCTCTGCCCCTTCATGTTATCCTATGTATCCCAATCCCTTTAAGCTTTCTATCAGCTTCGAAGTATCTTCGTCGGTATATATGCCTCCATCTTCCTCCTGCTTGTATCTTTGGGTCTTTTCAAACCTAATTGGATTTGCTTCAAGAAACTCCGGCTTGAACGCCTCAGTTACCACCTTGCCATCCAAATCGTCTGGTATGGGAAGCCCCAACTGATAAAAAACGGTGGGAAATATGTCCATGATGTCGGCTGGATCTAATTGGACATCGCGGTTGCAATCGGCCCCTTTTATGATAAATATCCCGTATTGCCTATGAGAACCGCTTATTTTCCTCCAGTGGCTATCTTTCTTCAAGAAACCGTCTGGGATTCTGTCACCCCTTCGGAAAAATTTCGGACTGATGTAATACTCGTCCTCAGGCTTCAAAATAATATCTGCAAATTCCTCCACGCTATCCCCATGAAATATTTCCTCTCTTCTGAATACGCCTTTGAATACACATTGTCCGGTCTGTGGATCCTTCAAACGTTTAAGCCCTTCTATAATACTGGTCCTTATGTCCTCATAGCCATGCCTGTCCACTGTGCCCTGCGGATACATACCCTTCATATTGATTCGGATGCCTTCCACTTCTCCAGCAAAGGCCTTTGTTTTTGACCAGTTGATGCTCGAGAACCTCAAGTAGGTTGCTGTTTTGGATGCTGCAAAGGGAATGAGTTTCATCAGTCGTCCTTTGACCTCTGGGGGAATTGTCTGCAGCAAAAAGGACAGCACTTTTCCTTTCAACGTATACATGATATCATCCACAAAACGAACTACCCCGTTCCCACTCTCTTCACCTATTTTGGACACGTAGCCTTGACTCTTCAGCCATTCATTCACGAAAATTGATTTCCCCAAACGAGGTCCTGCCCCATGGTCAGACATGATGATGAGCGTGGTGTTGCCGTCATCGAGCTTTTCGCAGATTCGATATACGACTTCATCCAGCTCCTCATATATTGATCTGACCGCATTTTTTAGGATCGCAGGGGTGTCTGGATCATGCTCAGGATGCTTCTCATCCATATAACTCCAGAACTGATGCTGCACATTGTCCGGGCTATTGAATCTTACCGTGAAGAAATCCCAAGGATACTTGTTCATCAAATGCAAGACAACTTCCAATCTCGCCCTGATAGCAGACCGCATGATTTCCAAAGCCTTTATTCTTCTCCTATTATTGTGCAGGTAACCACCGAGGTGCAAGTTTATCTTATAATCCGGTGCCACCTTGAGGATTTCCTCCCTCAATTCACGTGGGTAAGTAAATTGGGCATCCGTGCTTGGTGTATCAAGCCCGCTCAGGAGTATGCCATTCACAGGCTTCGGTGG
>Ga0114922_10003665_pt1 | contig 14308 bp, 12 predicted proteins | sample AartaG_FD_100975 | JGI IMG/M metagenome (GOLD analysis project Ga0114922, IMG submission 100975) | Deep subsurface microbial communities from Aarhus Bay to uncover new lineages of life (NeLLi) - Aarhus_00045 metaG | ecosystem: Environmental > Aquatic > Marine > Oceanic > Sediment | place...
AATTCTGATGTGGATATCTTAAGAGTATTGGTTCGGATTGATGGAGTTAATGGGAGCTCATTTGCTTTCAAATAATTTATTGTTTCATCTAAACCTAAGAATTGAATATATCTTTCAATCATATAGGGAAGGTAACCATATTCTTCTGCGAGTTTTCTAGCATCTTTATGGGTCTGAGAAATTGAAAAATCATCTCGATTTCATTCTATTAATACTAATATAAAATAATAAATTATAATTGTTATCAGAGAGAAAATTTGTCCTATGATTGAAGTAGAAATAAAAGTAAGAATCTCAAATCACGATTTAATTCGAAAAAAGTTTGAAGAAAATAACGGAATTTATAAAATTTCACTTCTTCATGAGGATACTTATTTTAACCTGCCAAAAGGATTAAGAGATTTTAAAAAAACTGATGAAGCTTTAAGATTGAGGAAATCCGTTGAATTTAACAAAAATGATGAGACAAAAAAACAAGTTATCAATCATTTTATCACTTATAAAGGTAAAAAGATGGATCTCTCGACAAAAACTCGTAAAGAGCTTGATATCAAAATAGAAGACATTGAAAATATGAAGTTATTGCTAGAAGAATTGGGATTTCAAGAAATCTTTACCGTTAAGAAAGAAAGAGAATTATATGAGTTTGAATTTAAAAACTACTATATTGAAGCGTTAATTGATTATCTACCAATTTTAGACCAACATTTTTTAGAAGTTGAATTTTTATTAGATTCTCCTAAAAATCTTAAAGATTCCACAGTAGTTCTATTTGATTTTTTAAGTTTGTTCGGTATTAAGAAGGAAGAATCTATAAGAAAATCATATTTAGAACTGATTGCTGAAAAACTTAAAGGAAATTTTAAAAGATTTTCTTGATTATTTCTTTAAATCTTTATATTGTCCATCCAAGATTTGTGCGATATAACGTCGTTCTTTAATAATCCACATTATTTTATGACCTTCTCTAGCCTTTTTACCCCATTCTGATTTTTTATTGCGATTTTGTTCAATATATCGATATCCAAAAAGATCCACATATTTTACACCACTAGAAAATTTGTGTATAGAGTATTCGATATCATCAATTTCAACATTTTTTTTACGTTCAAATATGGCATTAAAGATCTTCAAACCATTTTCTTTTAAATCTTCCATACTCTTGAATCACCTCAAATTATTATAGTATCTTGTGCCATTATGTTTTCTTTCTTTTCCTTTTTATCTTTTATAATTTCTATATCTTGAAGATTAATCATGGTTTTTGGGAACAATTCTCCACTATCTAATCTTCCAAATGTTTTTCTCTTTTCATTTGAAAATAATTTGAAATTAAATTCCATGATGTCTTTAGCTTGTTGATTTTTAAATTGCATTAACCAAGTAAATTCATCTAAACTAAGTAAAAGTTCATCTAACAATGTTACTTTTTGCAATTCAGTAGTAAAATATGTATCACGTATTTGAACAGGAATAGGTCTCCCCCACTCCTGCAATTCATCTATTAACATTAAGAAAAATGCTAATGGTTGCTCTTCAAAAACATAATCTTTAAGTTGGGCTTTAAAATTATGTAATGCTATTGCTCTTGCAACTAATATATATCCGATATATTCATTATTTTGTTTAATTTCGTGTGGACTTCCAAGACCCTTCAAAAGAGAAAGCGCAGAAATGACACCATGATCTAATTCTACAGGGTTCTTATATTCAAATTCAGGATGTCCATTTGGCTGATTTAAGAAAGTCTGTGTATCTTGAACAGAACTGCTTTGATATTTAAATCCAGCTCCTTGCCTTATTAGTTCACGAGCTTCTTTAGAAAGTCCTTCTTCTATAATTTTCAGATATTCTTCTTGTTTGCCTTTCCATGCTAAAGTTATTTCAAAAGGTATGAATTCTAAATCAAGAGTAGGATAACACTTTAATAATTGGTTAAGAAGTGAATAGTTAACTGCTGTTGTCATTTTTCCTAAAGGATAACCGATATCATGAAGTAACCCCGTGATCCACCAAAATTTATCCTTTAATAAATTCTTGTCTAGTTCTGTTAATTCAGAAATCACGCCTTCTAGAGATCCTTGTCCTAAATCTTGTTCTAAAAGAAAATCTCCTAACACTGCCACCCGAAGCGCATGTTCAGTATGATCTCGATAATATTTTCTTACACTGGTACTATAAAGAAATGCCTCAAGGTCGGGTAAAGCTCGTATAAGATATAATAAACCCTCAGATTCAATTCCCCTTTCTTTAGATACATCAAAAAGAGCCGTAGATAAATCTTTTTTTTTACCTGTAATAAAATCCAAATCAAAATCTAAGCCCTCAACATCCTTTAAAGATTTTTTAATATGTTTCTCAATTGGTTTTTTAATCCCACTAAGAATTTTCGTTTTAAAGCTTGAAATACTTTTTCCCAAAAATCCTAACTTATCCAATTCTTTTTGTGCTTCGCTTAATTCCTTATCCAAATCTTTGAATGATAACATTTTTTTATCTTTTTTGAATTCTTCAAGTGCTTCAGGATGTACTTCTTCTAAAGTTTTTTCTACAGAACTCATTATATTAGAAAGCCATTGGCTAAAACTATTACTTTGACCCGAAATTCGATTTAATATCCAATCATCATTTATTTGAAAATCTGGCAAATTAATACAACAAAGAGTTTTATTTATCTATTTTAATCTATAGTATTTATTCTTTTTAAATTTTTAAATTGAAGTTAAGATGTTAATAAGAAGTGAAACTAATAAAGCATACTTCTTGAGAATACAGAAATTTCGTGTTATTATCTTAGAATTGGATTTCTTCCTAAAAATTTAAATGTCCGATAATTTATGTTAAACCAAATTAAAAACGATTTTGATATCATGTTTTAAATTGTATAGATTCAATCCTTTTTTTTAAAATATAACATCGAAGTGTTGATTTTTTTCATGGTTTACTTTGAAATTGATCGTTTAGGATTTAATTGCGGAAAAATTAAGGAAAAGTGCTCAAAATACCCTAAATTCTGTATGGCTTGCATTAAAAATAGATTAAAGCAACTTGGATTTGAAATTGATTCTAATGTAGAAGTATATGAGGTAGATTCTTATGAACGCCGTATTCAGATGGAACGAGAGTTAATTTGGCGGAAGTTTTTAGATGTTCTGAATATTAGGCATATTATAATAATGGATAAAGAGTCAGGTTTGACTTTATTGAATTATCCCGTATCGGGAGAAGAAATAAGCGCAGATTTATTAAGTGGGTTTATTCAAGCAAATATAACTTTTTCTGAATACCATACTACTTCTTATGAGAATACACATTCACCAAGGAATCATAAGTTCTATGAGTTTCAATATCAAAACTTTAATATTCTTTTAAAGGATGGAGAATTTATTCGTCTCTGCTTAATGCTTGATCATAATGCTTCTGAAAATATGAGAAGCCATGTTCTCCAATTCATACCTGAATTCGAAGAAATATTTAGTAAAGAACTAAATAATTTTAGAAATGCAGGAATGTTTTATTCTAAAAATATGGTTGAGTTCATTGTTGACTCGTTTGAAATAAAATTGGTTTTTCCCATGACTTTGGCTCTTTCGATTACTCCACATGATTTGAAGAGCATAGACCAAAATCAAATTCAAAAAGCTATAGTTAATATTGCTACAGAACTACTTATTTCAAGGCAATTCTTTTTTATTAACAATTTGTTGAATCAAGTGAAGAAAATTGTTAATATAGATGCGAATGTTATTTTATACCAGATATATCAACTAGTAGAGAATAAAATCATTAATCCTATAAATTTAGAAGCAGTTGTGAGTAATATCGAAATGATTCAAGAAGCTCATAATGAAAAGGTCGCTAAATACAAACCAATTTCTTCTATAATTATTACAAATTCAGATTTTGAAAAATTAAAAGAACAAGTAGAAGATATGGAAAAAGACTCAGCAATCAAAATGATAAAAGAATTAATAAAAAAAGGTAAAGCTGCCGAGAAATCTCTAGCTTATCAAGTAGGAGAAGAAGAATACAAGAAAGCCTTATTTTTAGCTAGAGAATTTAATTTGAAAACAGAAATCGAGCGAACATCAAAAATGCTATTAGAATTAGACAAGCAAGTTAAACAAATAGAGTTAGACTTTAATATAGAAGCAGGAGAAAATGCGGAAAAGAATGGTGATTTTATTAATAGCATCCAGTATTATCAAAAAGCATTAAAAATTCTCGAGGGTTTTCTAATTTATAATGTATCTGATTCTCGAATTAAAAAATTGAAAAAGAAGATTATTAAACTTCGTGAAGAGATTTAACCTCTTATATTAAGATACATCCAATCTCACTACATCATGATGACATACTGTTAGCGAAGAATTAGGGGGAGCAATTAACTTCACATTATCTAACACTTCTACAAAAGAAGAAAGAATTACTAAATTCTGATTATTTCCAACTAATTGAACTCCATCATGAAGTAAACAATTATCTGCTATTATTGCTTTTTCACATTTAATATTCTTAGAAATGTAAGCCTCATTATAAATCAAGGTATCTTTGATTTCTGTATTTGCTCCAATATACACATTATCACCAATTATTACATTTGGTCCTATCCGACAATTCTTTTTAATGACCACGTTTTTTCCAATAGTAACAGGAGGATAAATTAATGCTTTTCCTTCTATATCTAGATTCTCATCAATTAAATTTTCTTTTTTCTCCTTTAGGTTTTTTAATATATCCTTCATTAATTGAATATTTCCTTCCAGTAATTCTTCTGGTTTACCGATATCTTTCCAAATGCCTGGAATTGAATAATGATACAATTTTTCTTCACTTACGAGAATAGGAAAAACATCATGTTCAATTGAAACTTTTTTATTAGGTTTAATATATTGAAAAATATCAGGCTCCAAAAGGTAAACACCAGCATTGATAGGCATTGGAATATTTTTTCCATCTGGAGGTGTATATTCGGATTTTTCAAGAAATTTTAATATTTTATTTGTATCTTCTTCGACAATTAACACACCATATCTTGATGGATCTGGAACAATTTTACTAGCAATCACGCCTAATCCTTTATATCTATCATGAGCTTGAATCATTTCTTTAAAATCAAAATTGAAAATGACATCACCATTCAATATAAAAAAATCGTCATCTTTTAGATAATCTTCAGCTAATTTTATCGCCCCAGCAGTTCCTAATGGGTTTTTTTCGTCTGTATATTCAATTTTAATTCCAAGTTTCTCTCCATTTCCTAAATGTTTTTTTACAAGATCTGCCATAACACTAACTGCTAGAACTATCTCTCGAACTCCCGCTGATTTTAGTAATAATATTTGGCGCTCAATAACTGGTTTATTAACTACTGGGATTAGCGTCTTAGGGATCACACAACTCAATGGTCTAAGTCTTGTGGCAAAACCACCCGAGAGAATTATTCCTTTTGTCATTGTAAGAATTAAGTGATTTTATCAAAAATCTAGTTTTTATATGATAGTTTTAAGGAATAATAGCAGAAATTAAAATTTAATCAATACTCAACTAAATGAATAAAAAATATTTATAATTCAATTTGTTCAGATCTAAAGCCAACTTTTTCTTTTTCTTCTATTATTTCAGCTTTAGATTCTTTACGGATAATATTTTTAATATCAGTAAAATACCATGTTATTACAATACTTACAAATTGTAAGTATATTACAATTATGAATAGTAACTGAATTCCAAAAAGTTCTGCTAGTGGTCCAGAGATTAACATTCCAAGCGGAGTGACAGCAGCAGCAATACTAATGACAATTGAAAATACTCTACCCTGGGTCTCTGGAGGTATTTTAGTTTGAAGTATTGTTAGAAACATAGTGTTTGCGATAGGAATCATAGAAGCATGAAATAATGCACCAATCCCCATTAAAATAAAATTTCCAGTCGGAGCTAAGGTCAAAAGCGAGTAACCGGCAATTCCAATAAACACAGAATATAAAATTATTAATTCCTTGTGTTTCCAATGTTTTTTAGCTAAAGCTATGATCGCCCCTATAACGATGCCAATTTGTAATAATGCACTTATCAGAGCAAAATCTAGTTCTCCTCCAGAGTGATTGATAAAGACAAATAATGACATCTGAGTAGTGAAAGGCATGTTTAAGAGATTAATAACAGAAATAAATATAATTAAAATAAGAAAGCTTTTTACTGACTTCAAAATTTTTAAACCAGATTTAAAATCCTTAATAAATGAAATCTTTTCTTTTCGATTCGAATTTGATGTGATAGAGGGAATACTAATTAACAATAATGGAATAATTGCAATCCCAAAAGTGATAATATCAATCCAAAGTATATGTTCAATTTCAATTATAGGATTAATTTCAACAATAGCTAATAAAATTCCTCCTACAATAGGACCGATTACTTGAATAACCCCTGTGAATAAATAATTAATTGCATTCATTCTACTTAGATGTTTCTTTGGTACCATTAACGGGATTATAGCATTTACCGTAGGAAAATGAATTGCTTGACAGATTCCTCGAAGAACATTCAGAAAGATTATAAGCCAATAATTAGCGAATCCAGTTAAAAAAAATAATATCATCGTAAAAGTTATGAGAGCTTGAAGTGAATCTGTTAATGCTATGGTAAGTTTTTTGTTCCATCTATCTATAAACACCCCTATAAGGAGGGGGATAATTACCATTGGAAGCGCACCCAAGAAATATGCAATAGAAACGTAAATTGGGCTTAAAGTTTCTATAGCTATCCACACAATAATAACAAACCGAACAATAGAGGACCCTAGTATCGAAACTAACTGCCCAGAAAATAAAAAAAGGTAACTCTTAAATGTATGTCCAGTTGGGCTTGACTCCATAAAAATTGTAATTAAATATCATATCAAAACTTTATGAAATTATTTTGATTCTTTTGTAAATTTCTTAGATTTTGATAATAATTAAAAAAGTAAAAAAAATGATTTATTTTTTATATAGTGGGTCAGCTTCTTGCAAAACACGTCTCTGAACCTTTCCTAAGATACTCTTTGGGACTTCGTCGATTATATCGATTATCGCAGGACATTTCCATTTTGTCATATTCTTTTCGGTCCAAGCTATTAATTCTTCTCCAGTAATTTTACCCTCGTATCCAGGTTTTAACGAGACCCATGCTTTTGTGATTTCACCAACTTTACCTTTAGGATCGGGTAAACCAGCAACCGCAGCTTCTGAGACTGCTTCATGGCTCATAAGCATGGTTTCTACTTCTGCTGGGAAGACCGAATGTCCTGCAACTTTAATTAATTGTTTCTTTCTGTCTCTTATAGCTATTGTTCCATCTTCACTCATAAACCCAATATCACCAGTTAGAAGCCATGTTCGTCCATCCCATTTTTTTAACGTATCTGCTGTTTCTTCTGGCTGGTTCAAATATCCTTTCATAACTTGAGGTCCGCAAACACAAATTTCTCCAGTATTTTCCTCTCCAAATTTTGACCCTGATAAGCCAACTGCTATTGGTCCTTTCTCAAAATCGTCCGTATCAAAGATTCCCCAATCAGTACCAGGAAGTGGCATCCCAATGGTTCCAACTGGACTTTCACCGAACAGACTCCCCGCACTTACAACAGGACTTGCTTCTGAAAGCCCATATCCTTCTACAATTTTTCCACGAGTATTTTCTTGGAATGATTTCTGTACAGGAGCATGCAAAGGCCCAGCACCTGAAATACAGAGTTTTAACCTACCCATTAAATTCGGAAACTTTTCTAAATTTGGAAAATCCGCTATCCTCTTGAATAATATTTCAGCACCCGCATAAAAGAGACCTTTTGGAGCATCAATATGTGTAATTTCTTTTAAAAAGTCACCTGTTGGTGGTGGTCTTGGAAAAAGCATCATCCAACCTCCCAAACCTATAGCTGTATTCATAACTGCTGTCATTGCAAATGAATGGTACAATGGAAGCGCCCCGATATCGCCTATTCCAGGGTCTTCACCACCTACCCATAAAACACATTGAATTGCATTAGAAACTAAGTTGAAATGTGTTAAAACTGTTGCTTTAGGAATCCCCGTAGTTCCACCAGTCATTATAAATGTAGCTATTTGTTCAGTTGGATCAATTTCAACTTTTGGAAGATCGGGTTCAGCATTTAGAAGATCTAAAAATTTAATAGCACTTGGAAAATCAACTTTTCCTTTTGGTATCTTACCAATCATTTTTCCTAACCCTTTCTTCAATCCTGATAAACCCGAAGCTAAATCAGCGATGTTTGTATAAATTACCATCTCAATATTAGTCTTTTTAATGATTGGACGTGCTAATTCTCCGTATAATGCATCCAAGGTAATTAGTACCTTTGAATTAGTCATTTTAAGTTGATGCAATACTTCTAAAGGTTTGTAAGTGGGATTTATACCTGTCGCAATTGCTCCTAATTTTGCTGTTGCATAAAAAGAAATTACATACTGAAAACAATTTGGCATTAAAAATGCTACAACATCTCCTTTTTTCACACCTAATTTATGGAGTGAAGTTGCTAAAGAATCTATAGCTTGCCCTGCTTCCTCGTAAGTCATCCATGATTCAATAAACCACATCATCTTTTCATTTGCATGCTTTTGTCTTTGCCTTTCAAAAAATTCTCCTAATGAAATATTTTCAAACTTGTGATTCTTAGGTGTTTTTTCAGGCCACCATTTCTTAAACCATGCTTTATTTTCGTCAACTTGCCATTCTGACATCTTTTTTCACATTTAAATTGTTCTTATTGGATAATATATAAAATTTTTATATTAGAACACTAGGTAAAATTAGCTTAAATTTATAAAGTTTATAAAAAATAACAACTATCAAGACACCTAGAATCAATTCTTATAATTATGAAGCTTTCTTCAAATCAAGTATTTTATATAACTCTTTTAATCTTGAAATTGTCTTAAAAGGTTTTATCTTCAAATATTGGTTAATATTCTCTCTTGCTTTTACTTTTACTACGCTTTTTGAATAATAATCATTACCAATCAATCTTTTCTTAAAGCTCTGACGTTGAATTAAAATTGGTTTAATACCCGTATTTAGAGCACCCTCAATATCTTCTTTACTATCACCAATATATACAACTTCTTGGGGTTTTAATTCAAACTTTTCAAGAGTAATATGAAAAATCTGTGGATCTGGTTTTTTAACACCAATTTCTCCTGAAATAGCAATAAATTTGAAGTATTTTTTGAGTTTGTACTTAGACAAAATTGAGTAGAGATAAGGGGGATGATCAAAATTAGAAATTAACGCAAGAGCTTTATTAATTCTTAAAATTCTTAATAATGGAAGTGCTTCTGGATCAATCTTTACATACTTATGCCAAGAATTAACACAATCATTAGCTATTTTTTTTATCTCATGTGTTTCAAGCTCTAAACTTAAATCCAAAGCAAAACGCCTAATCCTATTCTCATAAATAGTTAAATTTTTATCCTTCTCTATGGGTTCTTCTCTTGTAAAAAAACCATTACATACATTTGCAAAATCTCTTTTTGATAGATTTAGGCCATTGTTTTTCATGAGTCTATAAAATGTTGACAGCCAATTGTTCCATGCTTTTTTGTTATTTTTAGGTATTAATATTGTACCATAAAGATCAAAAAAAACCCCTTTTATCAGCATAATCGTTAACTATGGTAATTCTTTTTAATTCATTAAAGAAGTCTGGTTTTTTAAAGTATCTAAAAATTATAATAATAAAAAATAAATGATACAAATAATACGAAATATTTAGAGTTTGAATAAATAAAAATTAGAAAAATTATGACTTGTATTCACGGATTAGATGAAATTAATTGCCCCACTTGCCGAATTTTAAAATCTGCAATACCATTAAGGGGGATCAAATTAAGTAAGTTAGCCTTTCCGAAAATTAATGATTCTCTTTCTAGAAAAAATATGAATCTTGAAAAAAAATTAATAGATGACATAACTTTTAAAAAAGGAATTCCGCATCCTCCTAATCTTATTTCCAAACCAAGTTTTATTAATGAAATTCCTAATTTTAGAAATGAATTATTCTTAGAAAGATCTAAAGATCTCGATATAACTAAAGAAGATAATTACGGAATCACTAAAAAAATTCCTCTCGAAAGCCCAGAATGGAAATTTGAGGAAGAAGACTAAGTTCCTCTTATAAATTTTATATTAGTCTTTAAATCGTTTCTTACTTATTACATTAGTATTTTAAGGGATTATATCATTATAATAAATTAGAACTTCATCTTTGAAATAATTAAGAAGTGAAACTAATGGCACAAATGGAAATTACTTGGCTTGGACATGCTGCCTTTAAATTAAAAACTCATAGTGGAAGAATTATTTACCTTGATCCTTACCAAATCAAGAAAGGAGAAGAGAAAGCAGATATAATAGTTTCAACACATTCTCATGGGGATCATTTTGATTCAAGTAGTATACAAGAACTTATGAAGGATGATACTGCTCTTATAGGCCCTGAGAGTATTGCTAGCAGTTTGCAAAAATTTGATGGAACACCACTGAAATTAGGAGACTTGTTTGACTATAAAGACCTTTCAATCGAGCTAGTTCCAGCTTATAATATTAAAAAACCAAACCATCCCAAAAGAAATGAATGGGCAGGAATTATAGTAACCTCAGAAGATAAAAGCGTCTATCATGCAGGAGATACCGAACGAATCCCTGAGATGAAAGATTTAGCAAGTCGAAACATAACTGTTGCTCTAATGCCATGTGGTGGAACATACACAATGGATTTTGACGAAGCTACTGACTCAATTATTGATGTAAAACCCGAAATTGCAATTCCAATGCATAATTGGGGCAAAGATTTAACTAAGTTTAAAGAACTTCTAGAGAAAAAAGACCCTAGTATTAATGTAGAAATACTAGAAGAAGGTGGCGAACCCCTAAAAATCTAAATTTTATTTCTTTATAATCACTCTTTTATTTTACTTATTTTTTCAATTCTCGCTTTAAGAATTATTTAATAATTCTGATAAATTAATTATAGTTTTATTAACAAATACAACCTAGTACAATATATGTCGAAAGTTGACGCTTTTATAAAAAAAAAAGATGAAGAATACGAGGAAAAAACTCTCAGATCAAAAAAATATCAATGGTATATTGTAATATTCATGGGTTTGGTGGGTTTTCTTGATAACAATCTGAACTTAATGGAAGCACAAATTACTTTTGATATATATACCTATTATAGTATATCTCCTATAGATTTTGCTTTTTGGCAAGGGATTTTTGGGATTTTTACATTTTCAGTCTTTATTTTGGCTTGGTTTACAGATGCTTTTGGGAGGAAAAAAGGAATTTTTATCTTATTGCTTTTAATGGGTATTCCAGCATTCTTGATGCCCTTCTTGGCAGTTAATATTTGGATTTTTTATATCCTATATGCTATACTTATTACTGGTACTATCAGTAATATGTGGGAGATTCCAGTTAGCGAAGAATCTCCTGCCAAGAAAAGAGCTACATATGGAGGGATTGCAACCTTAATAAGTCTTATACCAATTTATGCCCTTTTCGGAGATGATATTGCAGCTGCTTGGGGTTGGCAATGGAGCTATGGAATTTTCTTTTTTGTCATGTTAGGATTATTAGTTCTATTATATTTTATGAAAGAACCTCAACGATGGGTTGATGCAAAAGAAGAACGAGGACATGAATATCTCAAATTTAGAAAAGCACTAAAATCATTCACTAAAAAAGATTGGACATATGCTTTAATGGCATTCGTAGTTTATGGTATCTGGGCAATTGGTTTAAAAGTAGGAAATGCTTGGGGAGAGCATTATTATACAATTGTAAGAACTGTATATTCTCCTCAATTATCTTGGAATACTATTATATTAGTTGCAGGACTGATGATCTTACTTGGTGCAATTATCTCGGGAATAATAATGGATAGAGTCTCGAGAAAAGTTACTTTTATTGTTAGTTGTTCTGGTTCAGTTTTAGGATTTGTTTTATTGGGAATTACAGGATCTCCTATTGCTATGTGGATTGCTTATCTATCTATGGCTATTGTATTTACCTGGATTATGGTTTATTTTACCGAAATATTTCGAACAGAAATTAGAACTACAGGGATGGGTATAGCTGCATTAGGTTCAAGATTATCATATGTTTTTGGACCTTTATTAGCTTCAGCAATGTTAGCAGCATTTCCAGATATGGTAATGTTTTGGGTTATACCAGGATTACTGATGATAGTACCGCTATTCATATTATTTCTGAAACCTTATGAACCAAAGGGTAAAACTTTAGAAACAATTCAAGAAGAAAGATAATAGTAAAACGTTGAAAATATTAAATATTTAAATTATTTTTATTTTTTATTTTTATTTCTTAATTGTTATTATTTAATTCAAGCTAAAATGTTCTATCAATTTTTTATAGGGATAATATTTTAAACTATGAATTTTAAAAGTATTATATAAAAATCGAAAATATCAATAATTTTAGCTAAATATAGTGCAATATGTGAAGAAAAATGGAAGTCGATGAAGATTTAAAATCAAATACACGTGTAGCATATATTTCCATGGAGATAGCTGTTGATTCAAACATCCCTACATATAGTGGAGGTTTAGGTGTATTATCCGGAGACACAGTAAGATCAGCAGCAGATTTGGAAATACCTATGGTTGGAATTTGTTTATGTTATAGTTCTGGATATTTTTATCAATTTTATAATGAATTTGGAGAACAAAAAGAAAAAGAAATTGCATGGAATTTTTATTATGAGTTTGAGAAAGTAGAAAAACCGATTACTTTGAAAATTGAAAACAAAGATGTTCACGTAAGTGCTTGGTTATATCGAGTAATAGGACAATCGGGTCATGTACTTCCAATTTACCTTCTAACTACTGATGTGGAAGGAAATGAAGATTGGATGAAAAAAATGACAGGTTCTTTATATGATAGTACAAGTCGCTGGAACAGAATAGTTCAAGAGATGATTTTAGGAATTGGAGGTGTTAAACTTCTGAAATCATTGGGGTATAATAATATTGAAACCTACCACCTTAATGAGGGTCATGGTTCTTTTGCTACTCTTGAGTTATTTAATGAATTAGGGAGTATTGAAAAAGTAAAAGAAAAAGTTGCATTTACGACACATACACCTGTACCCGCGGGGCATGATCGCTTCAAACAAGATTTAGTTGATAAAGTTTTTAAAAGTAATATGCCAAAAGAAATTCGAAAACTTGCAGATGATAATGGAGAATTTAATATGACTTTTTTAGGCATGGCTCTATCAAGATATCGAAATGCTGTAGCACGAAAACATGGAGAAATCTCAAGAAAAATGTTCCCTCAATATGAAATTGACTATATTACTAATGGTATCCACTTGCCTTTCTGGGTTTCCAAACCTTTCCGGAAGATGTTTGGTCGAAAATGGCCAAATTGGAGGGCAAATCCTTCTGTTCTTGAGAATGCAATAGAATTAGATCCACTTGATATCTTTGATGCTCATATTGAAAACAAATTTAACTTAATATCATATCAGAAAGGCCATTCATGGAATTTATTAGATGAAGAATTAATTACGATTGGTTTTGCTAGGCGATTCGCAACCTATAAAAGAGCTATACTAATCTTTCACGATATTGATAGACTGGGCAAAATAGCGAAAGATCACATTCAATTCATATTTGCAGGGAAGGCACATCCTAAGGATCAGATGGGAAAGGATTATATAAAGAAGATTCATCAATCCGGAGAATACTTATATGATAATTATGGAGTAAAAGTTGTAATGATGGAGAATTATAATATGGATCTCTCTCACAAATTAGTGTCTGGAGTAGATATTTGGCTTAACACACCTAATAGATATCGTGAAGCAAGTGGCACAAGTGGAATGAAGGCTGCCCTTAATGGAGGACTGAATTTATCGGTCCAAGATGGATGGTGGTTAGAGGGTTATAAAAAGAATCACCTCGCAGGATGGTCAATTGGTCCAGATGATTCCAATCTTGAGGATCCAGGGGTTTCAAATGATTGGGATATTGATTCAAACGCTTTATATGATATTCTAGAAAATCAAGTTATCCCTACTTACCTAAACCACGATGAGTGGCTCTACAAGATGCAATGCGCTATCTCGCTAGCGGCATATTTCAATACTCACAGAATGATTCTCGATTACGCAGAGAAGGCTTATCGGTTAAAAAAACAGAACCCCTGGAAGTTTGAGCCAATTTCTTAAGTTCTTTCATAGCCCTGAAAATATGTGAGATAAAAAATTAAT
>Ga0114922_10003666_pt1 | contig 14304 bp, 10 predicted proteins | sample AartaG_FD_100975 | JGI IMG/M metagenome (GOLD analysis project Ga0114922, IMG submission 100975) | Deep subsurface microbial communities from Aarhus Bay to uncover new lineages of life (NeLLi) - Aarhus_00045 metaG | ecosystem: Environmental > Aquatic > Marine > Oceanic > Sediment | place...
CATCACGGTCTGAAATCCCTGAAGATAAGGCTGTTGGTCAATTGTGAATTTAACATAACCCTCCTTTATCATTTGATTGTGATCGGGGGTAAGGTCAAAACCTGCCAGGAGGAGTTCTCCAGGTTCCATACCCAGTTCCTTCATTGCCATCCCTGCAAATGCGGTTGCGAACTCACTAGCTGCAATAATTTTGAGATTTGGATGAGATCTGATATACGCTTTCATCATATCAACGGCTGTTGATGGGTCAGCGAGCGGTGCACTGAATCTCTCATGCGTAATCCCACGCTCATCAAGTATGTCTTCAATCCCGTCACACCTTTCTTCAAGTGCAGCGTTGCCAGGTTCACCAATTAACACTACCGCTTCAGCATTTGCTGGAATTTCCTCGCCCTTCAATAACTCTTCACCGAGTACGTGTCCGGCAATAGTAAAGCTCTGTCCAACAAAAGCCATTCTTTCATTTGGGGTGTAGGGATCATCAATATTGAAGGCAACTACAGGTATTCCCCGTTCCATTGCTCTGGCAATTGGCCCGTCCAAAGCCTCTGCATCAGAGATAGCAACACCAATCCCATCAAATCCCTGGGCGATAGCACTTTCAAGATAATCTACTTGCCTCTCAACACTGAACTCCTCAGGTCCCATAAATTGTACTTCAATTCCCAACAATTCTCCAGCCTCTTCAGCGCCCTTTATCACCGGAATCCAGAACGGTGTTCCCGCAACATGAACTACCAAAGCAAATTTGTATGCAAGTGCACTTCCTGTGAAAACAGCTAACATCATAACAAAAACAACAAACAAAGTTACTGTTTTTTTATACATTATCACACTCCTCCTTTAAAATCTGTGTGTCTTTTTCTTTTGGTAATTGACAAGAATCGTCTTTAATAACCTTCACTTTCAACAAATCTTATTTCTCTGGATAATGGTTATAAAAGACATGCTTCATTTTTTCGTGGAAAGCACCCCCTTCTCCTATTGCTTACTTTTTCACCCCCCTTCTAGGATTATTTCTTTTGGCTTTTTTCTTCTTTTATTTATTTTTTCGAGGAGAAGCTTTCTTGTACTAAATTCTAGAAAATATTATAGAGTTACTTTTTCTGCTCCAGTAGTTGTCGGTAAACTGCCCAGGAGTAATATACTGAAATTCAGAAAGTCTCATTGCAAATAAGCCAATTTCTCCAGGAGAGTTTGAGGAGAGTTGAATATATCTTGTATTACAAACAGCGCAGCACCTTTAGCACAGGGAAAATCTTTTTCCTGGGCCATTCCTATAAGGTACTTTGAGTGCTTTCGTAGAGATGGGATGTCTATTAAGGTTGGATAATATAATATTGAGTTCTGGGACTTCAAAATCGACTCCAATAATATATTTTGCAGCTTCGTTAATTTTGATAATCGTTTTTTTAAAATACTTTAGATAAAATCATTTGTATTATACAAGAATATCTTCATCTTATCAACCCCGCCCGTTGAGAGTCGCTAAAAAAGTACAATTTCGCCATTGCGAGGCCAAGCAACCTCAAGATAGGAGACCTCTGGGTACAATTTCGTCATTGCGAGTAAAGCGAAGCAATCTCTGTTACGTCGCTCGGGATAAACTCCGCAATCTCCTCTTGAAACTGCAAAGTTTGTCCTGAACTTATTTTGAGATTGCTTCAGAACTCCATTCTTCACAATGACATTAGGGTAATTTTGCTTTCAAATTGCATTTCTCAGAGCTCTCGACAAATTAACTTGACAAAATCTATCACTCTCATATTTTATAAGCGACATAAATCCGGTTAGGAAACTGGAGTGGATCCCGTTAAAGAAAAAGTTACTAACGGAGCGAGCAGAAGCGACCTTTTCTAACCAGATAGAGGGAAATGGAGGAATAGAGGTATAATGGCTAAGAATTTGGTTATTGTGGAGTCTCCCGCAAAGGCTAAGACGATAAATAAGTTTCTAGGTAAAAATTTTCAGGTTGAATCCTGTTATGGACATATAAAGGACCTGCCCAAGAAAAAACTGGGGATAGACATCGAAAATGAGTTTGAACCTACCTATCAGATAATTCCTGGCAAAAGAAAGACCGTTAAGAAATTAAGGGACTTAAGTAAAACTATGGAGCGGGTCTATTTGGCTACTGATTTAGATAGAGAAGGAGAAGCTATCGCCTGGCATCTTTCCCAGGAGCTTGAGCACACCAAGGGAGGAAGAATAGTCTTTAATCAGATAACAAAAAAGGCTGTGCAAAATGCTATAAAGAGTCCCAGCGATATCAATGTCAATAAAGTCGATGCTCAACAGGGAAGAAGAGCACTGGATCGCCTGGTAGGATATAAGCTTTCCCCTCTTCTATGGGAAAAGGTGAAGAGAGGACTTTCCGCCGGAAGAGTCCAGTCAGTAGCAGTAAGACTTATTTGTGAACGAGAAAAAGAGATTGAGAAATTTGCTTTAAAGGAATATTGGACTATTCTGGCTAAATTTTCTTCTCCTGACAGAAAGGTTATTCTAGAGGCAAAGTTATCAAAGGTAGAGGGCAAGGCAATAAAGATATTAAATGAGAAGGAAGCAAGGGGACTGGCGGAGGGAATAGAAAAAGAGAGGTATAGAGTAACAGAGGTGAAAAAAGAGAAGAAAGAAAGGTCTCCCTATGCACCATTTATTACCAGCACTCTGCAACAGACAGCTAGCTATTACCTGAAATTCTCTACCAGTCAGACTATGAAGATAGCCCAGAACCTCTACGAAGGACAGGATGTAGGAAAAGAGGAGAGAATAGGTCTGATTACCTATATGCGCACAGATTCTGTGCGAGTGGCTAAAGAAGCACAGTTGGAGGCAAGGAACTACCTCAAAAAGGAATTGGGAGAAGAGTTTGTTCCAAGTAAGATACCCTTCTACAGAAATAAAAAATCAAGTCAGGATGCACATGAAGCTATAAGACCAACCAGTATTTTCCGGACTCCGAACAAGATGAAAAAATACCTATCCAGCCGTCACCTTAAGCTATACGAACTAATCTGGCGAAGATTTCTTGCTTCTCAAATGGAAAAGGCAATTTTGAGCACGGTTACAGTAAGTATTCAAGGTGAAAAATATCTTTTTCAGGCAGAAGGAAAAAAGATTGAATTTCCTGGATTCATCAGTATCTATAAAGAAAAAGGGAGGAAAGAGAAAATTCTACCTCCTATTAAAGAAGGAGAGGTTCTAAAATTGAGAGAGCTTGTTTCCGAACAGCGCTTCACCCAACCTCCCTCTCATTATACGGAAGCCTCTCTGGTAAAAGCCTTAGAAGAGAAAGGAATAGGAAGACCGAGCACCTATGTCCCTACCATTATCACTATCAAAACAAGGGGTTATGTGAGATGGCAGAAAGGCAAACTCATTCCCACTCTCCTGGCAAGGGTAGTAAATGACCTCCTGATAGACAATTTCTCTAATATTCTTGATACCCGTTTTACTGCCAGAATGGAAGAAGACCTGGATGCGGTGGAGGAGGGAAAGGAAAAATGGATAATTCTAATAGGTGATTTTTACCGTCAATTCGATAAAGACCTGAATATAGCTAAAGAGAAAATGAAGAACGTCAAGAAAGAAGGGCTTCAAATTAGCTCAACTAAATGTGAGCAGTGCGGGAAAAAGATGGTTCTAAAGTTTGGCCGTTACGGAGCATTCCTGGCTTGTTGTGATTACCCGGAATGTAAAAACACCAGAGATATAAGCAATAAGACAGGGGTAAGGTGCCCTACCCCAGATTGTAAAGGAGAAATAGTGGAGAGGACATCCAAAAAAGGAGCTATTTTTTATGGTTGCTCTAAATTTCCTGAATGCAAGTTTGTCTCTCAACAGCCCCCGGTCAAAGAAATTTGTCCTCATTGCCAGAATCCTTTTCTCTTCAGAGAGAAAAATGGCTTTAAATGCCCCCGCTGTGGGGAAAAGATTAAGGGTTATAAAATAGAAGAACTAAAATTAGAAAAAATTCCTTATAAGATAATAAAGAAAATAGATGCAGATAGAGTGGCTGAATAGATTTCAGCAATACCTCACCCAGGAGAGAAATCTCTCTTATCAGACAGTGAAAAGCTATACCAGTGATATAAAGGACTTTCTCAGCTTTCTCTCTTCAAGAAAAAAAGAGCTAGAAGAAGTGGGGTATCCCACAGTTCGAGAATATCTTAGCTCACTACAGAAAAGAAGCTTACAGAAATCTACTCTGGCCCGCCGGGTATCTGTCTTGAAAAACTTCTTCCACTATCTCTGTTTAAAAGGATACCTCTCCTCTTCTATCTTGTCTGGTCTACGAGGTCCAAAGTTGGAGAAAAAAATTCCTTCTTTCTTAGAAGAAGAAGAAGTAGAGAGTCTCTTAAACTCAGTAAAAGGAAATAACTTCTTTCATTATAGGGATAAGGCCGCTCTAGAACTATTGTATGCTACGGGGATGAGAATAGCCGAGCTGGCAGATTTGAATATAGACAATATTGACTTTGCAGGGGAAACAGTTAAAGTTAGAGGCAAGGGAAATAAGGAGAGAATAATCCCCCTGGGAAATTATGCCCTGAAGGCATTGAGAGCCTACAGGGAATTACGTAGAGAGAAAGCGAAGCCTGGCGTCAAGGCACTATTTCTGAATAAATCTGGCCAGAGACTATCGGACAGATTTATGCGAAAAAAAATAAATAGATATCTGGATTTAGCCGATATCCATAAAGTTTCAGGTCCCCATAGCCTACGTCATTCTTTTGCCACTCATCTCTTAAATCGAGGAGCAGATATACGTTCGGTGCAAGAGCTGCTTGGTCATGAAAGACTCTCCACTACTCAAATCTATACGCATTTGAGTATAAAAAGACTGAAGGAAGTCTATGACAAAGCTCATCCCCGGGCATGAATCGTATCTCGTGAATTGTATCTAGTATCTGGAAAGAAAAAGAATGAAAGAAATCAGTACTCAGAAAAAACCAAGCGACGAAATATAGGAGGTTTTAGATTGCGTTCTACTACTATTTTAGCGGTAAGAGATAAAAAACATGTAGCTATTGCTGGGGACGGACAGGTAACTTTTGAAGATACCATTATGAAGCACAAAGCACATAAGATAAGAAGACTTCAGAAAGGAAAGGTATTAGCTGGTTTTGCCGGCGCCATCGCCGATGCTCTTACTCTCTTTGAGAAATTTGAAAAGAAAATTGAACAATACCAGGGAAATCTTCCCCGTGCTTCCCTGGAGCTGGCTAAGGACTGGCGACAGGATAAGACTCTGCGCAGACTGGAAGCCTTGATGATTGTAGTCAATAAGGAAAAATCTCTATTAATATCGGGAAGTGGAGACGTAATTGAACCCGACGATAGGGTAATAGCCATTGGCTCAGGAGCTGGTTATGCTCAAGCAGCAGCCCAGGCTTTAGCCGACCACACCAATTATCCTCCTAAAAAGATTGTAGAAATAGCCATGCATATAGCTGCTTCCATATGTATTTATACAAATAACAATATAACTATTGAAGAACTATAGGAGACAGGGAATGAGGGAAAAACAACTTACTCCTCCCGCCATTGTAAGGGAGTTAGATAAATATATCATAGGGCAGGATGATGCTAAACGTGCTGTAGCTATCGCCTTAAGAAATAGATGGCGTCGACAAAAGCTATCTGCTAAGATGCGCGATGAGGTAGCCCCTAAGAATATTATTATGATTGGACCCACTGGGGTGGGAAAGACAGAAATTTCGCGAAGATTAGCACAATTGGCCCAGGCTCCTTTCCTGAAGATAGAGGCAAGCAAATATACTGAAGTAGGTTATGTGGGTAGAGATGTGGAGTCTATGGTTAGAGATTTGATGAACATGGCCGTGCACACAATCCAGGGAGAGATGATACAGAGAGTAAGGAAGAAAGCGAGAAGACTGGCTGAAGAAAGACTTCTGGATATTCTCCTGCCCCCTCTTCCCAAGGCCTTACCATCAGCGGAGCAAGAGGAAGGCGAAGAAGATCTAAGAATAGAGAGAGCAAGGAAAACCAGAGAAAAACTGAGAAAGAAATTAAACAATAAGGAACTAGAGGATAGACTAATCGAGATAAAGGCCACGGAAAGACTCACTCCTATGATAGAGATATTTAGTAGTGCTGGAACAGAGCAAATGGGAATGAACTTCCAGGATTTATTGGGAGATATGCTCCCCAAACGTACCAAGGAAAGAAAGGTCCCCTTAAAAGAGGCCCGTCAAATCATCACTGAGCAAGAGGCTCAAAAATTGATAGATAAAGACAAGGTTATTGAAGACGCTACTCATCGGACAGAGAACTCGGGGATAATATTCGTTGATGAAATAGATAAGGTTGTAGGAGGAGGGATAGATAAGATAGATGTCTCCCGAGAAGGAGTGCAAAGAGACCTTTTGCCAATAGTGGAAGGAACTACAGTAGCTACTAGATATGGACCTATTAAGACAGACCACATTCTCTTCATAGCAGCGGGAGCTTTCCACTCTGCTTCTCCTTCTGATTTGATTCCTGAAATGCAGGGTAGATTCCCCATTCGGGTAGAACTGGACAGACTCACCCAAAACGATTTTGAGAGAATTCTAACTGAACCTAAAAATGCCTTGATTAAACAATATCAAGCTCTGATAGAAACAGAAGGAATAAATCTTATTTTCAAGGATAGCTCTATCAAGGAGATTGCCCTTTTGGCTTTCTTAGTGAACGAACGAACAGAAGATATTGGAGCAAGAAGACTATACACCATTATGGAAAAGCTTCTGGAAGATATCAGCTTCAAGGCTGCTAATATAAGGAAAAAGTCTTTCACCATTACTGCTAAATATGTGCAAGAAAGACTAAAGAATATTGTGGAGAGCGAGGACCTTTCCCGCTATATTCTATGATAAATCGCTCCGCATCCATATTTGATAGGTTTGTCTTTGGCAGTAGATTCTCTGTCTTTTGTTCTTGTCCATCCTTTCCTGTTATTTTTCTTTCTTCCGTTTTCCTACCAAAAACTTCTCATTTTAGTCTATTTTTCCCTGAGCTCCCAAAATCACCGTCTACTTTCAATTTTTCAGGGCAGGGCGACCCCTTGACATTAAGTTAAAATATAATATAATAACCTTAAGCACTAAAGAAAAGTTCTTTGAAGTTTAGAACTCTTAGCATTAAAAAAGAGCAGTTAGAAACGTTAAGAAAACTATCAAAAGCGATGGGTCTCTCTCAAGGTTTCTTAATTAGAATGGCTATGGATGAGCTAATTGAGGACAAAGAGAAACTAAAGAAGAAATTATTTCCTTATAAAGGAAAGTAAAATTGTGGAATGAGTTCTTCAACGCGCTTTGGGAGAATAGGTTATCTTTTTCTTGTAAGAAAGATAGCTTTAATAACGTAAAGTCTAAAAGGATAGGCGGTGCTTTATGCGTTGCCTATCCTTTTTTTATTATTTTGCCAAGGTGCTTAAGGGAATATCAGAGACAAGGATAGCCAGGTTTGCGGACAATCAGATGTCCTGACGCTCTGGTCCGCAGGCTCCTTTGCTGGGAGGGAGAATAGGTATTTATAAGAAGATTAGAGAAGCTAAAAAATAAGGCGAGAGGGAGGTGAGAAAGTAAGTAGGCCGTTAGCTGGGGTATGAGGAAAGCATCTAAAAAGAGAAATGTTGAAGGATGTATTCCTTTCTCTAGTTTCTAGGGCTTTCCACAGAAAAATGAGTAATGTATGACGAAAGAAAATATGTTTTTCCGGAGGTTAAGATGAAGAAAGTTATGTCAATATTAATAGCGCTTATGTTCATCACCTCGTTTAGCGCAGTGGCTATCGCTCAGGAGAGCTTTTTAGGCAAGTTCGAAATCAGTGACATTATGGAGTACAAGGCCCTCCCGAACTATATCGAACCTGAGGCATTAGAGTTGGCAGTGGCCAAAGGGGAACTTCCCCCAGTGTGGGAGAGATTGCCCAAGAACCCCCAGGTTATAAACTCTAAGGCTATGACTGACGGCGTGGGGGTATATGGTGATAAGTGGAGGGTCTTTTGTGGGTCTCCAACCGCGGGCTGGAACTGGGCAGCAGGATTAACGTCAGGTTGGTGGGGCACCGAGGTGCTTGTCTGGGAAGGCCTGGTGGAACCCGCCCATATGTGGATGCTAAAAAATCCGATTGAACCTGTGCCAAACTTAGCTACCAGTTGGGAATGGTCCGAAGATGGTAAGACCCTTACCATGCATCTGCTTGAAGGAGCAAAGTGGTCGGATGGAGTGGAATTCACCGCTGATGATGTGCTGTTTACATATTACGACTGCCACTTAGATTCCCATATTCCTTCCTTCCTCGGCGCGGGCGCATGGACAATAAACGGAAAATTAACCGAACTGGAAAAGGTAGATAAGTATACCATCAGGTGGCGTTTTGGGGCAGGCTTCCCTCTATACATTCTTTTCCGCATGGGCCGCTACGGTATGGCACCAGTTCCCAAGCATGTTCTGGCAAAGTATCATCCAAAATACAATCCAGATGCTACTTACGAAGGCTTCATTCATTCCCTACCCCCTGAGGATCTTCCGGTGGTAACGCTCGGCCCTTGGGTGCCAGTAAAATTCGAACCGGCAAGATTCATAGTGGCCAGGAGAAATCCTTACTACTGGAAGGTGGATGAGAAAGGACAACAACTTCCCTATTTTAACGAGGCTTATATTGAAAAGGGAAGAAGAGGGATAACCAGAACCTTAAATGTGATAGCCGGAAGTTGTGATTATACCAACCTAGAAACGCCGGGGGTTTTCTCTTTTGCCCTGGAAGAAGGAGGGAGGTCAGACTCTTACTTTGCGGCTCGATTTGTCGGTTATAACGCTTCGTTTAGTTTGCAGCCAAATCTTTCACTTTACAAAGGGGTGAAGACGGAGAGAGACCGAGCCATGAGAGAGTTATTCAGAGATCTCAGGTTTAGAAAAGCTTTATCCTACGCCATCAACCGGGAGGGAATAACAAACTCAATTTTCCCAGGACCTCTAATTGCACCGTATGAAGGTAGTCTGGTTGACTCTTCTGCATATTATGATCCCGATGCTATCGTCTCCTATGCTTATGATCTGGAGAAATCAAAAGGTTTGTTTGCAGAGCTGGGATTTAAGGACATCGATGGCGATGGTATAATGGAGTGGGCTACAGGTACTCCATTAGCTGGTCAGGATTTGACCCTGGTAATACATATTATTGAAGACGAAACCGCAGCCGTGAACTTAGGAGAGGCCTTAGTTCCCTACCTTAGGGAAGCTGGTATTAAGTCTGTTCTTAAAGTCATCAAGGGCACAACTTTCGATGCTCTATCCGACAGTGGAGAACTTGAGATACCTATAGAGCGTGACAATGTGTTGTGTCTTACTCCCCTGACAAGATTAACCGACCTTGGGCCTGTAACTGAGATTACTCCTACCTGGCACCAGGCTGGACCAGGGGGGGAAAGAGACCTATTTCCCTTTGAGGCTCGCTTAAGAGATCTGATAAACTCACTAAAAACTGAGACATCTGGTTCAAAGGTAAGGGAAACATTCTCAGAAATTCAACATTTATGGACTGAAAACGTTTACAAGATTGGCCTCTATAAGATGCAAGTCGGTAATGCAATTGCCAATAGACTGAGGAACGTTCCGCCCGGTACTCCACCTTATATGTATGAATGGTTCGATGTGGCTCAATGTGCATGGCAGCTTTGGGTTCCCAAGGAGGAGCAAAAGCCTGAAATTCTCCCGGGGGTAATTCCAACCTATGAGGAGAAATAAACAAGGGAAAGGGACAAAGGAAAGAAATGTAGGAGGGGGAAGGATATCCTTCCCCCTCCTACTTAAATGGGGAACTATCCTGTGATAAGCTATATTATCAGAAGAATTCTTTATGTCATTCCATTATTGCTCGCTGTTAGTATTGTTTGCTTTGTGATAATTCAACTCCCTCCCGGTGATTTTTTGACTGCTATAGAGTCACAACTGAAATCTCAGGCGGGCTTAAGTGAGGAAGAATCGAGAAAAATGGTTGATGAGATGAGAAAAACATATGGATTAGATAAATCCATGCCTGTTCAATATCTAATCTGGATAAAGAACATCGTTACCAGGGGAGATTTCGGCTATTCCTTTGGATATAGAAAGCCTGCCCAGGAGGTGATCTGGGAAAGATTAAAATGGACCATGATCATAGCCCTTTCCGCCCATTTGATCTCTACATTAGTAGGTCTTTTGATTGGTATTTATTCGGCTACCCACCAATACAGTTTGGGAGACCATTTGAGTACTTTTTTGGCATTTATAGGTCTTTCCTTTCCTGAATTTTTTACTGCCCTGGTGATAATGTATTTACTGGTTTTTAGGTTCCGCGCTCCCCACGTTGGAGGACTTAGCTCCCCTGAGTATGTTTTAGCTGCCTGGAATTGGGCAAAATTTGTTGATTTTCTTCAGCATTTATGGATTCCGGTAGTGATCTCAGGGGTGGCAGGGGTTGCCAGGAATATGCGGGTAATGAGAGCGAACCTTTTAGATGTATTCAGATCTCAATATGTAATTACTGCTCGTGCCAAGGGTTTGAAGGAAAGCATTGTTCTCTATAAACACGCAGTGGTAAATGCCCTCCATCCCATTATCGCCTATCAAGGAGTAGCTCTTCCTTACATAGTACAGGGGACAATGGTTACCGCCATAGTCTTAAATCTTCCCACCACCGGTCCTGCATTTTACGATGCTCTTGTGTTTCAGGATACTCTTTTAGCTGGATCTTTTCTGTTGATGGTGACAGTTGTTTTAGTGATTGGAAATTTGTTATCTGATCTCATTCTGGCCTGGATAGACCCCCGAATAAGGTATGACTGAGGGATTTTTGATGTTAAAAGATAAGAGATAAAGAAAAAAAAACAGCCTTGCGGAGCCTGTAAAAGGTGAGGCATATATACAACTGGTTTGGAGAAAATTTAAAAGAAGCAAAACTGCTATTATCGGTGGTATTCTAATTATGATTATGGCTATTTTAGCTATCCTTGCTCCCTTTTTCTCTCCTTGCAATCCCTTAAAAATCGATCAACATGCAAGTTTTTCCCCTCCTCAGAGAATACATTTTTTCGATGATAAGGGTAAGTTCCACTTAAGACCATTTGTCTATAATTTAAAGCTGGAGCTCGATCCTCAAACCTGGAAGAGAATTTATACGGAGGATACAAGCAAAAGATTTCCCATTTATTTTTTGGTAAGAGGATGGGAGTATAAGCCCTTTGGAATTCCCTGCAAGTTGCATCTGTTTGGTGTTCCGAAGGGAGGTAGTATACATCTTTTCGGAATGGACAATTATGGCAGGGATCTTTGGGCAAGGATTATGTTAGGAGGGAGAGTGTCGTTATCGATAGCTCTACTTGGAGCAATCCTCAGTGCTTTGATAGGAAGCATGGTGGGCACAATTTCGGCATATTATGGAGGTATTACTGATATGATTCTTCAGCGGATAGTTGAGTTTCTTCAATCTTTCCCTCAACTACCCTTATGGATGGCTCTTAGTATCGCCATTCCTGCAACCTGGTCATCTTTATACGTTTTCATAGCCATAATGATGTTATTTGGGCTGTTAAGCTGGACTCCCCTTGCCAGAGAGGTAAGGGGAAAGGTGTTGTCCTTGCGTGAGCAGGAGTTTGTTTTATCAGCCAAAGAGGCAGGAGCAAGTGATGCCAGAATTATCTTTAAATATCTTATTCCTAATTGTCTTAGCCATATTATTGTGGTACTTACCATAACTATCCCCTGGCTGATATTGGCGGAAAGTACCTTAAGCTTTCTGGGATTAGGTCTTCAACCTCCAATGGTAAGCTGGGGAGTCCTCTTGCAAGAAGCTCAAAACCTGCAAACCATGGGAAGACATCTCTGGATTACAATTCCGGGCGCATTTATTGTAACTACCGTTCTGGGCTTTAACTTCTTGGGGGATGGCTTGAGGGATGCGGCTGATCCTTACTCACGCCGATGATAACAGACCATATGAGGTGAGAGGTGGACAAGCAGAACGAGATATTGCTTGAGGTAAAAAACCTCAAGAAATACTTTCCCATAAACAGGGGAGTCTTTCGACGAGTTGTAGGTTACGTCAAGGCAGTTGATAGAGTTGATCTTTTTATTCGCCAGGGGGAAACTCTTGGGCTGGTGGGAGAAAGTGGCTGTGGGAAAACCACGCTTGGAAGAAGCATCCTGAGGTTGATAGAGCCTACAGATGGAGAGGTCTGGTTTAAGACAGGCAAAGGGAAAAAATTAGATATAACCAAATTAGAAGACAGGGAGATAAAGAGCCTGAGAAGAGAGATGAGGATGATCTTTCAAGACCCCTATGGTTCTTTAAATCCTCGAATGACAGTTATGGATATAGTGGGTGAGCCCTTGATAATCCATAAGGTGGCCCAGGGAAAGGAGATAGAGGACAGGGTTAGAACACTCTTGAAGATAGTGGGGCTAAATCCCAGATATATGAGAAGATATCCTCATGAGTTCAGTGGTGGACAAAGACAGAGAATAGGAATTGCCCGAGCCTTAGCATTAAATCCCCGATTAGTTATCGCTGATGAGCCTGTCTCAGCTCTTGATGTGTCAGTCCAGGCTCAGGTAATTAACCTGCTGGAGGACCTCCAGGTGCAATTTAACCTGACCTACCTTTTTATTGCCCATGACCTGAGCGTAGTGTATCATATTAGCAACCGCATAGCGGTAATGTATGTGGGAAAGATAATGGAGGTGGGCGAAGCGGAGGAGGTTTACCAAAGACCGAGGCATCCTTATACTGAAGCCTTAATGTCCGCTGTTCCCGTCATTGATCCAGATGTTAAACCAGAACGTATTCTTCTGCAAGGGGATGTCCCTAACCCGGCGAATGCTCCCTCCGGATGCACTTTCCATCCCAGATGCCAATATGCTAAAAAGATCTGTAGTCAAGAGGAACCTCCTCTGGAGGATATCGGCGATGAGCATTATGTAGCCTGTCATTTTGCTGATGATTTTTCCTTAAAAGGAATAAGACAATTTTAACAAGAATAATCTAAATAGCTTCACAAGGTAAGAAATACTCCCAAAACAATCAGGCAGGAAAAAATTGGAGACCAATTCTTATTTACTCAATGTAAAAGGGTTGTGCACCTATTTCTATACTGATGATGGGATTGTCAAAGCAGTAGATGGGGTTAATTTAAAGATACATCGGGGTGAGACCTTAGGCGTAGTAGGCGAAAGCGGCTGTGGAAAAAGCGTTACCGCTCTTTCCATTATGCGATTGATTCCTGCACCTCCAGGAAGGATAACCCGGGGAAAGATATTATATGGGGAAAATAAAGAAAAAAGCGTAGATCTTATCCGGTTAGATTCAAGGGGAAGCAAGATGAGGAACATTAGAGGGGGAGAAATAGCCATGATCTTTCAGGAGCCCATGATTTCCCTGAATCCGGTCTATACCATCGGGAATCAAATAATTGAATCCATCATGATCCATCAAAAGGTAACCAAGAAGGAGGCTAAAGAGCACGCTATCAAGATGCTGGATCGGGTAGGAATCTCTGATCCGGCTCAAAGGGTCGATGATTATCCTCATCAACTGAGCGGGGGTATGCGTCAGAGGGCTATGATTGCTATGGCCCTCTCCTGTAATCCCAGTCTTCTCATTGCCGATGAGCCCACTACGGCCTTGGATGTGACCGTTCAGGCCCAGGTATTGGAGCTAATGAAAGAGCTTCAGCAAGAATTTGGTATGGCCATTATGATAATAACTCATGATTTGGGAGTTATCGCCGAGACATCCGATAATGTAGCGGTAATGTATTTAGGAAAAATTATGGAATACGCCAGTGCTCACGACCTCTTCCACCATCCCATGCACCCTTATCTACAGGCCTTACTAAAATCTATACCCTCTATTGTAGGAAAGGGAGAAAGACTGGCTATGATTAAGGGAACAGTTCCTGATCCTTTATCCATTCTCCGGGGTTGCCTTTTCGCTTCCCGATGCTCGGAGATTAAAAAAATTTGTCAATCTGAAGAGGAACCTCCCGTAATTGAAGTAGAAAAAGGACATCAGGTCAAATGTTGGCTCTACGCTTAATAATACTGAGATAAGAAAGGAGTTTTATATGCCAAAAATTGCTTTTATAGGAGCAGGAAGTTTTGAATTTACCAGAGGCCTGGTGCGGGATATTCTCACTTTCCCCGCACTTGAGGGTAGTACGGTAGCGCTTATGGATATCAATGAGGAACGCCTTTTCTTCGCGAAAAAAGCAATTGAGAAAATAATCGCTGCAGGAAATTACCCAGCAAAGGTGATTGC
>Ga0114922_10003667_pt1 | contig 14297 bp, 14 predicted proteins | sample AartaG_FD_100975 | JGI IMG/M metagenome (GOLD analysis project Ga0114922, IMG submission 100975) | Deep subsurface microbial communities from Aarhus Bay to uncover new lineages of life (NeLLi) - Aarhus_00045 metaG | ecosystem: Environmental > Aquatic > Marine > Oceanic > Sediment | place...
TCCAGCCCCTCTTTGTCTCCCCACAAAAAAGGATCCCTCGATGCCACGAGTTTGAGCAAAGATCATATCAAAATCACGGACAGTGATTACGGCAAAACCTGGGATCTCAGCCGCTGCGAGAACTGCACACACATCTTTGCTAATCCTTGTCCTTCTCCAGAGTTCATCCAATCCCTGTACGGTGAAACCGAGGATCCTCTTTATCAGGAGGAAGCCCGAGGACGGTCAAAAAACTTCGAAAGGATCCTCACAAAGCTGGACAAAATCCATCCTGAACGAGGACTCCTCATCGATGTCGGGGCGGCCACGGGTATTCTGATGGATATTTCATGCAAACGGGGATGGAATGTGGAAGGCATCGAACCCAGCGCGTGGGCTGTCCGGGTCGCTCGAGAAAAATACGATCTTGAGATTTATGAGGGAGTGTTCGAAACCGCTCCTCTAAAACCAGAGCATTATACTGTGGTCTCCATGGTGGATTTTCTCGAACACATTCCTCATCCGTTCGACGCCATCGCAATAGCAAAGAAAATCCTATTGCCTGGGGGAACTCTGTGTTTGGTTACGCCCGATATAAACAGCTTGGCAGCACGGATCATGGGAAAAAAATGGTGGCACTACCGGCCTGGCCACTTAGGTTATTTTTCTGAAACGAGTATCAGGTCCCTCATGGAAAGGGCAGGGCTTCGTATAATCAAGATGCGCAAATATTCCTGGACATTTAGTCTTCACTACCTGCTTTCCCGTAGACCGGGCCTGAGGTTTTTTCTAAAAAATCCTTTTTTCGCTTCTTTATTCAAAAAAATTCCGATAAAATTAGCCCTACAAGATTCCTTCGAAATTTACGCTTCAAAAGATAAGCAAAATGACCCCTTATCTTAAAGCAATGAGGCTGGAAAGGTGGCCTCGAAGTCTGGCCATCTTTTCCGGTGTGGGGGCATTCTTTTTTTTGTATCGTGCGGAGATCTCTTCCACTCCGCCGTTGTCGTTTATCGGAAAATCCTTGGTGGTCTTTCTCCTCACTTGGGCCATCTCCACAGCCAATTACATCATAAACGAAATAGCCGATGCCCCCTTCGATATTCACCATCCTTCCAAGCGCAATCGGCCTCTTGTGAAAGGTGAGATCAAAAAAATCCCCTTTCTTCTGTATGGGGTCTTGCTCAGTCTCGCCAGCCTCGTTCTTGCTTACATTTTTTTCTCTTTCCCTTTTTTCCTCTCCCTTCTCGTGCTTCTTTTCGCCGGATTTATGTACAACATCAAGCCTATTCGGACCAAGGATATCCCATTCCTGGATTCCATATCCGAGTCTGCCAATAATCCTATCCGGTTTCTGATCGGTTGGTTCGCATTTTCTGCTCCCCATCTTTTTCCTCCTCTATCCCTGTTGATGGCCTGGTGGATTTTCGGAAATTTTCTGATGATATCCAAGCGGCTTTCAGAATTCCGGCTTCTTAAAGATAAAGCGGAAAATTACAGATCATCTCTCAGCAAGTACACGATGAAAACTTTAACCTTTGGGATCGTTCTCAGCATCATTTTCTTTTTTGTGGGTTATTTCCTGTTCGCCTTTGCCTACAAGCTTCAATCCTTTTTTTATTACTCTCCGTTGGTCTTTTTTTACTTTTGCCTGATTTTCTGGAAAACACTTAAGGAAAAGGAAGCCATGGAAGAACCAGAAACCTTGCTTAAACATTCCTTGATCGCGCTCTACACTTTTTTCCTCACTTTTCTGTTCTGTCTCTCCTATTTCGTCGATAGGATCGGGCTATAGTCCCCGTGCTTATTCAATCTTGTTTTACGTGTTAGAGTTGTGGTAAATTAACAGCATATTTAAACTCGGGATTAAATAATGGATATCGCAGAAATAACACTAAAGCTCATCCTGGCCGTCGCCCTTGGGGGGCTGATCGGATTTGAAAGGGAATCAAGCCAAAAACCTGCTGGCTTCCGGACGAATATTTTGATCTGCTTGGGCGCAACCATGATGATGATCCTTTCTCAGCTCCTATTGCAAGGAGAAGAAGCGAGCAGCAGCGATATGACACGGATCGCCGCAGGAGTCATCACCGGGATCGGATTTATAGGAGCCGGAACGGTCATCCAAGCAAAGGGAATCGTTATCGGATTGACCTCAGCCGCCACTCTATGGGCGGTAGCGGGCCTCGGATTGGTGATCGGCAGCGGTTATTATTTGGTAGCCATCATATTCACAGGGATTATCATTCTCACCTTGGTCATATTTCGCCAGATGGAATCACAATATTTGAAACGCGCTCTTTACCATTATCATCTTAAAACCAAGTATTCCCGAGATATTCTGCTCAACATAAAAAAATTAGCCCTGCATGAAGGCATCAAATTCAAGGAGATTGCACATAAAGAAGAGGGGAATATCTACACCATCGATTTTTCCTTTCCTGCGCCAGAAGACAAAGAGCAGAAATTCAAATGGAGTCTCCTTAACCTCGACGGGATCCTCGAGATAAAGATTGACTGAAGAAGGTCTTCTTCTTGCAACGACAAACCAAGGCAAAATAAAGGAACTGAAGGCCCGCTTAAATGGCCTTCCCCTTGGCATCTTTTCCTTAAAAGATCTCCAACTTACCCAAATATTTCCGGAAGAAGGAACGACCTTTATGGAAAATGCCAGAGGAAAAAGCTTGTTTTACAGCCGATTTTGGAAAAATCTGACTCTGGCAGAAGATTCGGGGATCGAGATAGAATATCTTAAAGGCGCTCCTGGAGTATATTCATCACGGTTTGCCGGGCCGGACGCGACCGATGAAAACAATCTTCAGAAAGTTCTTCAACTCCTGGACAGAATCCCTCCGGAAAAAAGGAACGCTCGCTTCGTATCCTGCATGGTCCTGTCTCGCAGCGGACAGCTCATCACAGAGATCCAAGAACATGCCGATGGGATCATCTCCCTCAAAAAGAAAGGCCAAGAAGGATTCGGGTATGACCCCATATTTTATTATCCCCCACTGGGAAAAACTTTTGCCGAGCTTCCCCCAGATCAAAAAAATAACGTCAGTCATCGTGGACGCGCTCTGAACAAATTATGTGCATTTCTTTTCGATTACCTATCCTGAATTATTCAAGAATACCCGTAAGTGATCAGGAGGGAAAAGAAGGGGGCATGAGCCCCTTCTTTTCCTCCTGCTCCCTGTTTGTGTTGGATTTTTATTCTACCGTGATAAGGGGCTTGATCTTCAAAAACATCTTTTCTCCTATCCCTTTAACCTTCATGATCTCCTCAATTTTGGTAAACTTCCCATGTTTTCCTCGATAGTCAACGATCCTTTGAGCAACAACGGCACCGATCTGGGGGAGTTTTTGGAGTTCTTTCACAGAGGCGGAGTTGATGTTGATTTTTTTCGCAGGGGAGTCTTCTGAAAACGAAGGAACCGTCATCATAGACACCAGAGCAAAAACCAAGACCAACGGAAAAACAAATCCTTTCACCATAAAACTTCTCATGTTACCTCCTTTCGGTCTATCCCTTTGCAAATTGCGGGCCAAACTATAGAATGACCTAAATTATTATTTATCAATAGGTTATATACTCAAAATGAAAGAATGAAGTGCACCAGGGTTGACTTACTCATCCCCTGCTGTCAACCGCTGTTTACAGAACACAAGGAAAGGGGATCACTCAAGATCGAGGATGGCTCTTTCGATAAACGTCCAGAAGATGTTTGAGGTCAAGATGGGTGTATTTTTGTGTCGTGGCCAAACTTTCGTGCCCAAGGAGCTCTTGGATAACCCTTAGATCCGCGCCTCTGCTCAGCAGGTGGGAAGCAAAGGAGTGTCTAAGGGAATGGGGACTTATCTTCCTCCGCACAGCCGAACGCTGGATGTATTTGTCCACCGTCCGTTCCACGGACCGTGATGACAGTTTTTGACCCCGATAATTGAGAAACAGGTTTTTTTCTTCCACTTGTCCTTTGTTTATCTGAGGTCTCACCCGGAGATAGGAACGAAGGCTTTTTTCCGCCATCTTTCCGAACGGAACCAACCGTTCTTTTTTTCCTTTTCCTCGAATACGAATCAACCTCTCGGCGAATTTCACATCTTCGAGGGAAATGCCCACCAGCTCGCTGACGCGGATCCCGGTGGCATAAAGAAGCTCCAGCATAGCCTTGTCTCTTTTGTCCAGGGGTTTGGATGACTGGGGTAAATCCAAGAACTCTCGCATCTCTTTTTCCGACAAGAAAGAAGGAACGGATTTATCCTGCTTGGGTGTGGAGACGACCTTGGCAGGATTATCTTCCAGCCAGCCTTTTCTCACACAAAATTGAAAAAAGGAACGAATGGTTGCCAATTTTCTTCCAACAGTGGACTTTTTCTTGCCCCGATCGTACAGAACAGCCAGGAATCCCCGCAGGGCTATGTTATCGACATCCCTCAGATTCAATTTATTATTTTCTAGATACCGAGCGAGTTGAAGGAGGTCCCCTCTATAATTGGATATGGTATGGGGAGAGGCATTCTTTTCGTGCTTCAGAAAGGAAAGAAAACCTTCCAGTTCCTTGGCGAACATGGAATCACCCTATCCTTTTCCATCCGGAATGGTTTCTTTATAGCTGCATTTTTCATCGCTGCAGTAAAGATTGGATTCGCCTTTGAGGGTGTTTTTTTTCAGGATGAAGTGCCGGCCGCACTCTGGACAGGGTTGGGGAATCGGTTCATCCCACGAAGCGAATTTGCATTTTGGAAAGTCGCTGCAGCCGTAAAAAATCTTCCCTTTCCGTGTTTTCCGTCTTATCAATGTGCCCTCACACTCAAGTGGACAAGGAATCCCGGTGTCCTTTTTTTCCTTTTTTATGTACTTGCATTTGGGATAATCCGAGCAAGCTGCGAACGTCCCATATTTCCCCCTGCGCAAGACCAATTGGGCTCCGCATTCCGGACAGTTCTCATCCAGAGGTTTAACCTCTTTTTTGACCAAGCTCTCCTTGAAGCGACATTCCGGATATCCGGAACAGGCCCGAAACCTGCCGTATTTTCCTTCTTTTATCACCAGCGGCTTGCCACATTCTGGACAATTCTCATCCATCGGGATGCCATCTTTTTTGATGCTTTCCCCCTTCATCGCTTCTTGCAAATCTTTATCCAAAAGATCATTATAAGACCTCAAAGAGGCCAACCACTGTTGTTTTCCTTCGCTTATGAGATCCAGTTCAGCTTCCAATCGGACAGTAAATTCAAAATCCATCAGATCCGGAAAATTTTTGGTCAGATACTCGGTGACGAACAATCCAAGGTCTGAGGGAATAAATTTACCTTTTTCTTTGAAAACATAAACACGGCCTTGAAGGGTCGAGATGATCGGGGCATACGTGCTCGGGCGCCCGATTCCCTTCGCTTCCAATTCCTTGACCAGGCTGCCTTCAGTGAATCGGGGAGGGGGTTGGGTGAAGTTTTGTTTGGATTCGATATCCAACAGTTTCAGGCTTTCCCCTTCTCGAGCTATTGGCAGAACGTTTTCTTCCTTACTCGATTTGGGATAAAGGGCAAGGTAGCCGTCGAACTGGAGCACCTCCCCCTTGACAACAAACAGGTAACGGGATGCTTCGACCTGAAACTCTGTTTCTTCCACTAGGGCCGAGCTCATCTGTGTAGCGACAAATCTGTTCCAGATCAAACGGTAAAGATCGAATTCCTCCTTTTTCAAGTATGGTTTCACCACATCAGGAGGAAGATCGAAAGAAGTGGGGCGAATCGCCTCATGAGCATCTTGCGCTTTTCTTTTGTTCTTGTACGTTCTCGGATGGCTCATTAAATACTCTGGAGGAAAATTGCTTTTGATGAATTTTCTGGACGACTGTACCGCTTCATCCGACACACGGACAGAGTCCGTTCGCATGTACGTTATCAACCCGGTCAGTCCTCTCTCTCCAATTTCCAGTCCTTCATAAAGCTTCTGGGCAACCGACATCGTTTTCCTCACCGGAAACCGGAGAAGACGGAATCCGTCCTGTTGGAGCGTGCTGGTGATATAAGGGGGAGGAGGATTCCTTTTTTTCTTTTTGACCAGGATATTTTTTAGAATAAACGGAAGGTCCCTAAGTTCTTTGACGATGGCAGATGATCTTATTCCATCCTTCACCTTCACTTTTTTCCCGTCGATCTTGGCTAAATTCGCTTTGAAAGAAGGAAGGACCGAAGCCTCGAGATGGGCCGTGATCGTCCAGTACTCTTCAGGCTTAAAATCCTTTATCTCTTTTTCCCTCTCGCAGATCAAACGCAATGCGATGGATTGCACCCGGCCGGCACTCAATCCTCGCCCTACTTTTTCCCAAAGAAGAGGACTGATGCGATAGCCTACAAGTCGATCCAACAATCTTCGGGTTTGTTGCGCATTGATCTTGTCTTGGTCTAGGCTGACCAAGTTCTGGGCAGCCTCTTCGACAGCTTTCTTCGTGATCTCATTCGTCAGGATGCGGTAGATGTTGTCGTTGTATTTCTCGAGAATCTGGGAGAGATGCCAGCAGATAGCCTCTCCTTCCCTATCGGGATCTGCAGCGAGAAGGATCGATTCGGCTTCCTTGGCCGCATTTTGAAGGTCCTTCACAAGCGGTTCTCTTTCCGGGATGATAATGTATTCAGGCTGAAAATCATGTTCGATATCGATCCCCAACTTTTTTTTCGGCAGATCTCGGATATGACCCATCGAAGCCTTTACCAAATACCCTCCGCCCAAGTAACGGTTTATGGTTTTGGCCTTGGCCGGTGACTCCACTATTACCAATCGCTTAGCCATCACAACTTCCTCTGATAAAATTTTCCCGGTCTCTGAGTAACCAAATCTTTGATCTCCAGATTCAACAAAAGAGAGAGAATTTCGGAAACAGAGAGATTACTTTGCTCGACAAGAGAATCCACAGATGTCAGCTCGTCGCTAAGAAGGAGATCGTAGATCTTTTTTTCTTCTGTATTGAGTGAGGGGGGTTCCCTCTTCTTTTTTTTCTCTTTGGAAAGAATCTCCTCTCTCAATGGGGAAGGAAATTCCTCCACGACGTCTTTCCAGTCGGTCACGAGCTTGGCCCCATCTTGGAGCAACCAATTCGTGCCTCGGCTCAATTCTGAGGTGATGTTGCCGGGTACAGCCATCACCTCTCTGTTCTCGTCCAAAGCCAATCGAGCCGTGATGAGCGATCCGCTCCTTTTTGTGCCCTCGACCACAACCACTCCGATAGAAAGCCCGCCGATTATCCTGTTTCTGCAAGGAAAATGATATTTCAAGGGGGGGGCTTTCATCGCGTATTCCGAGAGGACCAATCCGTTTTCGATGATTTTTTCGAACAGAGGCCGATTTTCTTTCGGATAAATCCTCTCCAATCCAGAACCAAGTACCGCTATTGTCTTCCCTCCTCTCAAAGCTCCCCAGTGGGAGATGGAATCGATCCCATGAGCCAATCCGCTGATCACAACCACCCCTTTTGCCGAAAGATCATAGGCCAACTTTTCAGCAACCGCTCTCCCGTACGGTGTCGGCCTTCTCGCTCCGACAATGGATACGGATGGTTCACTCAAGACTTCGATTTTTCCTGCATAATACAGGACGAGCGGAGGATCAGAAATTTCTCTCAAAAGCATGGGATATTTTTCATCCTCGATGGTGAGGACCGAATATCCTCTTTTTTTTAACCTGTCGATCTCATCACAGGCCTTATCCAACAGGTCTGGAGAAGACAAGGCCTCAGCGATATCATTGTCCAATCCTAAAGTCAGGAAATCTTCCATCGAGGCATGAAAAACATCCTCCACGGACGGAAAATTCTGTGTGATGATTCTTGCTGACCTCAGGCTATCGGATAGGATAAAATTGAGGGCGATCCAATACTTCAGCTTTTGTTCCAATTTTATCGCGCACAAGAAGAGGGGGGGATGGCAAACACGGGAATATGGGTGTATGAGATCACTTTTTCAGTCGTGCTTCCCAAAAAGAAGCGTTCGATCTTGCTCTGGACACAGGTGGAAATGACGATCATGTCGAATTTATGCATGTCGGCATAATCCACGATGCCGACAGCCGCATTGATCGCCCGATACACATCCTCAGAAACAGGGATATCCTCTTTTTCCTTTTTCTCCCTCTGTTTTAGCCTCTTCTCCACAGCATCGAACATTTCATCCAGCGCACGCGGTGTGAATTCATAATCATGCAACTCGAGAACATGCAATAAAGTTAATTCAGAATCAAATCCTTTGGCTAATTTCCAGGCAAAATCTCTCTCGACCTCCTCTTGTTCTGAAAAATCTGTCGGCACCAAGATTTTCTTGAATCTGGGTTTGCTCGTTTTCTTTTTTGTCAGAAGCACGGGAACGGGAGAACTTCGAAGAACCTGATTGGCGACGCTTCCGATGAATAACTTTTCGATCACCGACAAGCCTCTTCTGCCCAAAACGATCAAATCGACCTCCTCTTCTTCAGCCGTGGCTATGATCTTTTTGGCCGCATTCCCTTCTTTGATAAGAGTATCGAATTGCAGGTTTTTCGCTTTTTTCAGGGCATCGAACTTCTTTTGTGTTTGTTCCTTCACATAGGCCGCTCTTTTTTCCAGCTCTCCCTTTACGACTTGGGCAGCATCATACAATACAGGAGAGATTTCTGGCACGACATGGAGCGCAACGATTTCGGCATTGAATGTTTTTGCGAAGGAATTGGCATACAGCAAAGCCTCCTGCGCTTCATCAGAAAAATCGGTTGTCCATAGTATTTTTTTTATAAATTTTGCCATATTTATCTCCTCATATCACACTTGGACTCACAGATTACGCTTATTTTAACAGGAAAAAAGAAAAACACAAGGACAATCACTTCCCGAGAAGAATCGAGCCATGAGAGTAAAAAAGCCCAGCGACTGCTCCTGTCATCAAGCAGGCAAGCGTGGCAGCCAACAGGGCCTTAAAAGCGACCCGCGTAAGATCTTTATATTTTTCCGGCACAAGAGCGCCTATCCCCCCGACAAAAATGGCCAGAGAGGCGATATGGGCAAATCCACAGAGGGAATATGACGCGATGATCGCCGATCGAGGATGGACGAGAACTCCCTGCTCGATCAACTGAGATAGGTGTTGATAGGAGACAACTTCCGTCGCAACTGTCCGTTCTCCGATGAGCTTTGCCACTTCGAACGCATCCGAAGGAGGAACACCGAGGATAAGAGTGAAAGGATAAGCCACATAACCCAGGATCGACTTGAAGGACCAATCGAAGCTCATATTGAACCACTTGTTCGCAACACCGCCAAAAACACCAAACAGAAGATCCAGCAGGGCCAAGATCCCGAGAAAAGCGATCAAAAGGACAATAATCCCTCCCAGCAAACGGAGTCCGCTCCATGCGCCGTTGACGACCGCCATGATCAGGTTGTCTTCCTGTTCGTAATGAGGCTTGATATTCAAGCCAAGCGTTGTCGGAGAACCCGTCTCCGGCACGATGAGTTTAGCCATGACCACAGCAGCAGGAGCTGAGAGAAACGATGCAGAAATCAAGTGCCCTGCAATGGTTGGGAGCTGAGTCTGGAGGAACATCACGTAAATGGCCAAAACAGTGGAAGCGATGGTTCCCATGGAGGCGGCAAGGATCGTGGTCAGTTCCGAACGCGTCATTTCCGCAAGATGAGGTTTGACCACCAAAGCTGATTCAGCCCCCACAAATATGTTGCTCGAGGCACAGAGAGCCTCGGCCCCGCTTATCCTCATCAACTTAGTAAACACAAAAGCGAAGCCTCTGATGATGAGGGGCATGATCTTTAAATAATACAAAGCCCCTACGAGAGCAGCGAAAAAAATGATCGTCGGCAATCCTTGAAAGGCGAGGAAGTTCCCGAGGGAGGTCTCTCCGTATTCATTTGTCGCACCCAAGGGTAAAGCCAAGCGGCCGAACAGGAACTTGGTCCCCTCGCTAGCGGTGTCCAAAATTCCGAGCACAGCATCATTCACCAGCAGGAAAAATTTTGATCCCACAGGGATCACAAAAATGAAAAAGGCAAAAAATATCTGAAGTCCTATCCCCCAGAAAACGACTCTCCAATTGATGAATTTTCGATTCTCAGAACAAACCCAGGCAAAAAAAGCCAATACAAAGATCCCGAAAAAGCTGACAAGATTGTAAATATCCATCCTGTATCCGACCCTTCCTCAATTGTAGACGATTCAATACTCGAGAGCCACAACTTTTTGCCGAGATTTTTTACCCTTTACGATCTTTACACGGGAGGGGGGAAGATGAAAATGCGAGGCAATGACTGCGATAACTTCATTGTTGGCCTTTCCTTCTGAGGGAGGTGAAAGAACACGAACCCTGTACTCCTTTTCGCCAATTTTCTGTACTTCCTGGTTACGAGCCCGGGGATGAACTCTCACGTTCAAGAAAACGATTTTTTCAGAACTCACCTATTCTCTTCCCGACAATCATTGTATTTAAGCTGGTTATCTCAACAATTGATACCCATACAGAGACAGCGACCGGACTAAAAAAATGTCGAAAAACACGAGAATCAGAATGACGATCATCGGACTCAAGTCGATTCCGCCGAATTTGTGTGGGGGCACAAATCTTCTCACGGGTTTCAAGATCGGTTCTGTCAAATGATACAGGATAACGGATACAGAATAGAGAGAAGGAATACGGACCCAGGAAAGAACAACCCGAAAGATCAGAACCCACATGGAAATCATCAAGACAATGTCAAGGATTTTCGAGATCGCGATCAGAAAGTTGGCGAATAAGATCATTCCCCTACAATTTTTTCGTATTTATCGAAGAGCTCTTTGAGTTGTTTTTTTGTTACGATATATCCGCTTACATACAAGGAAAGATTGGGTCGGCGGGTATCATTGGACTTCAACAATATGTATTCTCTTATCAGGCCTTTTTTGGGCCGAGGGGGTATCTTTATCTCAACCTCGGCTTCTTTTCCTGCGGGGATCCGGAGTTCAGAATTAACCGGCTTCCCTTTATGAAGATACGTCGCGTCCCTATGAGAAAAAGAGAGCCTTAGCTCCCGTTCCCCTCTGTTCTTGATCAGAGCCTTTGCAGGAATAGGCTCGCCCTCGAGAATCAAACCGGAATCGACACTGTAACGTTCGAGATCGATGCGTGGCCGAGGGGGAACTTCGATCGTGGCAGAGATCTGTAATTGCTTTACAGGTTGGCTCCGGTCGTTCGTTTCGACATAAACATATTTGGCAATATTCCCCTCATAGCCTCGCGAGTTGAGGGTAACCTTCAATTCTCCCTTTTTACCTGGCTCGACGTTCTTATCCGAGATCAGAGCTGCAGCACATCCACAGGATGTTCTGACTCTCTTGATAAGCAGCGGAGCATCCCCTGTGTTGTTGAATACGAATACATGCGTTTGGACCTGTCCCTCTTTCACCTTGCCAAAATCCCATTTCTCTTCCTGAAACTTCACTTTCGGTCCTTCCTCCGCTAAAAGAAGACCAAGGCTGAGGACCATAAAAAGAAAAAGGCAAAGAAATTTGAAAAACGTATGAGCAAAAGGCTTTCTTTTCATGTGTTTTTTCCTTTTTGTATTTATGGATATTATAACCTATACAGCAAAGGACGCAACCATGTTTCTAAAATTCTCATGGCAAGACCCATCTGTTTAGTCGAAGTTAAATGCTGATTTTGAAGATATCAGAGTTGATCGAGTACTGTTTCTTGACAGTTTTCAGGCCCTCTTCTATAATCGAAATGAGGTGAATCTGCAGAGAAAATCTTCGCTTATAAGGGGAATTCTTGCCTGTTTTTTCTCCTTTTTCGTATTTCTGTTCACTCCCTCACAAAAAGCTTTTTGCCAAGAAACAGTTATCAAGCTCAAGGTTGTGGCCGACCAAGCAAATATCCGCCTACAGCCCGATATTTCCAGCATCATCATCCGCCAAGTTCCTCAAGATACGATATTGAACGCCACCGAAAAGAAAGAAGACTGGTTTGCCGTTCAACTCACGTCAAAACAAGGAGCTGCCGTTTCTGGTTATGTACACGAAAGCCTGGTGATCGTGATTACGCCTCGCCCCGGAGAAAAAAATCCACCGAAAATTAAAAGAATTCGGCCGGTCAAGCCTGAATCTGAGGAAGAAGGACAAACATCTCCATACACATTTTTCCTTTCTATCACGGGAGGAGGGAATTATGTTCAAAGCGGGGATTTAAACTTCGGGGCCAAAGGATTGGCCGATTCATACGAAGATATTCTCGGAATTCAGGGAGAAGGCAAAATCGGTTCTGTTCACTTGGGATATGTGTTGGGGTTTGAGGTTTCCTTTCCCCTATCGGAACGTCTGTCCTGGGGAGTTGAGGCGGAACACTTCCAGGCAAAAAACAAAAGTCAGGTGGATTATCCTCAAAAAGCATCCTCGTCCATTCTTATCACCAACCCAAATCTCCGAGCCACTCCCATAAGTCTATTCCTCTCTTTTTACCCTGTTCCCTATCTGTATGCCAAAGGGGGCATTACCTCCTATTTTGCGCGCTGCTCCTACACCTATCAATTCCAAACCGATGATCTGACGCAAAGGTGGGAAGGGAAAACCAATGCGCATGGATTGGGATTGTCGGGAAGCTTGGGTTTTTTAAAAAGATATTCACCCACTTTAAGTTTATTCGCAGAGATAACGGGTCGACTGGCAAAAATCGACGGATTCAAGGGAAAAGAAAAATTCCAGGATTCGTCTGGAAATATTTCCTCAAAGGAAGGAAAGCTCTATCTAATGGAAACCCAAATTCTCGAGGATAGGACTCACTCTGTCTTATTCATCCGAGAAACGAGGCCGAATGAAGCGGGAGTCATCGCCGCCAAAGAAGCACAGATCGATCTCTCTGGGATCAGTCTTAAGATCGGTCTCCGCATCCACTTCTAATCTTTCCCCGCGATGGGCAACAATCGGTATGGAATGGGTTGGATTATTGGAAATAAACGTAAACGGGGGAGGGGCCAAGTTGAACCCCATTATCCTGGACGGGAAGCTCTTTTCCATCTCTGCTTTCGGCCCTCAAAACGTGCTGGGAAAACATGTACTCAACCGATGAGTTAAGAGACCAACAGACAGCGAATTGTGTTTTCTGTTTGCGGAATAAAAAGATAAACGCGTCCGTATGAGGAATTTTTTTTACGAATAGACTTCCCTCGATGCGTTCGACCAGGGATTTTAAAGCAAAAAAACTGGGGCGTTTGCGCCATTTTTCGGGACGGCTGTCGATGAGACCATAACCCGGGGCTACGAGCTGCCACCAATAAATCCTGTCCACATATCCCGTACACAGGCAAAGGATGAAATACCGAACCAAAAAATTCGCCTGTTCCTCTTCGGTAACATTCATGTCTCCCACAGCTGGAGAATACTTCCCTGTGCCGGCAATCGGCCAGTTCATCTCGGTTATCCAAATGTCGTGCTTATTCTTCAGGCAAGCATCCACAACAGCTCTCAACAATATAACTTTTCCTTGAGTGTCCCAACCATACTGCTTGTTCTCGGGAGCTCCCACTCGATCGACATACAGCAGAGAGGAAACCTTATCAAAACCCCCCTTTTTCAGAACGATCGGATAGAGGTGAAATTCGAAGTCGATGACTGCCGGCCCGATAAGCCTGACCCCGTGTTCTTGAGCCAGAGGAATACAGGGCTGGACCAGCTTTAGATATTCCCGGTAATCCCAGATCCCCCATTTTGTCCTGTTCCAGGCATGCCCTATTTCGAATAGGGAACAGAATGGCTTGAAACGGGAGAAGACATCGTCGATGAATTGCGCCCAAATCTCTGGATCTCGCACATCCTCCCTTCTCTGGAGTAAAGAAATCACGATGTTCAAATCCCTGGCCCTGATTTGTTCGATAAATTTTTTGTGATAATCCAGCTTATCCCTTTCCCAGGATGGAATCCGGACCAGGACATTTTGAATCCCCAATTGATCCAAGCTCTTCAACACCTCTTCATTTCCCTGGGCATGGGGAGACACCGCAACGCCGAATGGATGTTGCAGCAAGGATGGCATCGAGTACATGTTTTTTTTGTATTTTCGGTAGCGAGTTAAAACAGGAACGGCTTTTCGGACACTGGAAAAAAAAAGAGGAAAATAACCGGTCACATATCGAAAGTGATACCAGAATCGCTTTTTTTTGGGAGCCACGTTGTGAGGTTGATCTGCGTATTGATTCCAGCTGAAATCTTGGTCCATTAAACCGAATTCCTGGTCTTGGTCTCGCGGCTCAGATGAAGTCTTTTTTTTAGGTCGATATGCCAAGTGTAAGATTTTTTCGCGAATCTATACCAAA
>Ga0114922_10003668_pt1 | contig 14293 bp, 14 predicted proteins | sample AartaG_FD_100975 | JGI IMG/M metagenome (GOLD analysis project Ga0114922, IMG submission 100975) | Deep subsurface microbial communities from Aarhus Bay to uncover new lineages of life (NeLLi) - Aarhus_00045 metaG | ecosystem: Environmental > Aquatic > Marine > Oceanic > Sediment | place...
GTTTAATTTTGAATCCATAGCTAAGCATGTTTATTTATTCCCAGGAGGAAAAGAAGGACCTAATGCTCAAGATATCGATAATTTACTCTTAAATAACAACAGAAATCTAAGAATCAATCACTACATAACTAACAGAGTTCTCGGGACTCATTCCGATGGAGGTTTATTAGGCAGTAAAGGTTTCCAAGGCTATGGAATTGGGGAAGTAGAAGCTTATGAATATATGCATACACCTAACGATACTTTGGATAAAATTGATACAGAAATTTTAAAGAAGCTCTGTTTAGTTCTTACAGATAGTTTAAAGAAGCACGATTCTACTTTTTTTAAATAATTCTTAACTTTCTTGTTAATTTACATGAATTTATATCTATACCTATATCTTCATGTAAAAGTTTTAAAAATAGAACTTTACATGTTACTTAACAATAGCAAATTATTATTAGGTGACTCATATGGAAGAAGAAGAACAAGAAGAAGATGATGGTTTTGCATTGAATGAAGAAGAATTAGACATTTTCTACGAAGTATTGTTTAAACGTATCATGGATATAATGGATAACCCAGACATCAACATAAACCCATTCGAAGATATGATAAAAATTCTAAGCCGGTTAAGCGAGATCTTTAGCTTCAAGAGCATGATTACTGTAATTCCTGAGTTAGTAGCTTATGCAATGAAATATGGCATGATGGTGGAGAAATCTTACGACGAGGATTTAACTCACCTTAAAGAAGACCAACAAGGATATGGTGAAGCCGAAGAAAAAGAGAGAAAACGGTTGGTAATCCAAAAAGATTTAGATAAACTTAATATGTATTTATAAAATATTTCTATTTTTTTATTTCTTAATTCTGAGTATTCAATTTTTTCTCAATAAATTTAAAAATATAGTATAAAATCAAACCAACTATAAAACCTACGGTTATATTAAAGAGTAAACACAAAATTGCAGATGTAATGATAACTGGTATACTATTTAAACTATAGTCTTTAAATGAAATTTTTGCCAATAAGAAAGCAGTATATACAAGCATGGCCCCTAAAATCGCTTCAGGGAATGCAGTAAAAATTAAAAACAATGAATCTGATAAAAATAGACCCAGAAAAATTTCTAAAAGCCCTTCTAAAATCATTGAACCGCCTGTTCTCGCCCCAAAGGCATATTGGGAAGCAAGTCCTCCTGATCCGTGACATAAAGGAATCCCCCCTAAAAACGGAGTAATAATGTTCATTATACCCATATTCAGAGCGAGATCGCTGGCATCGACCTTCTCATCTTTTTCAGGAAATAATTCTTTAATAAGACTTATTGTGGCAATCATTACATTAGTTAAAGTTAGAAAAAGTTGAGCTATACCCGCAATTAACATACCCAATATAATGTTATCCCATTGAGGAATCTGAAAAGTAAAAGTTGGTAACTTAACCTGAATATCGGATAAAATTATAGATTGATTCCATATAATTAAAATAATTCCTAACGCAACCAAGATTATAGAAGAAGGCATTCTCTTGATTTTAAGAAGGATTAAAATTACAGAAATCGAGATAATACTTAGGACGATATCAGAACTCATTAGTTGGAGAGCAGTCCAACCTAAAATTAATCCTAGTCCTAGTTGTATCCCGCGAACTGCCGTCTGAGGGACTTTCTTCACTATTTTTTCTAGGAATTTTGTAAATCCTAACGCAGTCCATATAACTCCCGTTCCGAATCCAGTTGATACAACTAAATTAGGACTCCATGCTTGTGATATAGCAATCGTACCTATGGTTTTTTGAGGTTGAACTGGTAAGGGTAAATTGAATTTGATTCCTAAGATGATGTTAGTAATTCCTAAGCACAAAAACACTCCTGCCGGATTTAATCCTACGATTGAAATATATCCTATAATAAAAGGAATTAAAGTGCCCCAATCACCAAGAGCTCCACCGAACTCTGTCAAATTAAATTTAGTTAAAAATTTCCTTTGAGTGTGATGCCGTTTGTTTTCTTCGCTAGGAATGTCAGAGATGTCCTTCATACTAGCCTCTTGTGGAACATAATTCCACATATATATATATAATGTAGTCTAAAAATATATTAAAACGTAGTAACTTTTTATAAGACAGACAATTTTTAATTAACTTAGAAATCCGTGTTTATATTATGGTAGAATCAAAATCTGAAGGAATTCCTTTTTATATCGTTGATGTTTTTGCGGAATACAAATACTCCGGAAATCAGCTTGCTGTTGTTATTGCCGGTGATATGTTAACTGATGACGAAATGCAGCGCATTGCAAAGGAAATGAATTATTCCGAAACTACTTTTATCACATCAATTGAAAATGCCACAACTAGAATTTTTACTCCTAATGTAGAATTACCGTTTGCAGGTCACCCTACAATTGGAACCGCGTTTGTTTTGCAGCAAGAGTTTATGAAAGGAAAAACAAAGACGATGTCAATAAATCTAAAAATAGGTCAAATTCCAATATTATTCAAGTACAAAGGCGACTTTTTGGCTGAAACATGGATGGAGCATAAAGAGCCAACCTTCAACGGATATTTCGCTCCAGATTTAGTCGCCGATGTTTTAGGTATAAGCGCGCGCGATATTGATGGTAGGTTTAAGATTCAAGGTGTTTCTACTGGTGTTCCTACGATTATTGTTCCTTTAAAATCTTTAGATGCGTTAAAACGAATACAAATAAACAAAGAAAAATACGAATCACTAATTGAAAATACTCAAGCAAAAACAATCCTGGTTTTTTGTCCCGAAACGTACGATAAAAACAACGATTTAAATGTGAGATTTTTTGCTGACTATTACGGTGTACCAGAAGATCCCGCTACGGGATCTGCTAACGGTTGCTTAGCTGCATATTTGGTAAAACACGAATATTTCGGTAAAAAAGTGATCGATATCCGCGTTGAACAAGGGTATGAAATAGGAAGAGAATCACTACTTTTATTAAAAGCTGAAGAAAAAAGTGGAAAATACTTTATCGCAGTTGGGGGTAAAGTGATACTCGTCGCAAAAGGTATCTTATTCTAATTCACCACCATTTTAATAAAAACTATTTCTTTAAATATTTCTTTGTAGAATATCCAGTAAAATTTACTTCTATTTTAAATTGGAAATCAAAATTTTAAATAACTGGAACAAAGAACGCCAAGTTATTTTAGATAAAATTAAAAGTTTCGCAGAAATGTCGGATGAATTTCATGTTCAAAAAAGTAAATTCACACTTCTATCTGACCTTTTGCTAAAACTCTGCACCTCTCGAAATGTAAAGAGCAATTTTAAAGATCTAACGAGCTTAATTTTATTGTTTCTAAACATGTATAAAAAAAATTACCCTATAGATATTTACTCCGCGAGTACAAAAGAATCTCAATTAAAACCACACGATAATCTTATCTTAAAGCATATTCTCCGGCAAGAATTGATTAATAGTAATCCGAATCAATGATTTTTTCTAACTGGATTCACTAAATTTGTCTAGTCTTTTGATTTAAAATCTCAAAGAGTCATATAAGAATCAAAAAGAAAAAAGAATTAAAATGAGTTCAAATATATCGAAAAACAGGTTTCATGGTTATTCTTTTTTGTTAGAATCTAATTTATCTGATATCATAATTTCATTTAAGGAATTATTTAACCAAATTAAAGCACTCGACATCTATTCTGGATATGAAAATATACCATTTTTAGAAAAAGATAAAGAATTTCAAAATTTATTACTTAGCGAATTTCTAACTTAATTCTTATGTAATATATCTTTCTAAATTAAAAAAAAAATAGAGCGTGTAGCCTACTCTTTAATTTACAATTGTTGGTTTTTATAGATTCAACTCTATGATTTTATTTTGATTTTCTTCGACTTTATCGGGTGTTAAATCATACCATTTCCAAAATACGAACGTACCAATCAAGATACAAATCATTGGTACGATAGCTAAGTGGATATGAACCCCAAATTTAGCAGAAGCGCTATATGGATCTGCAGCAAATCCCGTAAAAGCATGGGCTAGCGTAAAGCTAATTGCCTGGAAGAAGATTCCTAATCGCCCAAAAAATTGTTGAAATCCGGCGTATACTCCTTCTTGCCGCTTTTTCAGCCTAACAACAGATTCGTCTACAACATCTGCTAAAACTGGAGCGATCATTGCCCAATAGCCCCCAATTGACAATCCCCACACTACCATTGCTATAATTATAGCCAAAAATTCTTCGAGAAATATCAAGGGGATCGTAAAAACACCCATTAGTATTCCACATATAACCATAATTTTTTTATTATTATTGGTTTTATGGGCAAGCTTGACCCAAATTGGTGTCGATATTAAAGCTCCTATAAGAAATCCTGCAAAAATTGGAATCGATGCATTTTCATCCAGACCTAATAAATTATCCCAGACATATGGTACTGATGCGGTCATAGAATTCACCAACGTTCGATACATAGTGTAGGATATTATAAAAGCCAAAAAACTCCTTTGTTTCAAGGCAGTAACTAACGATTTGAAAAATGGTGGTCCTTTTTCTCTAGCTGTATGCGTCTCTAAATATTTATCAACAGCATCTTGATCGTCCCTTATTCCAGGTATTGCTAAACCTAGAGCTATTAATCCAACAATAATAACTGCTCCCGCTTGAACAAAGTAGGTGGAAGCAATTCCTTTATCTATGAAGATAGGAGGTATAATCGCGCCTAAGGCAACTCCTACAAGCCCTACGGGTATTTGTAAACCTGTAGCGGTTCTGCGCTCTTTAACAGATCTAAACTTATCAGGGAAAAGGGCTGAAAAATTTACCCAGAAAACTGAGGCAAAAGTATCAAACAAAAACGTAGTGAAAATTAACCAGAGAAATAATAGCCAGGCATCTGAGACGGGATTTAAAGCGGGGGGTGTAAAAATCAATATATAGCTTAAGATAAATGGAATTCCTCCTATTAAAATCCAGGGAAATCTTCTTCCCCATTTTTTTGTAAACTTGAAAGGTTTATTTGTTAAAAATCCCACTATTGGGTCATTTATTCCATTGTAAACTGCATATAAGAGAAATCCGAGCCCAATGAGCCATACATTTAAACCAATTTCTATTTCGTAAAAATAAAAGGCAAAAGTTCCAAAAGCCATTTGGACAAATTCATTCATAAAGTTTCCAAATCCGTAAGAGGCCATGTTTAATTTTGAGTGTTTTACTTCACCAACTTCTTTTGACAATATTTTTCACATCTTTTTTAATTTTAATTATTTTGTTAATTCTTATATTTACTAAAGTTACATTTAAAACTATAGCTTTTTCAGAACTCATTATATTTAAACCTAAATAAAACTATTAAAGGTAAAATTGAACAATCTATGGTAAGGAATATAGCTTTACTACTACTTTTTTCATATCCTATTATCATCCCGGGGATTAATACTAATAAATCCCTAAGTTTAGGAATTAAGGCCTGTTTTGCAAAACACAATAGTATTGGTTCATAACTCGCTTAAAAATAAAAAAAATAAAAAATAATAAAAATGCTTAAAACTCAATTATTTAACTTTAGCCGATTCTTGATCGTAGTAGAACCAAATGAATGCTCCTAAGAAAAATATTAATAACCCCATTTGAAACCATAATATAAGGATGAACACATCTGTAAGGGCAGCCCATACATGAACCACTATAGCTAACGCGAGCCACACAATTTCCATTTGTACGACGATTTTTACACTTTCCCATTTGGTCTCTCTCCAAGATAATAGCGAAGCCGCAGCTAGACCTAAGAACACTGCTCCTAATATGCGCCCTGCAATAGGGTCCAAATAAGGCCAACCGACAACTCCGACATAGAGTTCAATTAAGACTGTGAACATTAATCCAAAGAGTATCGCAACAAAAAAATGTATTAAAAATGTTAATTTCAGAAGTTTCGAGATTTCTTCTTTCATAATTTTTTCTCACTCTCTTTAAAAATTTAGTATAATTTCTATTCTATTTAATATTTATATTTAGAATTTCCTTAAATTAAGCTAGTTGCTTTATTATATAAATCTTACTCAAATGTCAATTAATTAGGTATTAAAAGAGGTCGAAATTCTTTATTTATTTAGTTTAATAAAAGCTGATAGTGGGGTAAAATATTCTTCTTCGAAAGAGAGGATATTATTGTGACCCGCATTGTCGATTAATACTAGTTTCTTGCTAATATCATTAGGTAAATTATTATAAAGTAATTGAGCTTCTGAAACAGGTATTATCCAATCCATCGTACCGTGGATGATTAATGTTGACATAGTGAAGTTTTTGACTCTTGTATCGTTCGAGTATTTATTTAATGATTTCGGGGTTAAATGTGGGCTGCTGACTCGAAACAGATTTACCATCATGTTGTAAGCACTAGCAAATCCACTTTCAAATATTATTCCACGCAAGTTAGAAGGATTGTGTGCTCCAATTTCAGCGGCGCAAATACTTCCCAGTGATCTTCCTTGAATAAATAGAGAATCTAAGAAGTTTTGCTCCTTCATCCACTCAGTGAACGCCTTATAAATAGGCATCGCATCAGAAATTAAGCTAGAATAATACGGATCTCCTGAACTAAATCCATATCCTCGAAAATCTACTACTGCCAAATTAACATCACACTTATAAAACATGGGTGCAATGTTTCGATAATCTAAGGCTACTTCTCCGTTTCCGTGAAATAATAAGATTGTTGGCAAATTTACGTTGTTTTTATAAAAAAAACCACCAATTGTAACCCCATCTTTAATAGTGAAGCGTAAAATTTCTATGTTTGGACCTAAATTATTTGGGATTGCAGTCTTTCGAGGATAAAATACTACATTTGAAACAGTAGGATTATCAATTAAAATGTGTTTTTTCATTGGAATATTTAATTCAATTCTTCTTTTCACAATCTAATTAAATAATGTTAAACAAATATCTAAGAATCTTATTAAAGTCTTTCTTTCCTACTATTAAATATTATTTTATAAGAATTTGTCTTAGTATACAAATTTAACATTTTTGGAGAAAAACACTTAGACTTAATTAGAACTTTTTTTATTACCTATTCATACTGACTAAATAATAATCTAGGGGATTTAGTATTCTATCCTATAGACACGAAATTAAAGCTTACCAAAATTTACGGAAAATCATAAAACTGAATATTACCATTAGTCTTTTCTCGATTTTTATATTAGTTTCATTTTTTAACTTTAATACTGTAAGAGCGCAAACTAATGAAATATCTCTTACTGTACCCTCAAAAATCAATTTACTTGAATTTGCTGAAAAAAAAGATACTACTCAAAGTAACGATTCAATTTCTTTGAATCTTCCCTCAAGTAATTGGAATGTTACGGATATCGAGTTGAATTTTACAGATATAAAACAGGAACGCGAAATAAAAATTATTGAACATAACGCTACTGATTTTGAAACTTTAAGTAGTAGTATTCGTGCTTTAGGAGTTCAAATAAATATCTCGGAACCTACAACAATTTTTGGAGTATACATTTTTGGAGCTGTTACTAGCGATTTTGAAACAGAATCGATTTACGTTCAAATTAATGGATACGATTCAGGTCCAGATGAACCGAATGACGTAATTTATGGAAGCACTTCTTTAAACGCTTCAAAAACTTTAGGATGGCATCTTCAATCATTCGACGAGGGCATTCCTCTCGACCCTGGTCAATACTATTTAGTCGTTAATGGCATCGATTATCCCGATTTTGGCAATTTAAATTTTCTTTGGTTTTTTAACGACGAAAGCCCGAACTTTCCAAATTTATACATTGCATATTATTACCGCCTATTTGCTACGTGGGCTTGGAGAAGTGCTACTCAAGGTAAACCGTTTTTATATAAAATAATTCAACGAGTCAATAGGACATACGCACCTGAGAATATAAATATGACAGCAGAAATAGGAGGTATTTCTTATCCCATATTAAATGGGACAGAACTGGGAACTGGGAATTTAAAAGAAAATGGTCTTAATTTTTCTCCCAACGAGGAAAAATTTTATATTTCCATTAACACCAATCAATCAGTAAAATTATTCTTTAATCTAAGTTATAAAATTGGGATTAAAAAGCAATTTTTGTCTACGGGTTCCGCAAGTATAAAAGAAAATGAAAATGTTAATTGGACGCTAACTCCGGAAATAACTAGAATCTCTCAAAACTATTCAGTTAAATTCAACTATCCTAGTAGTTGGTATGATCTAAATGTTTTCAGAGATGGACTAAATATTACATCTCAAATAGTAATAGATACTACATATAATTTCATTCATATCCCTAACAATACAATCGTAAATGGCGCATCCTGGTTAATTACAACCAAATCTCCAAACATAGATCTAACTTTAGATGTTCCTATAACAGAATACGGACCAAATGAAATTCTATATTTTTATATTGATCCTCCCATCAAGCTTGGTAATTATACAATTTTTTTAATCGACTCAAAAGGGAATGAAGTTGAGAACGATATAAGCGAAATAACTACAAAAAATTCATCTAGGATAGAGTTCACATATACTCTCACCTCAAAACCTAGTGAGGGAACTTATAAAGCATTTATTTTCTGGAATAATGCGACAAATGCGGGGGTTACAACCCAAACATTTGAAATCACTATGCCTTTTGTATTAGATCCAATCCTTGTTTTACTTATTGTTACCATAATTATCTTAGCAGGAATTAGTGGTTTTACCACATATAAAGCTCTCAAGAGAACAAAAAGAATCCATGAAGAACATAGACAAAGCATATTCAATAAATATATGGATATACTCAATTTAGACTATCTATTAATTGTTGAAAAAATTTCAGGTGTAAATGTATACGATCAAGTTTTAGCTGGTAAAACTATGAATGCTACTTTAATTTCAGGATTTTTACAAGCGATTCAGTCCTTCGGAATAGATCTTACCGGTTCAGAAGCTCAATCGCAAATGGTTAAACTCGAATATCAGGATTCTAAGATATTAATGTCGGAATTTAAAGATTTTAGGTTGACTCTCATAATGAAAGAAAATCCATCTCAAGATTTCTTGCGATCAATTGAGTTATTATCGTACGATATTAATGAGAGATTTGGCGAGTCACTAAAAAAATTCGATGGAGAAATCAGTCAGTTTGAAGGTATAAAAGATTTAGTAGAAAAACGCCTTCCTATTTCACTAATTTACCCGTTAAAATTAGAAGAAAGAACTGAAATTAAGTTGAAACCTGAAGAAAAAAATATAATTAAACGAGCTCACGATGTCATGAAAGTTAGAAACGCTAATTATTTCTTCGTCTCCAATTTGATGTCAAAGGAAAGGGGTTTTCAAGTAAAAGAAGCGGAACTTATTTTAAAATTAATAGAAAAAAATATTTTCCAACCAATCCAATAGAAATTATTTTTTTTTTCTAATTCTTTTTTATTCAATTAGAAGATGCTTTTTAAGTAACACTAAGACTTAATTAAGAGTTCTATTATTAATTAAACATATAAATGTAGATCGAGCATAAGTGAATTAACATTCTTTTCGAAAAATTCGACATTCTATCCCGCCGCATTAATCGACATTATTTAAGGGTTATTGGGATTCTTGTACCCATTATTACCATTATTATCTCAGTCATTATCTACGCTTTAAACGATTCATCGTTCAGTTTTCTCACACACTATTTAAGCCATTTAGGTGGTGGACCTAACGGCGTTGGAATTGTATTCAATGTAGGGATAATGATTTCAGGTTTTTTGATGATCTTTTTTTTTCTCAATTTAAGCGCATATTTGCGCAGAAAAAACGGTAACACAATTCTTATCTATATATCTTTTATTCCTGGTTTGCTCTCATCAATTGGTACTTTCTTTGTTGGAGTTTTTCCATATACTATTACACAAGAATTACACAATATTTCAGCTAGTGCTTTCTTCTTGGGAGGATTTGCTTACTGCATTTTGTACGGAATCACAGAGTGGGTTACTGAAGGAGTTTCCAAAGTTTTAGCATGCTCTGGTTTTATTGTGTCGATATTTTTTCTTCTCTTTATCATTTTTACGGCAATAAATTACTTTAATCCCACAATAGCTTTAGAACAATCTCACATTACGGAATGGTTACTAATGTCCGTTTTGATGGCTTGGATCATAGGACAAGAAGCCATTATGACTAGAGATAAAAGAAATGGTAAAATAGAATCTTAATATAACCTTCATTAATCGGTCTACTTTTCTGCTTTACCTTGATTCTCTACCGCTTCAATTGCTTGTTGTATTGTCTCTTGATCTCCTAAATAATAATGCTTAATCGGTTTTAGATCGTCGTCTAATTCGTATATTAACGGTACACCAGTGGGGATGTTCAGAGTAACGATTTCCTCTTCAGAAACATTATCTAAATACTTAACAAGCGCTCGCAAACTATTACCATGAGCGGATATCAAGATTTCTTTACCGTTTTTAATGGCAGGTGCTATAGTTTCGTGCCAATAAGGTAAAAAGCGCTCAACGGTATCTTTTAAACATTCCGATAAGGGTATTTCTTTTGGATCTAGATCCTTATAGCGAACATCCGTCCCAGGGTATCTTGGATCGGTAGTTTTAAGAGGTGGGGGCGGAATATCGTAGCTTCTACGCCATATTAACACTTGCTCCTCCCCGAGTTCAGCAGCCATCTTGGCTTTATAAAACCCTTGGAGTGCCCCATAGTGCCTCTCATTCAATCTCCACGATTTAAATACCGGTATCCACATCAAATCTAATTCGTCTAAAACGATCCATAGCGTTCTTATCCCCCTTTTAAGTACCGAGGTAAAAGCAATATCAAACGTAAAACCGTTTTCTTTCAATAATTTTCCAGCCTTTTGGGCTTCTAAAATCCCTTGATCTGATAGATCTACATCAGTCCAGCCTGAAAACCTATTCTGTTTATTCCACTCACTCTCCCCATGACGTAATAAGACCAATTTCTTCAAATTTCTTCAACTCACTTAAGAAATAAATTTAGTTTTATATTATTTGCAAAATGACTCGTATTTTAAATATAAGAAAACTATACTTTTAGGTGTTTTGTAATGTGAACAAAAAAAGAAACGAAGCGATAAATAGGAAGATTATTCAAAAAAACTAGATAAGAATGCGTTAGAAAAATAACGGTTAGTGACTTAATTAATATTAAATCAGTGTAAAATTGAATTGTCTAAACTTAAATATAAAAAATGAGTATTAAGAATTATCTACTCACTAAAGAATAGCTATGATTACTATAAAAAATGATGAAGCGTAAACAATTCTACAGGCTCTCCGCCTTGGCTTTCTTAATATCATTAATTTCTTTTCCTAATTCATTTTCTAACGCAACCGTATTAGGTGAATCTGAATTTCCCGCTGAAGAAGAAGATTATTTCATGTGGGAAACCGTAAATGCGACAGAATCATGGTATTTAGAAGTTGAATTTGTGAAATTCACCGTTGAAAGGATATATAATGAGACTTATAACTCTCAAAATTACTTATTTATGAATTATACACTTGCATTTTATCATAGATTTATATGGGTACCAAAATATGAAAACTCGTTCTATATGGCTTACAATAAGACGCTAAACTTTCTAAACTGGTCCGAAGAGGGTTTTTTCTTCGGAAATTTATTTTTATTTCCCACTCCGGTTAATTATACGCTCATTGGAGAGGCAGTGAAAACTCATGGCTTTTTAAATTACTCTCACGACGGGAATAAAATTAGTTTTGACTATGGTAACAACACCAGAATCGAGTTAACCATAAATTCTTCTGGTTTCTCTACAATCATCGAAAAAATCACTAATAGCACGACGATTTATAGATGGGAATTAAAAACGGAAAAAATAATTGTAAAAGTGTCGTTTGGGCATTTTTTTCTTGCAGTTTTAATTACGACGATTTTTACGCTCGTAATTATAAAAAGAAAGAAGTTAAAGAGAAGTTATTGATGAATTTTTGTATATTTTTTTTCCTAAAGTTTTAGATATATTAACTACTTAATCCAATATTAATATTTCATTTATAATTACACGAATTTAATAGAGGATGATTAGGATTGAGTGAACATTTTTTTTGGTGGACTAACGAGCAAAAAGCTATCTATAAAGATGTTAGAGAATTTGTAGAAGAAAATTATGAAGAAGCAGAAGAATACTTTTGGAATACTAAATTCCCTTGGCCATTGGTCAAAAAAGTAGCGGAAAAAGGATATTTTGGAGTGGGCGTTCCGAAAGAATTTGGGGGGTTAGAATTAGGAGCAACAGGAAGTTGTATTGTAGCTGCACAACTTGGGAGATTGTACGCCGTAGGTCACGTATTTACCGTAAGCATGTTAGCGGGCCTGGAACAAATTTTAAGATTTGGAACAGATGAGCAAAAACAAGCTTGGCTTCCTAAAATCGCAAGCGGGGAAGAATTAGGTGCTCTTTGTATTACTGAACCTTTTGCAGGTTCTGATGCCGCTAATGTTTTTACTTCTGCGATCAAAGAAGGAGACGATTGGGTTCTAAATGGTAAAAAGAGATTCATAACAGGAGCAGGAGTGTCTGATAGGTATTTCATATACGCAAAAACGAGCGATGATAAGGCTCTTCGAAAGCAGTATGGTCATATAACCGCTTTCATGGTAGAAAAGGGTAGACCAGGATTTAGTTTAGAAAAGATTAATCCATTGATTGGCTTTGATAACGTTCCAAACGGATATATCGATTTCGACCATGTCAGAATCCCTGATTCTAATCGCATTGGTGCCGTTGGTAATGGCTGGAATGTAATGATGGCAGGCTTAAACTTCGAGCGTTTAATTGGAGCAGCAGTTTTCAGTGGACAATTTGAAGATGTCATAAATTTATTGTTTCATTTCACAAAGAGACGTGTTCAATTTAACAGAACTACTAATCAGTTCCCAGGAGTACAAGATGGAATCGCTGAAATTATAACTAAAGCTAAAGTTTCAAGATTGTATTCTTATCACTGTGCTAAATTGTTGGACGACGGAAAGGAACCGATGGTGGAAGCGTCTATCGCCAAAATGATTAATACAGAATATGCTAGAGATATTGGCCTTAAAGCAATCCAAATTTTAGGAGGAGATGGTCTTACGAAATTTTTACCAGCTGAAAGACTTTTACGCGAAGCTAAAATCGGAGAAATTGTAGCTGGTACGAACGAAGTACAAAAGATGATAATTTATCGCTTTAGTGCTATGCTTCCTTTCTATAACACATCTATGAGGTTGAGATGGAATGACGATGTTAATGCACCTATAATTTCAAAGAAAGAATCAAAGTTCAAAGGGTTTTCTATTACGGATGAAAATGTGTTAAAAGTTATTGCTCACGATTATAAAGTTAATCCAGGTTTATACATGACTCCTGACGATGTACGAGAGGACATAGGAGGTAGTAGATCTGATCTACGCAAGATCTTTGAGGAATTAGAAACGCAAGGGCTAATCGTAACTCATCGAGATCGTGCGGGGAAAATCGTTTTAGTTAAAGCTACCTACACGGGGTTACAAAATGCTTTTCCAAAAGTTTATTATCAGTGGTTTCCAGATTGGTATAACAACGCGGATAAATTTTAGAATTATCCCTTTTTTTCTTTTATATTTCAAGCCTCAATTTCGAAGTCTTTAATTACTTCAATCTTGTTATTAGCATCGATAGTTACCGCGAGTAATTTAATTTCTTCGTTGTCTTCAAATTCAGGATCTAACATCACGAAATAAAAAGTGCTTCCTTTCGTATCGTATCCCATCTCTAGCTCACCGCATTCTTCCGGAAGGATCTCCAAGACCTCGTCCGGTGCGTGCTTTCTCAATATTTCATATATCGCATTTTCGATTTTTGACTGTTCTTTTCGTATTTCTTTAATCTTCGAAAAATCAAATTGACCCATTGATTCACCAGTTTTCATGTTAAGCTCGTTCCATTCCTTAAAGAGTTCAGTTAAGTTTGACATAATAAGTCTATTACTCAGAGATAAATTAAATGTTTTTATTATCCTAAAAATAAAAAAGAACGGTTTTGAATTAGAAAATTAGAACAAACTCATTGCCGAACTATCCATATAATGAGAGCAAAGAAACCTAAAAAAGCCGCGACGAAACCTATTGGTAAAATTGCCATCCACGGAGAAAAAGAACTAGAAGTGGTTTTTTTTACTTGTCTTTGTTCCAGTCGCGCTATCTTTTGTTCCAATTCATCTATTCTAGCATCTTTATCACTAGATTCAGTATTAGTGTCGAAGCTAAATCCACAAAAAGAGCA
>Ga0114922_10003669_pt1 | contig 14292 bp, 15 predicted proteins | sample AartaG_FD_100975 | JGI IMG/M metagenome (GOLD analysis project Ga0114922, IMG submission 100975) | Deep subsurface microbial communities from Aarhus Bay to uncover new lineages of life (NeLLi) - Aarhus_00045 metaG | ecosystem: Environmental > Aquatic > Marine > Oceanic > Sediment | place...
ACAAAAAACACTTTTGACGCTGGCATCAATATTCAAATAAATTGAAAAAAACTGTTGACAAAACCAATGATAAGGTGAAAATACTTTTTTTTTGTGAAAGTGTACACAAACATACAGGTAAAAATATTTTGATTTGTAAATGCAACGGATTGTTTACCCAACATCTGAAAAGGTAAAAGGTTTCGCCTGGCTTTTGGTGCTTTCTTTCGCCCTGTGGCTGGCCTTGAGTTCAAAACTCAACCTGCCGGAGCTAATTACCGGCGGTGTGGTTTGCCTGATTGTTTCCCTTTTCGCAGCTCATATTTACTCAAAGCTGGGTTTGCCGCCGCTAAGTATAAAGAGAATTTTATTTTTCCTCGTGTACATAATTGTACTTTTTTGGGAAATAATAAAGGCCAATTTCGATGTTGCTTATCGGATTCTCCATCCCAAAATGCCCATAAAACCGGGAATTGTGGTCATTAAAACGTCGCTTAAATCCGATATCGGGAAGTTAATTTTAGCTAATTCCATTACCTTAACTCCGGGGACGTTTACATTGGATGTTATTGGCGATAAGCTCCTTATTCACTGGATAAATGTAAAGACCGAAGATACTGATAAGGCAACAAATATGATAGGCCAGAGATTTGAGAAATATTTAAGGGTGATATTCACATAAATCCCGTCAGATAAGTATTTGAGTTATAGAGAGGTGAGGTAGGTTTATTAGCTAACGTGGTAAACAAAAAAGGCGATTAGAATTCTCATAGATAATCAAGAAACAGAAGATTGAGGTCCAGCAGTGGGAGTAAACTACGAGAAGGTCAGCGAAACATTGAAAGCCTTGGGGCATCCGGCGCGATTAAAGATCATGGCCGGCCTTCTCAAGGACGAATGTAATGTTGCCCAGATTCAGAAGGTATTGGGACTGCCTCAATCTACCATTTCCCAGCATCTTAGGATATTGAAAAATGCAGGTATCATTAAAGGCAGAAGAGAAGGAAACAAAACGTGCTACAGTGTGATTGATGCACGAGTAAGAAAAATTGCGGAAATAATTAAAAGGAAATAGTTTTTTTTGAGTATATCTATCACTTTATTTGTATATACAGATAAACTAATGGATATGAGTATTTTATATGAGTGAAATTATCTTTCTTGCGATCATAGGGCTGGCGATTTCCTTGTGCCTTCTACGTATGCTCAAAGGCCCCGCTGCCCCGGACCGGGCGGTAGCGGTGGATACCATAGCTACGATTACCACCGCTTTGCTTGTCCTTTTGGCCTCTATCTTTGAAAGATATGTTTATTTGGATGTCGCTTTGGTTTATGCGGTTCTAACCTTCATCGGTTCAGTTGCTATTGCAAGATTTTTGGAAAAGGGAATTTAAGTGCTGTTAGCAGGAACTATCGTTACAGGAATTGGGACAATATTCCTCTTCCTGGGGAGCTTGGGTATATTAAGAATGCCCGATGTCTACAACCGTCTGCAGGCAGGAACAAAGTGTACAACCCTGGGTGCTTTCTTGACCATCGTTGGCGTTGGTATAATGCAACCCGACTGGCTGCCGAAGACGCTGGTTATTGCCTTATTTGTACTTATCACCAATCCTATCTCTAATCATGCCTTGGGACGGGCGTCTCGCAAAAGCGGTGTTTCCTTGTGTGATAGAAGCGTTGTGGATAAGGCCAAGGAGTTTGCTGAATTCAAGGAAAAGGAATGATTCTTGTTGTTTCATTTTTAGTATTTTTGATGCTTGTTGGAGCCGTCGCAGCCTCTATTTTTAGAGACCTGATTAGTGCGGTGATTGCCGCAGCATTGGTAAGTTTAATTGCTTCGATACTTTTCTATTTCCTTCAGGCCCCCGATGTAGCGATGGCAGAGGCATCCATCGGTGCGGCATTGACGGCGGCCATCTTTATTATTGCTATCAGAAGAACAAAGAGGTACGAGGAATGAGAAGGATAGTCAGCATACTTTTATTAATAATAGTGGCTGTGGGAATTAGCCTCTCGCTGGCAAAGATTCCTTTCGGAACGCCTAAGACAAAAGTAGGCAGGCATTATATTGACGAAGGCGTAAAAGAAACCGGATCTGCCAATATAGTTACCTCAGTGGTAGTAAGTTATCGCGGCTTCGATACTTTAGGCGAGGTTACGGTTTTATTTATTGCAGCTATCGGTTTAGGCGCGGTGCTAACAGCCAACGGAAGAGAAAAAATGAGAAAAACAGAACCAGCCAGCCTGGTCCTCTATACCGGATGCAGGCTTTTGTTTCCCCTTATTCTCATTTTCGGCACCTATATCTTTATCCACGGACACCTCACCCCCGGAGGAGGTTTTCAGGGAGGAGCTATCATTGCCTCCGGCTTTCTTTTAATTTATCTGGGCTGCCGGGAAAGAAGGATTAGCCGAATAGCATCTAATCTTGCAGAGTCTTTAGGAGGTCTGCTTTTTGTAGTAATAGGCCTGCTTGGTTTAGCTTTTGGCAGCTATTTCCTTTCAAACTTTTTGCCTAAGGGGACAGCCAACACACTTTTCAGTGCCGGCATTATCCCCATTATTTATATTGCCATCGGTTTTAAAGTCGGTTCAGAATTAGCCGGTATTATTGACAACCTGATTGAGGAAAGTTGACAACACGATGGGTTTTTTGAACAGTTACATTTATTATATAGGAGCCTTTGGACTTATATTGATCGGGCTTTATATCATTCTGGTTAAACGTAACCTCATTAAAGTCATCGTTGGTCTTGGCATCCTGGATACAGGGGTAAACCTGTTTCTGATTTCCGTTGGTTACATTACAAAAGGAACTGCCCCCATTTTTTCCAGAACCGGTATAGACTCCGAGGATATGGTCGACCCGGTGCCGCAGGCATTGGTTCTGACAGCTATCGTAATTGGCGTAGCAGTCTTGGCATTGGCCCTTTCATTGGCTATTAGATTATATCAGCATTATGGTACACTCAACCTTCGTAAAATAAGGGAGCAGAAATGGTAAACCCGGTACTTCTTATTGCAGTACCTTTAGGTTTGGCTTTTGCCATTCCTTTGTTTGCTCTTTTTTGGAAAGCCGCGGTTAAATACATTCCGCCGGCAGCGCTTGCCTTTAACCTTGTTATTTCCCTACTGCTGCTTCCCAAAGTGTTGGAAAATCCTGTGATTGTCTCTATTGGAGACTGGCAACCACCTTTCTGTATTAATCTGGTAGCTGGGCCGGTAGGTGTGCTTTTTTCTGCTATCATTGCTTTAGTAGGACTTTTAGTTTCTATTTATGCCCTGGATTACATAAAAGAAGGGCCTACTGAAAAATACCATATGCTTTACCTGCTGCTGCTTACCGGAGCCACTGGTGTTGTTCTTACGGGGGATATATTCAACCTCTTTGTCTTCTTTGAGATTCTCTGCATTTCATCCTATGCCCTCGTAGCTTACCTGAGAGAAAGGAGCGGAATCGAGTCAGCGGTGAAGTACCTGATTCAAGGGGCAGTTGGCTCAAGCCTTCTGCTCATAGGGATAGGTTTGCTTTACGGTCAATTCGGTACGCTTAATATGGCTGATATTGCCGAAAAGATTGCCTCGGCCAGCCCGATATCCTTGTTTGTCCCGATGGTTTTAATTATTACCGGATTGGGAGTTGAGGCAGCTATATTTCCCTTGAATGCCTGGCTGCCCGATGCTCATTCATCGGCTCCATCATCTATAAGCGCGATTCTATCCGGCATAGCCATTGAGGTGGGCCTTTATGCCGTAGCTAGGGTAATATTTACCATATTCGGCGCTCAAAGCTTCTTGCCGTTTCTGGCACTTTTAGGGATTTTAACTCTTTTAGTAGGTGAGATGTGCGCTTTTAGCCAAAACAACATCAAGAGGATGTTGGCCTATTCCAGCATAGGCCAAATAGGCTTAATCCTGTTTGCTTTGGCCATAGCTACTTCTTACGGAGTAACCGGCGGTTTATTCCAGTTGGTAAGTCACGCTCTGAGTAAAGCCCTGCTGTTTTTAACGGCAGGATATATGATTTACCGAGCCGGTTCTATGGAGATTTCGTCCTTGGAAGGAGTGGGTAAGAAGATGCCTCTTACCTGCTTAGCATTTACCATCGGCGCATTTTCACTTGTAGGACTGCCGCCCTTTATAGGTTTTCCCAGCAAATTTTTAGTTGTTCAAGCTGCCCTGGCTACTCAAGAGGCTATCTTCTTCGTGCTTATTGGCCTTGCCCTGTTAGGCACGGTAATTGAAGCAGCGTATTTCTTCCGTGTTGTTCAGGTTCTATATTTTAAGGGGCAAAGACCAAATCCCGGAAGAAAGGAGGCCCCAATCATCGCATTAGTTCCTATGTTTATTTTGACCATCCTAATTATAGTAATAGGTATATATCCCAGACTTATAACCGGCGTTCTGAACTCAGCCGCTTCAGAGCTACTAAATAGAGTGGAATATATCAGGAGCGTTTTAGGATGAGTCTTGAGATTTTACTAATAATTGCCTTTGGTGGTGCACCGCTCACTTATCTTTTTGGAAAAACCTCCGAGAAGATCAGGGATTTTCTTGCAGTCGTTATTTCTTTGTCCCTGGTAGCTTTCGTTGCTTGTCTTTATGGCAAATCGATGGAAAAGACCTTTTATCTCGGATTTTTCGGTCTCGGTTTAGTCTTGAGATTGAATGTGCTTTCCTGGTTTTTCGCTATCACTATATCAGTTGTGGGGACACTTTCTATTATCTTCTCTTTAAGCTATATAAAAGGAAGAGAAAAAACTGACTTTTATTTTCTGATGATGCTCCTCGTCAATGCAGCAATGCTCGGGATTGTATTGGCAGGTGATCTGGTCTCTTTCTATATCTTTTGGGAAATAATGTCCTGGAGCGCATTTTTGCTTATAAGCTACAACAAAGGACCCGCTCTGGCTGCAGGAATGAAATATATCGTAATGTCTATTATAGGCTCGGTGTGCTTCCTTGTCGGCATGTTATCGCTCTATGTTTCTTTCGACACTTTGAATATATCACAGATTGCTTCTGTGATTGGCTCTGCCTCATCCGGGTATATCCTGTTTATCCTGACCGCCTTTGGTATTGCTTTCGGGATTAAGAACGCAGTCCTGCCATTTCATACCTGGCTGCCCGATGCCCATTCTGAAGCGCCGGCCCCATTTTCAGCAGTGCTTTCCGGAACACTTATAAAGATGGGGACCTATGGCTTTCTCCTTTTGCTATATGTGATAGTGGGTTTAAAGCTTTTTCTCGGCTTGGGTCGTGGCTTGCTTAGCTTCCATTCCATTCTTTGTTTCTTAGGTGCCGTCACCATTCTAATTCCTACATTTATCGCTATGCTCCAAACGGACGCCAAAAGACTATTAGCTTGGTCTACTGTGGGACAGGCAGGATATATAATTTTAGGAATTGCGTTTGGAACGAACTTAGCTCTGGCGGGGGGCATATTTCACTTCTTCAATCATGCGATGTTTAAAGCACTGCTGTTTTTTGCTGTAGGGGCAGTCGAATTCAGGACCCAAACGAGAGATTTGGATTCATTAGGTGGTCTCGCTAAGAAAATGCCGGTGGTTTTCATCGGTACCTTAGTGGGTATTTGTGCATTGATTGGGGTGCCTCTGACCAGTGGTTTTGTCTCCAAATGGCTAATCTATAAGACTTTAATTCTTGAGGGTTCTCCATTTTTGGCCTTTTTCGCGCTGGCAGGAACGTGGGGGACAATACTTTACTCATATAAGTTGATTCACAATGTGTTCTTGGGGCAGCTTCCTGAAAAATACAAAGACATACAAAAATCGCCCTTCACTATGCAATTACCCATGATAGTTTTATCGCTTGCGATTCTTGTTTTCGGTATCCTTCCTGGTATCCCCCTTAAGGTTATCAATGCGATTGGAACTTCTTTTGGTTTTGAATCGTTAAATATAACTCTATGGGGAATCACCTCAGAAACCGGAACATTAAATACAATAAACATTTTCTCTGCCGTTTTAGTAGCTGCTGTTTTGTCCTGGCTGCTCTTTCGTCTGGGTGCAAAATCTGTATCAGTTTCTCAGGAAGATAGCTACGCAGCAGGAGCATATACGCCGACGGATAAATATCATTACACTGCTGAATTCTATAATCCGTTGTATAGAATGACAAAGCCTTTCTTGAGGGACGTAATAGATGGATTTTATTATTGGATTGCCTCTTCGGTGCGAAGCCTTGCCGGCAGTGTAAGACGCATATACAGCGGAGATGTGGGGTACTATGTAATGTACATAATATTGTTCCTGACGGTATTAATTTTCGTCCAGATGAGATGGAAAATATGGTAGTAAAAATTACCCAGATAATTTTGTCTCCTATTTTAGCCCTGGTAGTAGGGGTATTCTTTTTGGGTTTAGCCAGGAAGATTATGGCAAGAATCCATTGGCGCTACGGCCCTCCTCTTATCCAGCCGGTTATCGATATGATTAGATTGTTTTATCAAAAAAGCGTGTCACACGGGTCCATGTTTGACCTGGGCTTAATCCTTTCTTTAGCCGGTTCTATAGTAGTGGTCTTGTTTTTACCTTTTGGCGGAATTGCTCCTCTGAGCGGCTCAGGCGGCCTGTTAGTAATCCTTTATATTATGTTGCTCGCACCGTTAGGCATGGCCCTATCGGGTGGACAAGGAGCTAACCCAAATATCAGTATCGGCATCTCCCGAAAACTCATCCTGGGCCTGGGATATGAGGTGCCTTTGCTTCTTGTGCTGCTTGCGGTAATGACCCGTTATAAAACGATTTCTATAATGGAAGTGGTAATCGCTCAACAAAGCACAGGTTGGTCCTTTATTTCTTTTCCGCTATTTTTATCAGGCCTTTCTTATTTTCTTATCTTGCCTGCGATACTCGGTCTCAGACCTTTTGATGTGAGTTCGGCGCCTCAGGAGATATCTTCCGGCCCAATGGCCGAATACGGCGGCAAATATTTAGCCCTGGCTACTATTGAACACGCTTTCGTTCTGTTTATTAGTATCGCCCTTTTTGTAAATTTATTTCTGGGAGGAGCAGCTAATCCAGCTATCTTCTTTGTGAAAATGCTGGTGGTTTTTGTGCTTGGCCTATGTATAAATGCTGTCTTCCCAAGGTTTAGAATCGAACAGGCAGTTAAGTACTTATGGAAGTGGCCTACACTGCTGGCCTTTCTAGGTCTGATTATAACTTTGGCCGTAAGGAGTTAACAGTTGGATAGAAACCAGATTACAAAATGGCTCAAAGCCCCAGCCAAGATGGCAAATAAGTACTCGCTCCACGCGATATATTTTTGCACCGGCTGTGGAATAATTGAAGTTCCGCCTGTCATAACCGCCCGCTGGGATGCAGAGCGATTCGGGGTCATTCCTGTAGCTACACCAAGGCAGGCAAATTTGTTTTTAATTACAGGGTACGTCTCAATAAAAACCTTAAGGGCTATTATAAGGACCTATGAACAGATGCCCGAGCCCAAATATACTGTAGGTTTTGGCTCTTGTCCTATAAATGGTGGGATGTATTGGGACTCCTATAACACTATAAAACACCTGGACAAATATATTCCTATAGACGGCTGGATAGCCGGGTGTATGCCAAGACCGGAGGCGATATTTATTGCCGTAACCCACCTTTGGACGCTGATTGATAAAGAAATGGCGAACGGCTATATAAGGTACAGAGAAAATTACAAATCTTACAGAAGAAATCAGGAGCTGGCTTTGGGAAAACTTGAGTGGCCGCCTTTATATCCGGTAAGTGATGAATCCCGAGGAAATAAACAGTGAATAAATCATTAAAAGAAAAACTCGAATCAACTTTCAAAGATATACGGACAGCTTCTTCTGAAGACAGCAGAATAGCCGTATCCGCTGAAAGCGATAACGTCTTGGCTATTTTAAGATTTCTCAAAGACGCTGGTTTTGACCATTTAGCGCTTCTTTCTGCTGTGGACTGGATAGAAGACAATGTTTTTGAGTTGTGCTTTATTCTTACTTCCTACATGCAAAATGACGATGAAGTAACGAGCCGCCAAAGACTGCATATAATCCTAAAGACAAGGATTCCAAGAGAAAAACCGCATTTCAAGACTGTAACCGGTATTTTCCCGAATGCCGAACCTTATGAGCGCGAGATGCACGAGCTTTTCGGGATAAAATTTGAAGGACATCCGAGACTGACTCCGCTTCTGCTGGAACGTGAGTATGAAATTCCACCTTTTAGAAAGGATTTTGATACCAGAAAATATGTCCAAGAAGCTTTTGAAAAAATCCCCTTTGTAGATGATAAGGATAAATGAGCGAAGATTATGACTGAACTTTCACAGCCAGAAATAGAACAAGCACTATCTAAAATAATGCATCCTGAGATCAATTATAGTTTAGTTGATCTGGGGATGATCGAAGATGTTATTTGTAAGAAAGATGAAGTAAATCTTAGCTTGAAGCTTCCCTTTCCGCAGGTTCCTGTTAAAGACCTCTTGATTGACATCATAAAAAAGACGTTGTCTGATCTGAACAGCTCTATCCAAGTGGAAATAGATATGGAGCAGATGAGTCAGGAAGAACGTGAAAATTTTATGAAAATGGCCAAAGAAGGGTGGAAACTTTGAGCATGAATTTGAATAGCAAGGCAGGTACATCTCCCAGAGAGCTTGAGCTTTATTTTGGCCCTCAGCATCTGGGAATGGTTGGTAATTTCAGCATTACTCTCAAGGTCGAGGGTGACCGTATTTTAGAGGCGCGGGCCAATCCGGGCTATCTCCATCGAGGTTTTGAAAAGTTGATGGAATACAGAACCTGGATACAGAACTTTCCAATGGTTTGCAGAATAAATGTAGTAGAACCCGACTCGATGGAAATGATATATGCGATGGCGGTCGAAAAGCTGGCGCAGATAGAAGTTCCAGAGAGGGCCCATTTCGTAAGGAGTATTTACCTTGAGCTTGCCAGGGTCGGTTCGCATCTATTTGGCTTGTGGGCTTATGCAAACATGCTCGGCTTTGACACTGTGGCTCAATGGGCGATGTATCATAGAGACCTCGTTTTAGATCTATTTGAAGAACTCACCGGCGGCAGAGTCTATCACATCTACATTTGGCCGGGGGGAGTTAGACGTGATTTCCCGCCAGGATTTAAGGATAAAATTGTAAAGACACTGCATTCCATAGGCGGCTGTGTGCCGGATTATGATTCGACGTTTTTCAATAACCGTTTGTTCTATGAAAGGGCAAACGGCGTTGGTCAATTAACCCAGGAACAAGCAAAACAATGGGGAGCAACCGGACAAACCCTGCGGGCAACAGGGATGCCATACGATATCAGAAAAGTTGAACCCTATGCCGCCTACGACAAGGTGGACTGGGATGTCCCCACGAGAGATGACGGCGATGCTTATTCAAGGGTCTGGGTTATAAGAGACGAGATGATAGAAAGCGTTCATATGATATTCAAGCTGCTTGACGCGATGCCCGATGGCCCCGTTTATAACCGGATACCCAATCCATTTAAGTGGAAAGTGCCCAAAGGCGATGTTTATGTCAGATGCGAGTCTTCACGTGGAGAACTGGGTCTATATATGGTAAGCTCCGGCGGCGATAAGCCTTACAGGGTACACTTTAGAACCCCTTCCTATCCCAATGGCTTGATTATTTTGGAAAAATTATTAGAAAACGCCAGTATCGCTGACGTTGGAAATATAATGATAAGTTTATATGTGGTTGCCCCCGAGATAGACAGATGAAAGAAAAAACAACAGATAAAAAAGGCAGTCTCTTAAGTCCCTTCAAAGCAATCAATTATTTGTTCAAAAAGCCGCGTACCTTGAGGTATCCTTTTGAACCCAAAGAGCCGGCACTGCGATACCGAGGTTTTCATCTAAACGACTGGGAAAAATGCACAGGCTGTGGCAATTGCGCTGATATATGTCCAAATGAAGCAATCGAGATGGTAGAGATCCCTGAATTGAAGCCCAAACCGCAGGAAGGTATAAAGAATGAGAGACCCAAACTTGACTACGGCAGATGTTGTTTTTGCGGCTTATGTGTGGACATCTGCCCACCCGGTTCCTTGAGATTATCCAGGGACTATTTCCATATCCATTTCGATACGAATACTTTTGCTTTTTTACCGAAGGATGAAAAAACGGACAAAGAACATTTCCTCGGCTCAGAACAGTATTCTATTCTTAAAGCAAGCCTGGCTCACCGCAAAGAAAACTACGAAGGATTTACCTCTGACCTTGAATATTCTTTATTTGAGCCGCAGCGAGTGGCTATGCCCGAGGTTCCACCTGAGGAAAGGAAACTATCCTTTATAGAACAGGTTATAGGTTACAGCAAAGAACAAGCCAAAAGGGAAGCTTCCCGCTGCCTGGAATGTAAGTTATGCGAGGAAGCCTGCCCTGCACATCTGAAGATTTCCGATTATATCAAGGCTGTTTACGAAGACAAACCTGGCGAATCCCTAAAGAAAATATTTGAGGATAATCCGATACCTTCAATCTGTGGAAGAATATGTATGAAATATTGTGAAACAGCTTGCTCTTTGAGTATAAGAGGAGAAGCGTTAGCTGTAAGGTGGCTGAAGAGGTTTGTTGCGGATTCTATTAAAGATTACAAAACTGCTTTAGAACTCCGAGCCGCCGAACCTACCGGCAAAAAAGTTGCTGTTATAGGTGCAGGGCCAAGCGGTCTATCTATGGCTTATTTTTTAACCTTAAAAGGTCATAAGGTAGTTGTATTTGACTCCCTGCCCGGCGGCGGCGGAATGATGCGGATAGGTCCGCCGCTTTACAGATTGCCCATTGAGGCGATAGACAAGGATGTCAATCATATTGCTTCTCTGGGAGTTGAGTTTAGATTCAATACCGCAGTGGGCAAGGACGTCCTGTTTGAAGATATTCTAAAAGAATATGATGCAACTTATCTTGGTATAGGAACAACTGTCAGCCGCTCCACAAAGGTCAAAAACATTGATAAAGCCCACTTGGCTCTTCCATTCCTGCAAGAAAACAAGATTGGTTCAGGAACTAAAGTGGGTAAAAAGATAATTGTTATCGGTGGTGGAAATGTGGCTATGGACGTAGCAAGAGAGGTCCTGCGTTTGCAATATATGCAATATCCTAATGAAAATGTAGTAACTAAAACGGTTTCTCTGGAAGATTGGGACGAGCTGCCGGCAACGGAAGAGGAAGTCGAAGAGGCAAAGGCAGAAGGAATTCAATTTAATCCCGGCTGGGGACCAAAAGAAGTTCAAGTTGAAGACGGCAGAATAAAAGGACTCTTATGTGTGAAAGTTAAGTCTGTATTTGACGAACAGGGCAGATTCAGCCCCACTTTTTATGAAGAAAAGCAGATGTTGCTGGATGGTGACATGATAATCGAGGCCATTGGCCAGGCCCCTGACTTTTCGTTCATACCCAAGGAGCTTCTTGAAAAACTGGAGTTTACGCCGCAAAGAAAAGTAAAGGTTGACGAAAATGGTATGACCACAATTCCCAGAGTATTTGCTGGCGGCGACATAGTAAATCTGAACTTAGATGCAGTTACTGCCATTGCCGATGCTAAGATAGCGGTGGAGGGAATTGCTAAAATGATACAGACTTAAGACTCAAGGCTAAAGAATCAAGACTACAGACTCAAGACTCAAGGCTAAAAGCTTGTGTCTTTTGTTTTGCATCTTGTGTCTATTTGACCGGGTAAGGTGGCAACGGTGGTATCTCTTTTTCCTTTGTTTTCAATTCTTCAAGAATAACTTCGATTGCCTTGTTTAGTTGTTCATCAATACCGGCGTATTCTTTAGCCGGGTCGTTATCAACGTAAATATCGGGCTCGACCCCGTATCCTTCAATAATCCATTTTTTTCCTTCCACGTCGTAACGCGAAAATTCCGGTTTACGCAAATAACCACCATCCAGTAAGGGCAGGGAACCGCGAATCCCGACAACGCCGCCCCACGTTCGTTTGCCGATAACTTTTCCGAGTTTATGCTTCTTGAAGCGATAAGTAAACAAGTCGCCGTCTGAGGCGGAAAACTCATCTGCCAAACACACCATAGGCCCATAGAGCATACTGGATGGGTCCGGCTCCGGCGCGGTGTTCCTGGAGAAATCTATCATTGCAATTTCACGCCGCAGCCGTTCGATTAACATTGGCGAGACGTTGCCGCCGCCGTTTCCACGGACGTCGATTATCAATGCCTTTTTACGAATTTGTGGATAGAAATACTTCACAAACTCATTTAAACCATAACGCCCCATATCAGGGACATGAATATACCCAACCTTTCCATCGGTGGCTTTACTTACTTTCTCAATATTAGTCTGTACCCACTCGTAATAATACAACTTCTGTTCACTGCTTGTTGGTATCACTATTACGTCCCGACCGCCTTTCTTTCGCGGTTTCGAGTTGAGTTTTAAGGTAACCTGCTTCCCGGCTTTATTCAGCAGTAACTCGTAAATGTTATCGACGTTGGCAGTAGACTCGCCGTTTATTGCCATAATATAATCGCCCTGGTTCGCATCGACTCCGATTTCGGTTAACGGCGAACGTATACTTTTATCCCAGTTTTGCCCGTGTAATATCTTTTCAATCCTGTAGTATCCCGATTTTCCATCGCGTCCAATTTCAGCTCCAAGGAGGCCTGTTGTTATCCTTTTCGGCTTCGGATACTCTCCGCCGCCTACATAAGTATGGCCTACATTTAACTCGCCTATCATCTCACCGATGATATAGGTCAAATCGACCCTGTGATTCACATGAGCAACCAGGGATTCATATCGTTTACGCATAGCTTCCCAGTCAACGCCATGCATATTAGGAACATAGAAAAACTCCCGCATCTGCCGCCAACATTCGTTTAAGATTTGCCTCCACTGCTCTTTCTTATCCAGGTGGATTTCCATATCGGACAGGTCTAATGTTTCTTTCATTTCGATTCTTGATTTAGGTAGATTGACGATGGCAAATTCCCTGCCCGATGCAACCAGCATCTTCTTTCTATCAGCCGATATCTCGTAGCCCCTGAACTGACCAAGCTCGGTTTCCTTTCGTTCCTTCAGATTATACATACGCAGTTGTGTATTATTGTCCTTGTTGCCTCTTCGATTGTAATACAGGTAATCGCCAACCGAACTTAGATTGTAGTAACTCGAAACTGCTATAGGCAGCACGGCAATGCGGTCCTTGATGCCGTCAATGTCCACTTTGATGTTTGTTTTTTTCTTCTTCTCCTTTTTGTCTTGCTGCTGTTTCTCTGCACCCTCGTTCGGTTCAGCTACTTCAGCATCCGCCTTTTTGGCTTTCTCTTCTTTTTTCTTCACCTCGACTTCGTCACTTCGAGGTTTGAAAGGAGAATCGGTGCTCTTTGCCAGAGTGAGCAGGTAGATACGAGACATATCCTGGTAGGCGTGATTCCATTCGGTCCTGCTGTAAATCGGATTGAAATCCCGGTCGGAAGTAAAGAAGACAAATCTGCCTTCCGAGCTGAACACAGGATTGGATGCTGAATACCAGCCATCGGTCAACTCATAGGATTTCTTTTCTTTAAGCGAATAGAGATAAATCTTGTTCATCGCTTCCACTTCCGATTTGACATAAACGACCCACCTGCTGTCGGGAGACCAGGAATAATGCCTGAACTCCCATTTATCGGATTTATCAACCTCGGTGATTCTGCTGCTCTTGATGCTTACAAATCGCAGACGTAATCGTTTGTCTGCCCAGAGAATCTTCCTGCTGTCCGGCGACCACTCGATTCTGTATTTATATGTTTCGGCGTTTCTTGTGATTTGCTTTGCCTGTGCGCTGCCGTCCTGGGGCACGATATATATTTCATCTTCACCGGAGGCGTCGGATATGTATGCAATCCACCTGCCGTTAGGTGACCATTTGGAATTTCGTTCGTGAATTCCCGGCGAATTGGTTAGATTTCGGATAGCGCCGTGTTTGGCCGGAACGGTAAATACGTCCCCTCTGGCGCCAAACAAGGCACGCTTGCCATCGGGACCGATTTCATAGTTGGTCACATTGTCAGCAACACTGACAAGGCCGCTTCTACTGCCGCTAAAATCTTCCTGAATATAAATAACCACTTTTTCGTATTTCTCACTCTCGATATCAAAACGATAAATATAGCCTCCATTTTCAAATACAATTGCTCTTTTACCCAACGATGGAAATTTGACGTCGAAATCAGTGAAGTTAGTTATTTTCTTGGTTTGCTTTGAATTGAGGTCATAAACGAAAAGGTTCATGCGTTTATTTTCATCCCGGTCGGAGAGGAAAAAGATTTTATCTGACTTCCACATAGGG
>Ga0114922_10003670_pt1 | contig 14291 bp, 16 predicted proteins | sample AartaG_FD_100975 | JGI IMG/M metagenome (GOLD analysis project Ga0114922, IMG submission 100975) | Deep subsurface microbial communities from Aarhus Bay to uncover new lineages of life (NeLLi) - Aarhus_00045 metaG | ecosystem: Environmental > Aquatic > Marine > Oceanic > Sediment | place...
AAGCATAAGTATGAAAACTGCCGGCTTTTCCATCTCGCTCGTGAGGTCGTTGAGGCAGACCGTTCTGAGGATATTCCCTCAGCTGAGATCCCCTGGATGTATTTTCAATATCTAAACACAGGGAATTTTGAGTTAATTGAGCCCATCCTTTACCACAACCAGGAGGACATTCTTTCTCTTCTAGGAGTGGTTATTGTCGGCTCTCTTATATTTTCTGAGAAAGGAGAAAAGGGATTTGTAGATGCCATGGACCTTTATGGAGCAGCAAAAATCATGGAAAATGTCGGAGATATTGAGAAGTCTGTTCAATATTACAGGCGGGCTCTTAATGGAAAATTATCTGATGAAATATCGCTTTTAGCCAGGAAAAAGCTTTCTTACTATTTCAAGAAAAAACAGGATTGGAAGAAGGCTCTCCTGCTGTGGAAAGAAATAGCTTCCTTAAATGTGACCTCAATAAATCAACTCTTCTCATTTAGAGAACTTGCCATGTACCTCGAACACAAAGAAAAAAAATATGAAGAGGCAAAAAAAATAGCAGAAGAAGGATTTGTTCTCTCCCTTAACCTTTCTTCCTCTTATGAGAAAGATTTTGCCCATAGACTCGAAAGACTAAAACGAAAAATCAAGAAGCAAAAAGAAAAAAAGCAGGGGACAGAATAGATGTTTTTGCAAAGAGCAAAGCCCTTATTTTTGGACAATAATTATGGAACTTGAGGCATTTCAGGATTATTTGAGTTCTCAAAAGCTTAAATTCACCCGGACAAGACTTATGATATTTAAAGAGATATTTGCCGGAAAAAAGGTACATCCTGATGCCTACGAAATTCACAACAGGTTAAAAAGCAAGGGCCATGAAGTTTCTCTGGCCACTATCTACCGGACACTAAATCTATTAGTAAAGAGCGGTCTTGTTAGTGAAATTGATTTTGGAGAGAGCCATAGCCATTATGAACCCAAAATCTCCAAGGCAACCCATGGGCATCTGGTCTGCCTTTCTTGCGGCAAGGTTAAAGAATTTTCCCATGAGAAAATCCAGACAATCATAAAAAATATAGGTAAAGAAAGCTACTTTAAGACAGATAAATTTTCAATCCAGGTTTTTGGCTACTGCAAAGACTGCCAGAAAAAATAACAGAGGTCCTCAAATGAGAGCAATGATCTTGAAAAAATTCGCTCCTATAGACCAAAATCCCCTGGAGTTTGTTAACCTTCCCATCCCTAATACTAGCCCTGAGGACATACTCATTCGGGTAAAAGTCTGCGGTGTCTGTCATACTGATCTTCATACTGTTGAGGGCGAACTTCCTCAGGTCAAATTGCCAATAATCCCTGGCCATCAGGTTGTAGGGATTGTTGAACAAAGAGGAAATAATACTTCTCGCTTTAAGGAAGGAGACCGAGTTGGTGTTGCCTGGCTTAATTCTGCCTGCGGTTTGTGTGGTTTTTGTGAGAGGGGAAACGAGAATCTCTGTGAGAATGCTTGCTTTACAGGCTACAATACTAAGGGCGGATACGCTGAGTATATAGTTATTCCTGAAAAGTTTGCCTATGCTATCCCCGAAATATTCTCTGATGAAGAGGCTTCACCTCTTCTATGTGCTGGGATCATCGGTTACAGAGCTCTGAGGCAGAGTGAAGTAAAGCGTGGCCATCGTCTTGGCCTCTACGGTTTTGGTGCTTCCGCACATGTCGCCATCCAGGTGGCTGTTCACTGGGGATGTGAGGTTTATGTTTTTTCCAGAAGCGAGGAGCACCGCGAGCTTGCACAAGAACTTGGTGCTGTCTGGACAGGAATGTCAAAGGATGAGCCTCCAAAAAAAATGGATTCCTCTGTTATTTTTGCTCCTGCCGGGGAGTTGGTTCTTGATGCACTAAAAGTCCTTGATAAAGGTGGCACAGTAGCCCTTGCAGGAATTTATATGAGTCCAATTCCAGAGATGGATTATGTGAAGTATCTCTACCATGAACGAACCCTCAGGAGCGTGGCAAATGCAACAAGGAAGGATGGAGAAGAGTTGCTTAAAATTGCGGCTGAAATTCCTATCCGGACAACTACCCAGCTTTTTCCTTTAGAGGAAGCAAATAGGACTCTACAGCTTCTCAAAGCCGGTAAAATTAACGGCGCTGCAGTTCTTAAAATCTCCGACTGAAAAAGGGACTGTAATTACGAGCTTCCGAGAGGAACGTAACAGTCTTTGTATTAATTAATTTAAAAAACCAATTAAAATCTGGCATAATAAAGCATGTCTTTTCTCCGTGCGCCCGTAGCTCAGCTGGATAGAGCGTCTGACTACGAATCAGAAGGTCGCAGGTTCGAGTCCTGTCGGGCGTACCAGCTTTTTCCTTCCTGTCAACGGTGTGCTCAAGATTAATCGTTTCTTTGATTTTAAAATCGGCGTTGTCCATCAATGCACCTCCGAAGATACAAAACTGCAGTATTGGAATCCGCTATCTAGGCGGCTTAAAAGGCTGAATAGGAGAAATCCTAATGTTTTTCCTTAAATATTATTGAGAGTTCATCCGTAACATCTTGTATAAGTTTTTTTACTTTTTTCTTTGATTCTTTGTCCTTTTTGATTCCGGTGATTTTAATGGTTATTGTTCCTGCTTTTTCATCAATATCGGATTTGACTTTATAACTTTCAGGAAGATTTTTCTTTAATTTCTTGAGAATTTCCTCATACTTACTTTTATTTTCGCTGTCAAGATTGGATTTAATAATTACCTGAAATCCTTCATCTTTGTCTACAACACTAATAACTTTTGTACCTTTTTCGATCTCTATAAAAGTGTGATCCATCTTTATTTTGTCTTTTATAATATCTTTAATTTTTTCAATATGTACATTTTTTAAATCTGTTTTAATCCTGACATTAATATCCTTCAGCTTTTCCGACTTTTCCTCCAGTTTCTCACTCAATTCCTCCAGGACTTCTTCAATTTCTTTGAGGGTTACCTCCTGGATTCTGACTTCGTCCTCCTGCATTTTTTGTTCTATGATGTTTTTCAGCTTTTCCCTGATTTTTTTTATCTTTTCTTTAAGTTCTTTATGTTCAAGTTCCAAGTGAATCATGGGAAGCACTTCCACATGAGGAATAACGTGTAAATCCACATCAGGGGAGAAAAGCATCTTTTTCTTTTCTCCTTTTTCTCCCTCAATATGAATGGTGATATTCTTATCCAATTTGTCATATTTTTTGAGATGGACCTCCGGGCTTTTTAACACTAAAATGTTCTTGCCGTCTTTTCCTTTTTCAACTTTAATCGTAATACAATCGTCTTTACCAAGGCTGAAAACTTTTGTTTTATCATCCTTGCTGAGTAACAGTTTGCCCTCTTTAATCGTCCAGTGGCTTTTCTCGCCTTTTCCTAATTTTAATTTTAAATCTTTGCCGCAAGTGCTAAGAATAAATTCCTTTTCTAGAGAGCTTTTCTTTAAAAGAATATGTGGTTTTCCGATAATAATAACTTTTTCTGTCTTTTCGTCTTTGCAGATATTGATGCTGAGATGAACTGATTCTCCTTCCTTTGAAACCCAAGTGATCTCCTTTTTTTTATCTTTTTTATCCTTGGATTCTTTTTTTTCTACTTTTTTAGATTTTTTCTTTTCCTGTTTTTCCTGAACGGCTTTCTCCTGAGGAGAATTTTGGCTTTTTGTTATTATTGTGTCTTTATCCGAAATACTTTTTTCAATGAAGGATGCAGACTGCGAGGGTCTTGCCAGTCCGATGAGTGCTATAGCCGTAATAACTAAAGATGAAAGTAAGATTTTAGTCTTCATTTTGACCTCCTTAGGTTTTAATTGTTGTTTAAGAATTGCGACCAACCTTTCATTCAACTGCGATTTTCCCACTGCTCCAAGCACTGCGGCAGGAGGATTCCAGTGGATCTGCCCAGCCTTTTTAATTGAGAGAAGATTGGCTGCATATGTTGATGGTTTAACTCCGGCTTTCAGGACAAGTTCATCACAGGCTTTTTCCTGTTCGCTTTTCATCATTCTAAAGGCAAACCAGCTTAAAGGATTAAACCAATAGAGAGCGCAGCTGCAACCTGCGAGGATTTTGATTAGAAAATCACTCCTCTTGATATGAGAGAGTTCATGAAGGAGGGCGGATGAACACTGATCTTTTGTCCAGTTCCTGGATTCAGCCGGAATGATCACGACAGGTTTGACCACGCCCCAGGTCAGCGGGGCTTTTACATGTTTGTGGCTTAACAGGTTGATTTTTCTCTTTATGGATATCGCTTCCAGGAAACGATGTAGTAGTTGCTGCCAGAGTGAGCTTGATATTCTCTTTCCCTGCCGGGTAAGCCTGTGCGCTCCGTAGAGCCCTAAAAATATCCTGATTAGTAAAAAGATCATGCCTGTGGCCCAGATTATGATTAAGCCTAATCCAATAAAACTTTTTGTGTCTGAGATTTTTGATATAAAAGGTTTTCGATTTTGAATTTTAGTTTTCTCAGAATTTGATGTTTGCGGTGTTTTTTTATCAATAACTTCACCTTTTGAGCTAAGTTGAGTCGGAATCTCTTTGTTTTTATTCCATTCTTCTAAAGTCAAAGAGCTGTTTTTCCCTGTCTGCCAGGTAGGAAGTAATCTTGTTTCCCATCCCTTTGTGATGGAAGATAAGAATGGAATCAGAAGCAGGCAAATAAGAGAGAATGAAAGAACAAAGTGTCTCAGAGAAGCGGATTTTTTTCTGAACAAAAAAACCAACAGAAACGAAAATACAAGTACTAAAGAACTCTTGATCAAAAATTCACAGATAAGATTAAGGCCTTTGAACTCTGAAAGCAGTTCCATGGTTATCTCCCTTCGCTCCGCGCCTTTTTGATAAGCTCGGATAAACGCTTGTAGTCTTGCTCAGATAAATTATCTTCAGAGATGTTAAGCAGAGCGGCAACGGCATCTTCTGTGGAATTGTCGAAAAAAGTTCTCATAACGTGCTTTAAGACCTTCTGTCTTGCTTGTTCCCGAGGAAGAGTAGGGGAGTAGATATAGCGTGGGCCTTCCTGCTTGTGAATCAGGTGTCCTTTTTCTTCCAGCACTCTGAGCAATGCCCTGATTGTTGAGTAACTAGGGGGATTCGGGATTTTTTCGAGAACCTGGGCTACTGTTACCTCATTCAATTCGTAGACGATGTCCATGATCTGCCTTTCTCTTCGGCTGAGGTTTTTCTGCTCTTTCATGTTTATCTCCTTTCCGTATTTTAGCCGGTTGATAAATGCTAATTTTTTAGCATGCTAAAAATATAGCACCATTAATTCTGTTTGTCAACAAATAATGCTAATTTTTTAGCATTTTGTTTTCTAAATAATAAAACGCACTTTTTGTAAATTAGTTGCATAAGGCAGTAAAGCCAACAAATACTACGAGAAATTCCTCAGCCTCTGGAAACTATGCTGACTCAGGTATTCCCGAGGTTTAGGATGTGAAGAAGAGGGTTGCTGGGCTGAAAAGTCAGTAATTTTTGTATTACTTGATTAGCCCATTTTGCAGAGAATCAGAAGGTTGGGAATTCAAATCTTTTCGCGTGTATCAGCTTTTCCCTGTTTTTGTAGCTGAAAAAATGTTTTTCTCACCTTGCCAGGGAGATTTTGATAAATAATTTAGAGAAGGATAACGGCATCAACGAACAGTTCATATTTCGTGTCTTCGTTCAGGTCATGAATAAGAACTTTTTCAACAGTCCGTATGCCCTGTATTTCTAATAGCTCAGATTCGTAGAGGATTTTGACATTTGATTGCTTCAATTTTGTAGCTAATTCTTCACTCGCGGAAATATTCTTTCCTGAGGTCAGAAAAACTACTCTGGGAATGTGTTTGCTCAATTTAATGGCAGTTGCAATAGACTGCTCTCCTCTATCAACGATGAGTGTTCTTTTTCCCTCAAAAGAGGAGATATCACTGGCATCATGATAGACACCTTTGTTTAAGAATTCTTTTTCCCCGGCGATTTCCTTGGAGAACTTTTCCTCTTTGACCTCGGTTTCTGAAGTTTGCCCTTTTTTCTTCTGGTAATTTTTTATCGCATCCCTGAGAGCATCGGCTGCGAGGTTTGAACAATGCATTTTAATTGGAGGCAATCCATCCAGTTCATCAGCTACATCTTTTCGGGTAATTTTTAAGGCTTCTTCCAGGGTTTTTCCTTTAGCCATTTCCGTGATCATACTGGCTGTGGCCACAGCAGAGCCACATCCAAAAGTCTGAAATTTTATATCCTTGATTCGATTGTCTTCGACTTCAATATAAAATTCCATCAGATCGCCACAAACAGGATTACCCACTCTTCCTTTCCCAATGTCCTCTCCTTCCATTGTTCCGACATTTCTAGGTTTCCTGAAGTGGTCAAGGACTTTTTCTGAATATGCAGTTGACTTCATAATACTTCTCCTATTCATATAGTGGCGATAGTTTTCTTAATCTATCTACAACCTCAGGCAATGCCTTTATTACGGCTTCAACGTCGTTGTTTGTGTTAAATCTGCCCACAGTTAATTCCAGAGAGCCGTGCGCTTCTTCATGAAGAAGCCCTAAGGCAATCAATGTATGGGAAGGTTCCAATGTTTTTGACGAGCAGGCGGACCCAGTAGAAACGGATATTTGTTTATCATTTAATGATAAAAGCAGAGATTCTCCTTCAATGCCGTCAAATCTCAGATTGACATTGTTAGGCAGCCTCTCTTCTGGATGTCCATTAAGATAGGACCTGGGAATTTTCTCCAGGATATTTTTTATCAGCTTATTGCGGTATCCTAATAACCTTTCTACTTCCTTATCCATTTCCTTTTGCATGATTTCCGCAGCCTTAGCCATTCCCACTATTCCGGGGATATTTTCTGAACCCGAACGTTTGCCACGCTCCTGTCCTCCTCCTATGATAGTAGGATTTAACCTGATACCTGTTTTTATATACAAAACTCCTATCCCTTTGGGACCATAGATGTCATTAGAAGAGAGCGTCATCAGGTCAATATTGTCTCTTTTAACATCCAATTCCAGTAATCCTTCTGCAGCAACCGCATCTGTATGGAACATGATATTTTTTTCTCTACAGAATGTTCCGATTTTGGCAATAGGTTGAATAGTACCAACTTCATTATTTGCATAGCCGATAGAGACCAGAATTGTTTTATCCGTGAGACGGTCTTTTATTTTCTCAAGATGTACCCGGCCATACTGATCGACCGGGACTTTGGAAATGGTAAATCCAAGTTTCACCAGCTGCTTGGTAATGTTAAGAATAGAAATGTGCTCGATTTCTGAAATGATAATGTGGTTTCCCTTATCTTTGTTCCTCATGGCAAAGCCAAAAAGAGCCAGGTTATTGGATTCGGTTGCACCGGAGGTGAATATAATCTCCTCTTTTTTAGCATTGATAAAATTTGCAATAGCCTGTCGGGATTCCTCTACTATCTTTGTTGCTTCATCTCCTATTTTGTGCAGAGAAGAAGGATTTCCGAATTTATCCTGAAAACACGGCATCATAGCCTTAATAACTCTTGGGTCAACTGGCTTGGATGACTGGTAATCGAGATAAGCGTTCATGATTAAGAATTCCTTATTAAAACCACATTGTTGCGCTTGCATCCAGAGCGAGGTCATTTAGAGTCCCGGCACCTACGATTTTAACTCCTGGGATCAAATCAACTTTTTCCCATCCAAACATCTGTTTAGAAGCTTCACATACATAAATTTCGATCCCCATATCAAGAGTCTTCTTGATCATTTCGTTAACGGATGGAAAAGAACCCAATTTAATTTTTTCTGCTACGTCTGGGATTAACGTCCTCAAGCCCTGACCTAAATAATATACTTTAGCCTCGATGTTCATAGCCTTGGCGGTCTGGGCAAGAACGAGCGGTGAATATTGCCTCTCCGGATGATCGCTGGTTTGAACATATAATATTGAATTGTCTTTCATTGTTTCCTCCTATTGTAATTTTTTAATCAGAAATCTTATATGGTCTTCTTTTTTCTCAAATTTGATGATTTTTTGTCCTGTTCTTTTAACAAGTCGTTTAATGTCTTCTTCTGCAGCTGGATCATCAGCCATAACCTCTAATACTTCACCTACTTTAATACTGTCCATCTGCTCCCGGGTTTGAAATAAAGGCTCCGGGCAAAAGAGTCCTATACAATCTAATGTCTTATCCGGCTTCAGGTCTGGCATGCATGCCTCCAATTGCTATAATTCCTATGTATATTGTGTACAATATTTTCTCAAAAGAAATCCTTTTTGTCAATGTTTTTTACATAACACCCAAGTTTGCCTACTGAATTGCCATTTGATATGAAGTTATGGTTTTTTAAAAGAAATAAGTAAAGAATGTTTAGCGCTTTATAAAACCGAAAAATCAAAATTATCTTTAAGGATCGACTCTTTCCACTTTTTTATATTTGTTTTCTGAGAAATTAGCCGGCTTATTTCATTAACTCCTTCTTTGGTACCCATCCAGATGGACCCGACAATTGTCCCATCTTGAACAACGATCTTTTTATAAACTCCCTCTTCTCTATTTTCTTTCCTGAATTCCTCATAATTACCTTCTTCTGGATTAACCAGGCCGATTGAGGCGACAGAGAGCCCAACGACCTTCAATGTATTTGATGGAATAGTTCCTTCATACTTTTTTTCTTGTCCGAATATATTATATGCGGCTGTTTGGGCTTGGTTGAAAGCAGCGGGGATTATTCCATACATCCTGCCTTTATGTTGAATAACATCTCCTGCTCCGTATACCGCAGGATTAGTGGTTTGAAGGTAGTCATTGACAACAAGCCCACGATCGGTTTTCAACCCTGATTCTTTGGCTATGTTGATATATGACCTAACTCCTGCTGCCACAATACTCATGTCTGCTTCTAATTCTTTGCCTCCTTTAAACCGCAAACCTTTCATTTCTTTCTGACCAAGAACCTCTTCTGTGGCCATGCCAAAATGGACTTTTATACCAATCTTCTCGATTTGGTCTTTTAGAATAGAAGCACCCTGGGAATCCAACTGTCGAGGAAGCAAACGGTCAAAAAATTCAACAACCTCAACTGCAGCTCCCCTTGATTTAAGAGCCCGCGCTGTTTCAAGGCCTAAAACTCCTCCCCCAATAATGATAACTTTTCGATAGTTTTCCAGGGACTTCAGAATTTCAAAAGCATCATCAATTGTTCTAAGGGTAAAAACTCCCTTTTTATTCGCTCCTTTAAAAGGAGGAACAAATGAAAAACAACCGCTGGCAACTAGAAGTTTATCATACTTTTCCCTTTTGTCATTTTGTTGTTTGATTTCTTGAGAATCAAGGTGGATTGTTTTTACAGGTTTATTGAGGTGGATATTTATATTCTGTTCTTTATACCAGTCTTCAGAAAAGGCAAATATCCGCTCATAAGGAATTCTTCCTGCCAGAAATTCAATTAGATTTGGACGGGGATAGTAATGATATTTTTCTTTAGCAAAAACATCAATTTCGACTTTTTTATCGAGTTCACGCAGAGTTTTAGAGAAGATGATCCCAGATATACCATTTCCTATAATTATAACTCGCATCTTCTAAGATAGTCCTTTGTTAACTTTACGAAAGCTTTTGAAAAAAATCTTTCCCTACTCCACATTGTGGACAAACCCAGTCATCAGGTAAATCTTCGAAAGGAGTCCCAGGGTTTATTCCGTTTTCTGGATCTCCTTTTTCTGGGTCATAGATATAACCACAAGATGTACACTCCCATTTTTCCATTACAATCCTCACTCATATATAATTTATAACAGATTATTTAAAAGACATACCGATCAGTCCCATTCAAGTACATGGCTGTCGTATTCTGTTTCCAATTTTAATTTATGAGATTTCTCCTGTTCGATCAAAAATTCAAACAGTTTCTTTAAATCTCCTTCTTTGGACTTATTTACCAGATTTGAATAGAGTTCAACAGCTTTCTGCTCTTTTTTAGCTGCAAGAATCAATAGATCTTGAAAATTCATGTCCTCGCTAGGCGGTTCTTCTATTAAATAATCACTGATTTTTAAATCAATAACATCTGCAATTGCTAAAGATTCAATTTTTTCTTTTGTGATGTTTTGAAGAAGCTTCTTGTGATTTCTCTCTTCTTCCTGTAATTCTTGAAGTAGCTTTTTAACTCCAGGATTTTTTGCTAAATCAATCAAATTTCCATAACCTTGAATTGCCTCTTCTTCTCTTTTAATAGCAAAATTAATTACATCCCCAAAATTTGATAATTTCATTATCTAACTCCTTTCAATATTTTTCATTTTTTTCATTATTCGGAAACAATTATTTAGGACTAACTTCTAGTTTTGATTATAATTACTTTATGACTGCATATTTCATTAATGCTGGTCTTTCCATCCTCAACTATTGGATTTTCTTCATTTGTTCTTAACAGTGCTTATAAGTCACTTTAAAATTGCAAAGAAATAAATATAATTATAATGAGATAATCTCTTGTGTCAATAAACAAAAAGGAGAAAGACCATGAAAAAAATTCAAGGGATTTTCATTTTTTTATTGATGATTATTTTATTCAAGCCGGCTGTTTTTTCACATTGTGAGATTCCATGTGGAATTTATAACGATGAGATGCGGTTCACCATGATTGAAGAACACATCAAAACCATCGAAAAAGCTATAAAACAAATCGAGCATCTCTCCGGACATCAACCGCTCAACTTTAATCAAATTGTCCGTTGGGTCACCAACAAGGAAAAACATGCAGAAGAAATTCAGCAGATAATAAGCCAGTATTTTCTGACACAGCGAGTGAAGCTGGCTGAAAAAGAAGAAGATAAAACTCATAAAATCTACTTGGAGCATCTGTCCTTATGCCACGAGATTCTTGTCTATGCTATGAAGACTAAACAAACTACAGATCTCTCAAATGTCGAAAAACTGAAGACGGCTGTTAAAGCTTTCAAAAACTCCTATTTAAAAGCCAAAGCCAAGTAATAATACATAAAATCCATTGGATAAATAAGCCCTGGATTTTAGTAGAGAAAAAAGTAATAAAATAATTCGTATGAAGAGTGGAATAATTGCAAAATAAAATAATTCATCCCAGTTTTGGTGATTTATCAAGCTTTGAGGCTGTAAAAATGTCCAAGGATCCTCTACTCGCAGATGAAAATTACTTAGAGGATGAAAGTATACTGATGCATCTTACCGTTACCGGGCGTTGTTATGCTCGGTGTATCGGGTGTGTTAACAGCGCAGTTACCATGGGAAACGACGCTCCTCGAGATTCTTTGGAAACATGCCAGGAAACAGAGCCGGAACAGGATTCGAAAATTATCGAGCTTTTAGCTAAACGTCATCCTGATAAATCCATCACTGTGTGTTTTTATGGGGGAGAGCCTTTTCTGGCATTGGATAAGATGCAGCAGGTTTGGAAAATTCTGAGGGTATATGATACAGAGAAAAGATTCAGATTTTTAGTCTATACAAATGGCGAACTTCTTATCGATGCTTTAAGATTATATTCTGAATTTATGAAGGACATCTGGGTTTACTCTGTCTCTATAGATGGTTCTGAAGAACAGCATAACCGTGTACGGCAAGGAACGCAGTTGAGTAAGATTTTAAAAAATCTAAAGATGTTGTCTTCGCATTATGAAGGGAATATTTTGTTTTGGTCAACACTACGCGAGTCACAATCTCTATATGACTGTTTTGAAGAGTTTTTTAAGTTGTACAAAAAAAAGCTTGTAAACCATTTTTTCTGGCATTGGGCTGAAGATCGGAAACCGTTTCTCGATTTTTCTTCCTATGCTGTACAATACGGACAAGAGCTTGAACAAATTATGAGCATTTATGTCCATGAAATTTCACAAGGCAAACTTCTCCCGATCACACATATAAACGAGCTCATATTATATTTTCTTACGGGAAAAGAGCGGGGCCATTCAGCTTGTGGAGTCGAGGTGTCAAAAAACTATGACATTGTCTCAAGCGAAGTTTATCCCTGTGCTGATCTCCCCTCAAACTTATCTATAGGTAAATTAGACAAATCAGAAAATCTGGAACTCAGAGATTTTGATTTAAGTTCTTTGGTGGATTATAAAAATCGATTAGGATGTTATCGCTGTGGTGTCCATGCATATTGTGGCGGCCGATGTCCTGTCCAAGTTATTGCCGGGTCCTGGCAAAGAACGCTACAATACTGTCAGCTTATGAGATTGCATGTTGGAATTGTTCAGGAAAACATGGATGAGATTATCAACGGCATCAGGGAAAATGGTATTTCACTTCAGGATATATACGACCGCTCAGCATTCCTGGCTAAATATACAGATGTTGTTCCATGAATAGTAAGCTAGTTAAATTATTGTTTTAATTAATATTTTTCATAGGGGATGGTTTTCATTTTAAACTGATAAACAAAATTTATTCATATTTCTATTGACATAAAGAAAAAAATGTATATATTATATATTGTAATGATTACAAAAATGGAATTATTTAAAAAGGAGATAAAATGGAAAACTTAAAAGGGACACAAACGGAAAAGAATATTTTAACGGCTTTTGCAGGTGAGTCTCAGGCAAGAAACCGTTATTCGTATTTTGCCTCGCAGGCGAAAAAGGAAGGATATGTTCAGATTTCTAATGTTTTCCAGGAAACAGCTGACAATGAGAAGGAACATGCCAAGCGGCTTTTTAAATTCCTGGAAGGTGGAGAAGCAGAGGTTTCTACGTCCTTTCCTGCAGGATTAATTGGAAGCACAGCCGAAAATTTAAAAGCATCGGCTGCCGGAGAGAATCATGAATATACGACCATGTACCCCGAATTTGCCAGCACTGCAGATGATGTAGGATTTCCTGAAATTGCTCAAGCAATGAGGTCAATAGCCGTAGCTGAAAAACAGCATGAGAAAAGATACCTCGGTCTTTTAGAAAATATAGAAAAAGGAAAAGTATTCAGGAAAGATAATACTGTAAAATGGAAATGCATCAACTGTGGATACATTCATGAAGGAGAAGAAGCCCCTGAAGAGTGTCCAGCATGTGTACATCCACAAGCACACTTTGAGCTTTTGGGAGAGAACTGGTAAGACGGTTTAATTTTGGATTGTCGAAGCTTTTTTCTTCTTTCTGCGTAGAAATAATTCTGCACCAAAAGTAATAATCCAACAATTAGCGGTGTTAGATGCTTTGTTGGTCATTGTGACATCTGTTCTGAGAGAATCTCACCCTTTATGGAGATAATATTGACTTTTATCTTTTTGCTTTTTCCAGCTTTTTCTATTGCTTTTTGTATGATGGCTTCAATTCCGCAGCAGCAGGGGACTTCCATGCGAGTGATTGTAATAGATTTGATATTTTTTATTTTAAATATCTGAGCCAGTTTTTCTATATACAGATCAATACCTTTATCCAGTTTAGGACATAAGTTAATCACGATTTTTCCTTTTATAAAATGCTGGTGGAAATTTGGAAAAGCGAATGGTGCACAATCAGCTGATATTAGAAGATCTGAATTATCCAGATAAGGTGCATTCGGATTTAAAAGATGAAGCTGTATGGGCCACTGACGTAGTTCGGATAACAATTCTACCTGCTGGGAGTGTTTTGTCTCAGATCTCTCGATGGTCTGAGGGGAAAATCCAGGACATCCTGCGGTGACACATGAAGGTTCAACTTCAATCTCTGGAACAAGAATTCCTCTCTCTCTTAAAATATTAACCGCCTGTTCGTAATATTCCTTCTGCTCATGATCCTTTAAATGTTTTAAATGAGCTTTGATTGTGTTAGGTCCTGCCTTAATTATATTTTCCATCACTTTGGCTTCATCATAAGGCTCTGCTTCCCGCTCAACGGTGGAAATCGCTCCTTCAGGGCAAGTTCCAATACAGGCGCCCAGGCCATCACAAAACAGATCGCTTATCAAGCGGGCTTTGCCGTCTATAATCTGTAAGGCTCCTTCTGGGCAATTCGGAATGCACAACTCACAGCCATTACATTTTTCTTCATCGATTTCTATAATTTGGCGTTTCATTTATTATCCCTTGAAAATGACAATTTTTAATACAAGTTTTGGAAGTATTTTTTAAGTCCAAGTACATCCTCACTTTTTTTTCTTGATTTCTATGTTTGATTTCCGGCTTTTCAGAAATTTATCCAATGTGACATTGTTGAAGAAACTTTTTATGTATTTTTGTAATTCAGTCAATTCTTTATGGATGGGACAATTAGGTTGCCGGGGACAATAATTTATATCCAACAAACAACTGTTCACGGTGACAGGACCCTGTATTACTTCTACTATTGCTGTAAAATTTG
>Ga0114922_10003671_pt1 | contig 14288 bp, 9 predicted proteins | sample AartaG_FD_100975 | JGI IMG/M metagenome (GOLD analysis project Ga0114922, IMG submission 100975) | Deep subsurface microbial communities from Aarhus Bay to uncover new lineages of life (NeLLi) - Aarhus_00045 metaG | ecosystem: Environmental > Aquatic > Marine > Oceanic > Sediment | place: Aarhus...
CTTCGGCGACACGGATCAACGATTCCTTGCTGTGCACCGGTTGGGGAGATATCGGCAGGCCGTCTACAGCCGAGGCTTTTTGGGCGATCTCTTCCGGTTCGGCCGACAGGTGATCCAGGTCATCGTCGTACAGTGGTTGCAGAGGGGGAACGATGGGGTCGGCGAGTGATTCTAGAAAGCGGGTATTGAGTTGGTGCTCGGTCTGGCGGGAGATAATAACTTGCCCGCGGATAAAACCGCCTGACTCGACACAGAAACTCTGGGCGCAGACGTTGCCCCAAACCTTGCCACTGGCGCGGATTTCGACCCGTTCAGCGCAGACGTTGCCGATGACGACCCCTTGCACGATGACGTGATCGGCCGTGACGTTGGCGTTCACCAGTCCTTCCTTATCAATGAAGACCGTGTTGGTGACTTCGAGATCGCCTTCAAAGATCCCATAGATGCGTAGTGGCTGATCAGTGTCCATGTGTCCAATCAAGGCGGCCTGCGGACCGACCGTGGTGTCTGGCGTGTGCCGTCGTTCCTTGCCCATGGCTTTCAGCGCTCCAGGTAGTTTTGAGCCATCACTAGGCAATATAACATAGGGCGAGCGGACAAGGGGTTACAGTTGTGTTACAATGGTGTTGCACGTTAGAGTTCATCCACAGGAATGAGGGGAGAGATTCTCCTTCCTCCCACTGTGAGCTGGTTGTTAAGCAAAACGCATCGAGACCAAGCAAGCGGCTCTACGGGCAGCCCACTTGGTTTCGATACGTCGCTTCGCTCCACTCAACCGGCGCTGGACTTGCTCTTTATCTCAACACTCCCTCAATTATGTGCGCCTTTGGCCCGCGTGTTAGTGCCGAAAAAGCTACTCTGGGCTGCGCAGGCAGCAAAGGTATCGCAGCAGGTGCTGTCGATGGGGTTAAGGGCAGGTCTGATAATCTGCCCCAAGGATCAGGCGAAAGCCAAACTGGGAGGACCCACCTGGCTGGTGGATTACCTGGCTATCTGGGATTTGGAACATCTGCTGCAAGTACCCCACCCCAGTGCCCTTGGTGTGCTCGGTGAGGACGATCAACTGGGTCTCAGCATAGTCCCGCCGGTCTGCCTCATTGACCACCGCCGGGAACCCAGCCCGATACAGCCGATCCGCCGCCAGCCAGCCCCAGCCCTCGTTAGGCGTCCCATTCCACACATCAACCGTCAGGTAGACACGGCCTAGACGGGCCTCAGGAGCGGGGGCCATGGCCTCCGCCAGGAGGGGCTGAACGTCCTCCCACCGGGGAAGGAAGACCCATCCGCCGTGGGGCGTCACCCACGGGTCTAACACATCCGCGCCGATGTTGTAGAAGCGCACATTCTGGTCCTCCAGAGTGAGAGCTATCAGTGCCAGATCCAGGATGTCGGTGAACGTCAGATCCGTCTCCACCATATCCTGCCCTTGACTCCATAGAGCCGGAATCTGAGAGAGCATCCCTGCATCCCGTGCCTTGTGCCAGATAGCCTGGAGGACTTGCTGCTGGCGACGCTCGCGTGAGAAGACGTTGGTGGTCAGCCGTGAGCGAGCGTACCAGAGAGCCGTCTCCCCGTCCATGTGGTGTATCCCCGGCTCCAGGGTCAGAATGGGATACTCTCCGTTCTCATCTGGATAGGGCCAGTGGTCGCTGAGATGGCAGTGGACGGGGATGTCCACTCCACCTACCGTGTCCACGACGCCAATCAGACCGTCGAAGTTGGTGCGGGCGTAATAGTCCACCCGGATGCCCAGGTTATAGAGCAGCGTGTCTCGCACCAGCGCCGGGCCACCTCCCTCGTAGCCATAAGTCTCCCCGTAGAAGTCGGCGAAGTTGATCCGGCTCATCCAGAAGCCAGGGATGTAGAGGTATAGGTCGCGTGGGATGGAGATCACAGAAACTGCTCCCCGGTCGCGCTGAATGGAGACAACTTGAACGACATCTGTGTGCCACTCCGACCAATCCGGCCGCTGGTCGCTGCCCAGGACGACGATGTTGATGGCGTCGGCAGCCACCGCAACAGGTGGTACAGGAGTGGGAATGGGAAGCGTAGTGGAGACCGCAGCAAGGACGGTCGGGGCAATGGTAGGAAACGGTTCTGGAACCACAAAATCAGCGCCCGGAGGAGGAGGTGTTGTCGGTGTCGGGATGGGGGTCGGCGTGAATGCAGGAGAGGTTGAAGATGGCGTCCCGGCAGGGGTAGAGATGGGGGTGGGAGTGGGAGTCGCCGAAGGAAGGTCAAGATCGGTAGTCATCGGCGCGGGAGGACTGGGAGAACTGACAGCCATTGCCGCTGCGGCCGGAGGCTCCGCCCACGCCGGTGGATTGATCACCCATCCAACCAGCGCAAACATCATGAGCACCATCCACAGTGCGGCCAACCCTGTTTGGTACACCTTCCAGCGCCGTCGGCGTCGGGAAGACTGCACTGGGGGAGTGGACTCACGCTCTTCACTGGCCGCTTCCGAGGTGGAAGCAGCAGTACGTCGCCACGTCCACTTCAGCGCCGCGTGAATGCGTGGACTCTGTGGATGGGCCTCCAGCGCTTGAGTGATATAGTTCAGGCTGGCGCGGGAGTCGTCGGCCAGGTAACCGAGCCATACCAGCGCGGTCTCGTTGGTCGGGTCCTCGCGCAGCACGGCCTGAAAAGCAGCTTGAGCCTCCGCGTTCCGCCCGGCATGGGCTGCCCTCATTCCTCTCCATAGCTTCTCTGTAATCGTCATCGTCTCCGCTTCCATGGCAGGAGCACAGCCGCTCCATCTGCTGCGCCCCGCGTTTCATCTTATATTCTACCGCCCCTCTGATGGAATGGCGTTACGGCAGGGTTACAGAGTAGTTACAGGCAGAAAATGCGAGGTGATGACGATTGACAATCCCTCCCAATCTGTGATAAAATAGCACCAAGGATTGCATGCGCTGGGCATGCACGGGCATTGGGCACCGCGCGAGGTGAGCGACATGGGAGACGCAGACGCTCCCAAGAATCCCCAATACTTCCGAGACAGAGTTTTCCTGCAGATCTGGATTGTCGCGGCAATATTAGCCGTGACAACGCTTCTCATGGTGCAGGCTGCTCTCCTGGCCTGGCGCACGATGCAGATTCCTTTCCCCGGCCTGTTTGCCGAGCCCACCCTGATCGTCAACGATGTGGGCGATTTCGCCTGGCCTGGCTATGCCGCCGGACTCCACATTCCCGACCGCCTGGTCGAGCTCGACGGTCAGCCGCTGGAAGGCACCACCGCGTTGATGCAGGCGTTGGCACAGCACGAATCCGGCGACGTGGTCACGCTGACGGCACAGGGCGAGGATGACACACCGCGCGATGTGCGCGTGCGCCTGGAGCCCTTTCCCAGTAAGGGGTTGACCGTCTGGTTCGTCCTGCCCTACGTCATGGGGTTGATTTATCTGGGAGCTGGCATCTGGGTCTTCCTGGCGCGGCGGCACGAATCGGCCGGTAGGGTTTTCGGGCTGTTGTGTGCAGTGGCTGCGCTGTTTCTGGGCTTGCTGTTCGATCTCTATACCACCCACTGGTTCCCGCGCGTGTGGATCACGGCTGTTTCTCTGATCGGCAGCGTTCTCGCTCACCTGGCGCTGGTGTTCCCTCAGCGGGCACGATTTCTGGAACGTGCCCCTTTCCTTCGCTATTTGGTCTACGTGCCGGGTGGAGTTATTGCCGTCTGGAATCAATTCACCGTCCTGAACTTCGACGCGCCCACAGTTTACTTCTACACCTGGCGCGTGGCCTTTTACTTTGCGATCATAGGAATTGTTGCCCTCCTGGCAATGATGGTCTATCGGAACCGCCGCTCCGAATCGCCCATCGTGCAGGCCCAGGCGCGTACTATTCTATTGGGCAGCCTATTGGCCTTCGGCCCGATAGTGGTCTGGATTATCTCTACAAGTTACTCTGGAGGAACCTTAGCATTCGTTATACCCTGGTTGGCCCTGTTTCCTCTCTCCATCGCCTACGCCATCCTGCGCTATCGTCTGTTCGCCATTAACCTGGTGGTCAGCCGGGGCGTCGTCTATGCGCTCTTGAGCGTCGCAATAGTCGGGGCATATTCCCTACTGCTATCCTTGGTCGGCCTCGTGTTTGGCGTGACGCTGCAGGCCAACGATCCCATCCCCCTCGGCATCTTTGTCTTTTTGCTGGCCTTGCTATTGAACCCAGCGCGGATACGTCTGCAGCGCGCAGTAGATCGAGTCTTCCTGCGCGAAGCGGTTGACCACCGTCAGATAACGCGTCGCTTCACCAGCCGGCTGGCCGAGACCACAGGACTGCCATCGGTTCTGCAGGCTCTGGATGAAACGCAGGAGGAGGGTTGGCGTTTGCAGTTTTCCGCGTTGTTCCTGTACGATCCGCAAGATCTATGTTACGCGCCCCGTATCATCGGAGATAGTCTATTTCCACCCGTTACCTTCGCCAAGGAGGGGCCACTCGCTCGTCAGATGCTCCAGCGGCGCGAAAGTGTCTATCTCTATCACGACCGTCCCCTGCCCTCCCATCTGATAGCCGAGCGCGAACCACTGGAGGCTCTACGTTCTTCCCTATTCATCCCGGTGCCGGGCCACGGCTGGCTGACGCTAGGCCCTAAAAGCAGCGGTGCACCTTTTTCATCAGATGACTTAGCCACACTGGAGTCGCTCGGTTCTCAAGTAGCGGCGGCTCTGGAAAAAGCGCGTCTCTTCAGCGATCTGGAGCAACGGATGACCGAGGTGGACGTGTTGCGTTGGATCGGGCAGGCGATCAACTTCGCCATGGACGTGGATGACCTGATAGAGCTGGTCTATGCTCAGACCAGCCGCGTGCTTGATACCAGCAACTTTTACATCGCGTTGTATAGCCCGGAGAAGGAGACGCTATCATTCGCGTTCTACGTCGAGAATAGCGAGCGACTTTATCCAGACGATGAGTGGCCGGTGGACGTAGGTTTGACCGGTGAAATTGTCCGCACGGGGCGGCCCATCGTGACAGAGGATTACGCCCAGGAATGCCAGCGCCGGGAGGTCACGCCCGAAGGCCAGGCGGGACGAGCCTGGATGGGGGTGCCGCTCAGCGTCGGTGATAAGGTCATCGGAGTTATGAACATCTCCAGTTTCGACCCCGACGTGACCTATTCTGACGAACAGTTGCAGTTCTTCTCCGCCATTGCCGATCAGACAGCCGCGATCCTGGACAGGGCGCACCTTTATCGAGAGATGGAGGAGCGTGCCCGACAGTTGGCTGCCCTCAACGAGGTCGGCAGCGTAATCACGTCAACCCTGGACATGGGGGCAGTACTGAACCTGATTATGGACAAGGCGGTCGAGCTTCTCCAGGCTGAGGCCGGATCGCTGATACTGGTGGACCAGGATACCGACGAACTGGTCTTCGAGGTGACCACCGGCCCAGGCTCTGCCGACTTGGTGGGCACGCGCCTTCCCTCTGGTACCGGCGTCCTGGGTACGGTGGTCGAAGGGGGCAAACCGGTTATCATCAAGGACGCGCAAACCGACCAGCGCTGGTATCAGGACCTCGATGCCCAATTCGTCACCCGTTCTATCATCGCCGTGCCGATGATCAGCCGGGGACGCGCCATCGGCGCGATAGAACTCCTGAATCGGCGTGATGGTGTGCCCTTTGACGAGGACGACGAACGGCTGCTGACAGCGTTTGCAGCCAATGCCACTATCTCGCTTGAGAACGCCCGGCTGTTCACCCAGACCGATCAGGCTCTCGCCGCACGAGTAGAAGAGCTCTCGATGATGCAGCGCATTGATCGGGAGCTCAATGCCACCCTGGACTACAACCAGGTGCTGGCCCTGACGCTGGACTGGGCGCTGCGGACGACGGGAGCTGACGTAGGACTCGTGGCCGTCGTCGTGGAGACGGAAGAGGGATTGCGCGGGCTGCGTTTCCTGGCCAACCGAGGCTATCCGGAGGAGTTGGTCTCCGCCCACGAGGAGGAGCCCTGGTCGCTGGAGCAGGGGATCATTGGACGGGTGGTGCGGACTGGCAATCCCGAACTTGTGGAGGACGTGGAGAACGACCCTGACTACACACCAGTGGTGCCAGAGACGGTGGCCCAATTGACGGTGCCTATCCGGCGGGAGGAACAGATCGTCGGCGTCATCGTCGTGGGGTCTTCCCAGCCGGGCCGTCTCGACCTGGAAGCACTGGAGTTTGTCACCCGTCTGGCCGACCACGCGGCCATCGCCATTGAGAACGCCCGCCTCTTCGCGGAGGTGCGCCGTGCCAACGACGCCAAGACCGACTTTATCTCTTTTGTGTCCCACGAACTCAAGCAGCCGATGACCTCAATCAAAGGCTACACCGATCTGTTGGCCAAGGGAGCCGCTGGCGAACTGAACGACGCCCAGCAGAATTTCCTCGGAACGGTACGCTCGAACGTGGACCGCATGAACACACTGGTTAGCGACTTGCTGGACGTCTCACGCATTGAGAGTGGTCGCCTACGGCTGGAATTCAAAAACGTGCCCATTGAGCAGGTGATCGAAGACGTACTACGGACGACCCACGGGCAGATCGAAGCCAAGCAACAGACGCTGGAAACAGACATCCCACCCGACCTACCACTCGTGAGAGGGAATCAGGACCGCTTGGTGCAGGTTTTGACCAACCTGGTGAGCAACGCCTGGAAGTATACACTCGAAGGAGGACACATCACGGTCCGTGCCCAGAAGTGGTCAGACGGGCAAGGTGAGTTTGTGCTGTGTTCGGTAGCCGATACAGGCATAGGAATGGCCCCTGAAGATCAGGAGCGTCTGTTCACCAAATACTTCCGTGCCGACAGTCCGGATGTGCGCAGCGTGGCCGGTACCGGACTGGGACTCGTCATCACCAAAAGCCTGGTGGAACTGCAGGGTGGTGAAATCTGGGTCGAGAGCAAATTGGGCGGGGGTAGCACCTTTTCGTTTACCATTCCTGCGGTCCGAGAAGAGGTTTCCGCGTAGAAGCCCAGTTGCTCCTCTCAAAGCTCCACCTGGTGAATACATAATACGACGGGACACGCGCAAATGCGTGCCCCTGAGCCTGACCGTTGAACAACGACGTATTGCTTTACCTGGCTATGCTACGGCTCTTGGAAACGGGCCTCCAATTGTTCTAGCAACTCCGCAGCCTCGACCAGTTTGTCCAGTGGGTTTTCCTCACCCACAAAGTACCGATAGTCGCACGGCATTACGTCAAGCGTACTTACCAGATCATTGTGTCGGTCTCGCACAGCCCCATCGCTGATACCGTAGAAATCCGCGATCTTCTTTCGCGTCACAGGGCGCAAGTTGACTTTGCGCACTGTGTAGTCGAGCGCTGCTGCCCAGGTCTCAGGTTTGCGCACGATGAGCGGTTCACGTCCGATAACAATGCGGTACTCCAACCACATCTGAATGGCGACACCGATTTCCTTGATGGGCATCCCGGCATCGGTCATCTTGTCGGTGAGCACTCGCTCCACTTCATCCATCCCGCTGGCGAAGAGCGGCTCGAACCGATCGGCCAGCGACGATTCGGGCTCCAGGCGCATGAAGTCGGCCAACGCCCGCAACGCCTGGTCGAAATCACCTCTGCGAGCCGACGCCCGCGCCAGGTGAAGCAGGCAATCCGGCTCATCGGGGACAATACGAACAGCGGCCTGGAAACACTGGACGGCTCGGTCAGCGTCCCATGCTTGGTAGGCCTTAAGGCCCTGCTCTACGTATTTCCTCGCCTTACGACAGTCATCCTTACTAACCCGCTTCTTCGCCATCACTCTTACTCCTTCGATGAGACTGCGTGTACCGAGAGGCGTGAGCCCAGCAGAATGGTTGCCCATCCTGGTATGATTTTTCGCAGTGTGAATCTGGGATTGATTATAGCACAGTCGTCAAAGATGGGCAAAGACGGCCTTTGGCAAATTCTCTGCTCGTGCTATAATCTCCTCAGTCCTACGTGACAGAGCATTGCTTGCAGGTGGGAGGCTATGATGAAGAGACATTACCGGCGCGTGAAGAATGGCCCGATCGTGCTTGTCCTGTTATTGCTGGCTTGTGGCTGCACTCGAAGCGACAATCAGGGATTGCTTTTTCAGGACGAGTTCAATAACTCACGCAGTGGATGGGGCAAGGATCAGCGCGAGGAGTTCAAGCGCGGGTATGAGGGGGGTGAGTACTTTATCGAATTGTACGAGCCAAACTGGTTCACCTGGGCCCATCCTGGCCAAGAGTTCGACGATGTGAGCGTTGAGGTGGAGACACATCCGGCCTCCGGGTCCCACGATCTTCATTTCGGTCTCCTTTGCCGCCATGCGGACATGGGGAATTTCTACTATTTCGCCATCAGCGCCGACGGCTACTATGTTATCTTCCGGCGTGCAGGCGGTGGCGATTTGGAAGCCCTCACCGCCGGTGGTAGAGGGATGACTCCCTCCTCTGCCATCAAGACGGGCGAGCAAGTTAATCACGTCCGAGCGGTCTGCCAGGGGAATGAGTTGAGCCTGTACGTCAATGGCGAGCTTCTGGCGACCGTCACCGATGATACCCACACGCGGGGCGACGTGGGGATCGGGGGCGGAAGCGGTCCAGCGGGAGAAGCCCGTATTCAGTTCGACGACTTTTTCGTTACCGAGCCGTAGAGCGGCGGATTGCAGGGCGACGACGAATTGGAGCGAATAGATAGATGAAGAGAGTCAGAAAATCGCTCGTCGTGGTGCTGGGTATTTTGCTGGTCGCTGTCATGATCGTCCTAGGTTTGATTGGGGGGCTGTATTCCTTCATTAGCCCAAGAAAGCCTCGTCCTACCCCCATGCCTAAGGCAGCCTTGCCTTGGAGCGACGATTTCTCCAACCCAGCCAGTGGGTGGCAGGTCGAGTCGGATTTCTCCGCAGAGGTCGGGTATCACGAGGACGCGATGCGCGTCCTCGTCAAGATGCCTAACCTTCTTGCCTGGGCCTTTGCCGGGCGCGAGTTCTCCGACTTTCACCTAGCCGTTGAGGCCACCCAGGTCGCTGGCCCTGACGACAACGCGTACGGCGTGCTGGTGCGGATACGAGACCCTGACCATTTCTACCTCTTCTCCATTAGCGGCGATGGCCACTACCAGGTCAGCAAGTACGACGGCGAGGAACGGAAGGGTTTGAGCGGAGACTGGACTCCCTCCAACGCGATCCATCCTGGTGCCGCGACGAATCTCCTAGAAGTCATCTGCCAGGATACGACGATGACCTTCCTCGTCAACGGCGTGCAACTGGCCCAGGTTGAGGACGTGGATTACCGCCAGGGCGATATTGGCCTTTACGCCGGCTCATTCTTCGAGCCAGGTGTGGAGGTCCACTTCGATAACCTGCGTGTGGAGAAGCCCTGAGGAATATCCTGCCTGGCATGTGTCGGATTCCCGCTGACTTTCGGCCGGTGACTGATCTCGATTTGCCAACCGGTACACTCTCTGTTATAATCTCTATTGTGCGGGGCGTGGCGCAGTTTGGCTAGCGCGCTACAATGGGGTTGTAGAGATCCCGGGTTCAAATCCCGGCGCCCCGACAGAGAGGCAACCGGAGGGTTGCCTCTTCTCATTTTCTCATTTTATGCTTGCCAAGTAGCCCGTTATGTGCTACAGTAGCGTGTGGAGGCAACAATGGTTAAGAAGATTATGATAGTTGATGATCACCTGGAAAGCGTAAAGTTAGTTGGGTTGATGTTGCAGCGGCGGGGATATGACATTGTCGCTGCACAGTCAGGTACTCAGGCTTTGGCGAAGGTCCAGACGGAGAACCCCGACTTGATGATTCTGGACATCATGATGCCAGACGTGGACGGCTATGAGGTTTGCCGCCGACTCCGTGCTGATCCCGCTACAGCCAGTCTGCCTATTATCATGTTCACTGCCAAAATGCAGGTGGACGAAAAAGTGGCCGGGTTTCAGGCCGGGGCAGATGACTATCTGACCACGCCTATCCATCCGGAGGAATTGATTTCCCGTGTAGAGGCCGTGCTGTTGCGCTCAGCGCGGGGTCAAATGGGTGGACAGCCTCTGGCACAGGCAAAGATTCTCGGCCTCCTGGGTTCAAAGGGAGGTGTGGGTACCACCACTCTGGCGGTGAACGTCGCCGTTGCCCTGGCCCAAGACCTGGCGAAGGGGCAGAAGATCGTCCTGGCCGAAATGCGATCTGGCATGGCGACTGCCTCTATCCAGTTGGGACTGAGACGTCAGGGGACATTGGTGCGACTGTTGAATAAGCCAGTCAAGCAGATCAAGGATAGGATGGTGGAGGCTCAGTTGGAGGAGCATGCGACCGGCCTGCTGATCTTGACTGGCCAGATTGAGCCGCCCGGAACAGCAACACCTGTACTCCCGGCTCACGCTGAGGCCATCGTCCGGTATCTTGGGGCCACGGCCGACTATCTCCTTCTTGACCTGGGGGTGGGTCTTGATGAGACAACTTGTCACATTCTGCCGAGTTGCGATCATATCTTTGTGACCGTCGAGCCACAACGTACGTCGCTCTCACTGGCACAGGCACTGTTAAGTGAAATGACTCAGTCGCTGAATCTCACTACCCACAGGATCAGTGTAGTGCTGATCAATAGGACCCCCACTACAACCACTTTTACTAAAGATACAATAGAGGAATTGTTACAGCACAACCTCGCCGGAGTAGTCACTCCGGCCCCCGAGCTGGCATTCGAATCGCTAGAGCGAGGGATTCCGATGGTAATGATGCAGCCAGAGAGTCTAGTTAGCCAACAATTCCACGCCATTGCGGAGCGTCTGGCTGAGATCTGAATATTAGCGGAATATGGCTGTCCGGCCTATCTTCACCCATCCTTGGGACGTCTCACCGGCTGAGGCCAAAGAGATTCAGTGCCAATTGCGTGGACGTGTGCTCGTGCAGCCCGCCGATCACCAGCCAGAGATCATCGCGGGGATAGACGTCAGCATACAAGGGAAGTGGGCACAGGCGGCTGTGGTGCTAATCGCCTATCCTGACCTTACCCCTTTTCGAGCAGTTACAGCGAAGATGGCTGTTTCGTTCCCCTACGTGCCAGGGTTATTAGCTTTCCGCGAAGGACCGGTTGTGCTGGCGGCGCTGGAGCAGTTGACAGATCGGCCGGACGTGCTGATGTTCGATGCACAGGGATTGGCACACCCGCGCCGCATGGGGCTGGCCACCCATCTCGGTGTCCTGCTCGACATGCCTGCTGTGGGATGCGCCAAATCACGTCTGTGTGGGGGGTATGTAGAGCCCGAGGAGCGGAAAGGCAGTTGGACCCCGCTGACTGATGGGGAAGAGGTGATTGGCGCGGTCGTGCGAACGCGCGACGGTGTCCGGCCAGTCTTTGTATCCATTGGACATCGAGCCGACCTGGAGGCGGCGATTTCGTTAGTGTTGAACTGCACCACCAAGTACCGTCTGCCAGAGCCGACTCGATGGGCACATCGTGTGGCTGGGGGTCAGCCTCTGCCCGTGGCTCGCCAGCCGACACTTTTCGACTTGTGAGGTAGATGTGAGTCACGCCGATGAGATCGCGCATGATGACATCGCACGTGCCGCAGCTCTCCTGCGAGAAGCTCGTTATGCAGTTGCGTTGACCGGCGCAGGTCATAGTACGCCCTCCGGCATTCCCGACTTCCGTTCGCCGGGTACGGGGCTGTGGGAGCGTGCGAATCCAATGGAAGTGGCCACGATCTACGCCTTTCGACGCCATCCCGAGGCGTTCTACAACTGGGTACGGCCACTGGTGACTGCGCTGCTGGAGGCTGAGCCCAATCCCGGTCACCTGGCATTGGCGAAACTGGAACAAGGCGGGTGGTTGAAAGCAGTCATCACACAGAACATTGACGGTTTGCACCAGCGGGCTGGGTCGCGTGAGGTACTGGAACTACACGGCCATCTGCGAGAGGCAACTTGCATTCGTTGCTACAAAATTCTGCCTACCGAGGAATTTCTGGACGACTTTCTTTCCTCAGAAAAAGTTCCCCGCTGCCCTATGTGTGATGGCGTGATGAAGCCCAACGTCGTGCTTTTTGGGGAACAGTTGCCGGTTGCGGTGGTCAACGCGGCGATGGCACACATCCGCCAAGCCGACCTGATGCTCATTGCAGGCTCATCTTTGGAGGTTGTGCCCGCCTCGCAGTTGCCGCTGATAGTACGTGAGCGCGCTGGCCGGATCATTGTGGTGAACCTGACACCCACCTACGTTGACGACGTAGCTGATGTGGTCATCCACGCTGACGTTGCCCAGGCATTGCCGCGCATCGTCCGGGCCTGCACAGAGAGGTAGTAAGAAGATGGTAGATCTCCAGCAGCAAACACGGTATGAGGAGCGCGTGGCACGGTTGGAACGGCTGATTGAGATTAGCCGCTCGTTGAACTCGACTCTTAGCAAGCGTCCACTGCTAAATCGTATCCTCGCCGCAGCTCAGGAACTCACCCAGACGGAAGCCTGTTCAATCTTGCTGGTGGATCGCAAGAGTGGCAAATTGTACTTCGAGGCGGCGACCAATCTGCCAGGTCTTGGTTCGATCGTCATCCCGATGGAGGGTAGCATTGCCGGATGGGTCGTGCAGACCGGCAAACCCCTGGTTGTTCCGGATGCCCGCGACGATCCTCGCTTTTACCACAAGTCGGACGAGCAGTCCGGTTTCACCACTCGCTCCATCCTCTCTACACCGTTGATCGCCAGGGACAACGTGATCGGTGTGTTGCAGGCGGTCAACAAGGAGAGTGGGGGTGAGTTCACTGAAGAAGACGTCGAACTGCTGACCGTGCTGGGCAATCAAGCGGCAGTGGCAGTGCAGAACGCTTTGCTCTTCCAACAATCCGACCTGGTTGCCGAGATCGTGCACGAGATGCGCACGCCACTGGGGTCTATCGTCGCCTATGCCGAACTCATGCAGCGGCCAGACGCGACGACGGCGCAGAATTCCCAGTTTGCAGACATCATCATGCACGAGGCCGAGCGACTCAGTGATCTGGCAAATCGTTTTCTCGACTTGGCGCGACTGGAGTCGGGCCGTGCCTCTATGGCCCAGGATCCAGTTGACCTGAGCACGGTGATCCGTATGGCGGTCAACGTGCTGATACCACAAGCGGATGCTAAACAAATCGGGGTATCGGTCGACGTCCCTGCTACCCTACCGAGTGTCGTGGGGGACGCGCAACGTCTGCACCAGGTGATGCTCAATTTGTTGAGCAACGCGGTTAAGTATTCTCGCCCGGGTGACAACATCACGGTCACGGCGATGGGTGAGGAGCACTACCTGACCGTAAGCGTCACCGATACCGGTCCCGGTATCCCGGCGGACGCCTTACCCCACATTTTCGAACGCTTCTATCGCGTGTCCGCTACCGAAGGCCAGGCATTGGGGACCGGGTTGGGGCTCACCATCACCCGTCAAATCATTGAGGCTCACAGAGGGGAGATCACCGTCACCAGCGAGGAGGGGCGGGGTACGACGTTCACCTTCATGCTGCCTGTAGAAGGTGCACAGTAGCGTGGAATGAGACAGAGCACAAGCCAAGCAAGAGCCGCGCCTACGAGCGCGGTTTTTGATTACCGGAGCCGCGATTCTCGAAAAGTATGGAAGTCAAGCACCAGATCGCCCAAACGGATGGCGTCTATACCTGCCAGCGTGGAGATAGGAGTGTACAGGGCAACCGTGCCATGGGCCGGATCGTTGGCGGTGACGATGCCCAGCGCCAGCGTGAATCCCTCGCTGTCCTCCAGTGCCACCAGGTGGTGGAGCTTAAAGGCAGGGGCCGGGAAGACGGCCAGGCGCTGCCAGGCTACCTCCAATGTGTGCGCCCCCTCGAAGTAACGGCGAAAGCGAGCGGCCCGGTACTCCTGGCGCACGGCCACTTCACGGCGGTGAGCGGCCCGCGAGGCCGGGAGGTCTATCACACGGATGCGGCGGCTGCGGCGCAGGGGAACCAGCAGATGCTCCAGTTCATCGCGGCGTTGGATGCCGACGACCACCTTGGGCCGCAGTAATTCTACTTTGGCCCGCTTGAGCTCGCCGCCGCCATGATCCGGGGCCACCAACCCGGTCGTATCGAACAGGATGACAGTGGCTCCCTCCGCACGCGCATTCTGCGCCAGCCTGTGCGCGCCGACGACGGTGGGCAACATGTGGCCGCGGGGAGAGACGTCGCCAACGAAGGCGCGAAAGCGCGGGCCGGCGGGCGGGAAAGCGTCGTCGCCGGGCTCGCCCAGCGCCAGCGTCATCGTCGTCGGGGGCCCCAGCGTGGCCTGGCCGATGTCCCCATCCACGAAGGCCGCGCGCTCGTGGTACTCGCATAGGCGACGGTAGAGGTA
>Ga0114922_10003672_pt1 | contig 14280 bp, 12 predicted proteins | sample AartaG_FD_100975 | JGI IMG/M metagenome (GOLD analysis project Ga0114922, IMG submission 100975) | Deep subsurface microbial communities from Aarhus Bay to uncover new lineages of life (NeLLi) - Aarhus_00045 metaG | ecosystem: Environmental > Aquatic > Marine > Oceanic > Sediment | place...
CCCTCGCCCTCGCCTTCGCCTTCGTCTTCACCTTCACCCTCGCCCTCGCCCTCGCCCTCGCCTTCGCCTTCACCCTCGCCCTCGCCGCCCTCCCTGACGCACACATTTCCGTCACCGCAGGTGAGGCCGACACAGCAATCAGCGTCGCCGGCGCAGGCGCCACCTTCCGGGACGCAACCGCCACCGCCGCCACCTCCGCCGCCGCTGGGGGCACATCCGGTGCCGCCGGTGATGAACAAGCCGAGCGCGAGTAGAGTCACTGCAGTGGTAATCGTCTTCATCGGTACGGCCTCCTTCCGTCTCGATATCGTACCAAACTTAGTGTGCCTTTACTATGAGCGATTGTCAGATTGGCGGTGGAAGCACGACACGTTTCCACGGGTACGTCAAATGGTGTTCTTGGGGACACCGGCCATCCTCGTCGGTCGGCAGGGTGGGCCTCCGCCGAAGAGGAAGCGGGCCCGCCGATCGTTGAGTGCAGCGGGCGCAAGACATCATACTGAGGCCCAAGCACCGACGCGGACTTCACGAACGGCCGGGCGCGGTCTCAGCTCTGGTTGGATTATCGCCGCCCGAGCACAGCCGGCGACAGGCCGGCAAAACAACGGGCGGGAGAACCCCTTTGTGGGAGCCTCCCGCCCAGGTGAATGCCTGGTTCGATTGAGTCGAGCCCGTCGGCCCGCGGGTCGTTACTCCGGCGGCAGCGTGGCGTAGCCCACACTCATGCCGATATACGCAAGATCGCTCAGGTCCGCCGGGATGACGAACACGACCAAATTGTCGCTGGCGTCCACGTGACCCGCCCGCAGGGCGTTCAGCGGATCGTCGGCGTCCTCGACAATCAGGAAATCGCCCCCGTCGATACTGACGAACAGACGCTCACTGAAGTCGACGCCGACGACTATATCACCGGCCACGAACGCGAAACGCCCGTTCGGCGAAATGCTGACCGTCTCGCCGAAGCCGACTCGCCCATCGTTGCTGTCTAGACCATTGATGAATCCGCCCGCGGGATCGACCAGACCGGTCAGATTGTCCGTGGCTCCGACCAGGACGCGGTTCGCAAAGACAGCATCCCGATCGTCCTCGGTCTCGTCGGCGAAATAGGCGAATCGGTCGCTCTCCAGGGCCAGCGAGCCCAGGTGCAGACCTGGATTGCGGCCGGGCTGGGTGAAAGCCCCGGTGCTGATCTGCAGTAGCGTGAAGTCGCCCCCGTCGTCGTAGAAAGCCACGTAGTCACCCGAGACCTGAAACTCGGAGAACCCACCGGCCCCACCCTCGAGTGGCCCTCGCGTGATCTCGGTGGGGGGATCGTCCGGCGAGTTGATATCGTAGATGTAGAACGTCTCGTAGACGCGGACCACGATCCAGCCGGCCTCCGCATCGAGACAGATCGCGTCGATGTCCGTAGGCGGATCAACCGCAAACGGTATGACCGCCTGGGCGTCGATGTCGCTGAAGTTGACCAGCTTGAGCACCTCGCCGGTGATCGTCGTGTTGATGGTGGCCAGCAGGTCCCCGTCCGCCTCCCACCGGTTCAGGCCGCCCATGCCGCCCAGGTCGATCGGCCCTTCCGGGGTGGGCTCCGACCGCTCGAGATCGGTATCAAAGATGAACAGCCTGCCGCTGAAGCGGTCCCGCACGACCAGTTTCTTGCCGGCAAAATCGAAGTAATCGCCGTCGAACTCCATGCCATCGGGGATGTCCACCTCATGAGGTTCCGTCTCGCCGGCCCGCAGCCAAGCCAAGACGCTGTTTCCCAGAGCATTGAACGCCAGAACCCCGTCACCTGCCACCGGACCACCCATGCCGGAAGTGGGGTCTACGTCGAGCTTGACCACGTGAAGGTCTATGCGCTCACCCTCGCCCTCACCTTCACCCTCGCCTTCGCCTTCTCCTTCTCCTTCGCCCTCTCCCTCGCCTTCACCCTCACCTTCTCCTTCGCCCTCGCCTTCGCCTTCACCTTCACCCTCTCCTTCGCCCTCGCCTTCGCCTTCGCCGCCGGCTACGCACACGTTGTCAACGCATTCCAGCCCGGCGTTGCAGGTGCCGCTGGCGAAGCAGGGGCCGTTCAATTGTCCCGGCCCGGGACCTTCGCCCCCTCCGCCGCCGCCACCGCCGCCGCCGGCAGCGCATCCGGTCCCGGTGGTGACGAATAGGCCAAGGGCGATAAGAGTCAGTATGCTAGCGATCGTCTTCATTCGTATGATCTCCTTCTGCTTGCACATCATTCCATAGTCGTCGCGTTGTCGAGCAGCGGCCGACCTCCGAGCCGGCCGGCTCGCGCCAGTAGCGGCCCTTCGGGCTCCCGCCTTGGTCACCCTCAGCCTCGCAGGCCGTTAGCAACACGGCGCTTCCTCGCCCACAACGGCCGGCGGGGACGCCGGCCGCTACAATGACAACGAGATGCTCTGGCCGAAAACGGCCCTAATCGCTCAGGATAGCGTACCCGAGCGTCGTATCGTCGCTGCCCAGGCTGCTCCAGGCGAAGCCCAGGAGGGTGCCGGCCTGGTTAGTCACCACGGTTTGGCCGAAGAGCGGTACCCCGGGGTCGCCCGGATCGTAGATGACGTTCCAGGCCGCGGCGCCCGTACCGCCGATGGTACTCCACTGCAATGGCCCAATGATTATCCAAATGACGTCCCCGTTCAGCTCGCCGATAGCAATCGAGCCACCTTGCCCATACTCGCCCCAGTTGGCCGATCCCTCCAGAATGTTCATCTCATCCTCGGCAACCTCCGGCGAGGCCTCGGCGATCAAGCCCACCGCGCTGCCCGAGTAGCCGGAGGGGCCTTCGGTTGAGAGGTAGCCGTAGTAGTCTCCCCACACCGTGGGGGGGCTCTCGATTTCACCTGGCTCGAGTTGCACCGGTACGTTAGCCGGATCGGTGACGTCGAGCAGGAACGCGTCGTTGTAGCCGGCGCCGTCCGCAAAGAGGATCACACCGTTGTCCATGCCGAACTGGAAGCCGTCGTCAATACCCTCAGCGGGCCCGGCGAACTCGAGCGGCGCGGCCTCGGGATTCTGAATGTCGTAGACGTAGAAGACATCGTTCCGCGTGCTAACGGACACGACCGTCATGGTGTCCGCGTCGACCAGCACCTGCGAGACATCAAAACCGCTTGTGGCCCCACCGGGATCAACGGTGAAGGGAACAACCACCGGAACATCCCCGCTGACGTCAATGGCCCTCACCACCGGGCTTTCGCCACAGCGAGTCACAACGTAGTTCCCGTCGGCTCGGATCTTGCCAATGTCCGAAATGCCGCCCAGCTCGAGTTCCTCCAGGTCGACCGGGCTCATGGTGTCGGTCGCCGTATCGTAGATTGAGACCTGGAAATCAACCCCCGCTCCCATGGGGCCGCCGACCAGGGCGATCTTCTTGCCGGTGACCGCGAAATGGTTGTACCTGAAGTCCGGTCCTCCGGGAATGCCCCGCCCCGCGGTATCACCGGCGGAAGGCACCATGTAGTCGACACCGTTGGGCGTCCCGTCCGGCTTGGTGGCGGCGTAGGCAATAATGTCGTCACCGACTGCGAGGAAACCCCGGATGGCAATGCCGCTGTTGACGACGTTCAATTCGCCTTCGCCCTCACCTTCACCTTCGCCTTCGCCCTCTCCTTCACCTTCACCTTCGCCTTCACCCTCGCCTTCGCCGCCGGCCACGCAGACGTCGTCAACGCATTCCAGGCCCGCGTTGCAGGTCCCGCTGGCGAAGCAGGGGCCGTTCAATTGTCCCGGCCCGGGGCCTTCGCCTCCTCCTCCTCCGCCGCCACCACCGCCGCCAGCGGCGCATCCGGTCCCGGTGGCAATGAACAGGCCCAGGCCGATCACGGTCAATACGTAGGGGATCATCTTCATCGATAGCGTCTCCTTCCGTTAGGGGAATCAGGCCGAACGAGTCACAACGCAGTCGTCAGGGCGGAACCGCGCTCCGTCCCTACGACAACGCGACGAGGGATACCGCAATTCGCAACGGATTTCCAGTTTTTTTCGGAAACGCCGTGTCAGGCGCCGTGTGCCAGCCCAACGGCATTGTCGGGCGGGGGCCCCACAGAAACTCTTAGGAAAGAGACCTAGTGTTCCGTTACGTCTCGAATGATGGATAGCCGCTGCTCGACGAACGATAAAGCCTGGGCGGGGTCCGTGGCCATGTAGCCTTGGCCTCCAAGCATCATGGGGCGATGCCGCGGATCAGGATAGCGTGGGCCGTGCCCGGCTTCCAGGACTGGCCATGGCGGGCGATCCTCGCTACCCGTCGCCTCGTCGCGGCGGGCCATGTCGTCGGCGTTATGCTGGGCTACAGGCCGGCACCGTCGCTCTCGCCGATCGAGGAGGTCCGGCCGCCGGATTTCGGCACTGATCCGGGGAACGGGGATTCGTCGGCGCTCCGCTTCACGTTCCCAGATTCTGACCAAAGGGCTGGCTCCCTCCAGCCTCGGCCACGTGAGGTCCGGGACGTCGCCGGGCAATGACGGTATTGCGGTTCAACTCTCTGCAAGGTATCGTCCGAACGGATTGGACCGGGCATCGTGGCGATGGTGCGGGCGACCCGGAGCGGCGTACCTGCTGCCCGACATGGAAGCTTGAGGAGTCCCCCCGCATAGCTCGGTGACGGATCAGCGCGATGAGAAAACGACACACGGAGGACGCGCTGGCCCTGGGGATCGAGCGGGCATTAGAGATAGGCCAGTTCATATCGTACGGCCAGTCATGGGATTTCGTTACCCAGTTGGAAGATGCAAAAAGCAGCATTGACGCCCTGGTAGCCAATGGGGAAACCCGGCGCGCCGTCGGGCTGTACGAGCTTTTTCTGTCGGGGTGCTATGAGAAGGCGGAGGAAATCGACGATTCCGGTGGCAATCTGGGCATGTTCTTTCACGAACTCTTCATCTCCTGGATCGACGCCAGGCAGCAGGCCGGATGCCAGCCCGACGAGACCGTGCGACAGATTCTCCGGTGGATGGACAACGACGACTATGGCTTCTGTTATGGTATTGAAGAGGATGTAGCCAAGGTACTCAACAAAGCGTGCTTCGCCTTGTTCAGGAAGCGTTTTCAAGATCAATTCAACGCAGCGTTCGCCCCCTTCAGAGCGCAAGAGCCGAAGTATATCTACGATTATCCCGCTGCGGTTCACAGGGCGGCGGCCGTCTTGAAGGCGCTCCATGTGGCCAAGAAAGATGCCAAATCGTATCAGGCGCTTTGCGAAATGACCCTCGCCGCTCCGAAGGACTGTGAGAACATCGCTGCGCTGCTTAAGGCGAAACGCCGCTTTCCCGACGCGCTGGTTTGGGTGCAAAAGGGTCTGGCTCTCGAAGGGAAACGCCGGTGGGGCAACCAATCGAGTCATACCTTGAGGCGCCTGAGGCAGGAATTGCTCAGTAAGCTGGGACGCAGAGAGGACGCCCTCGAAGCCGCCTGGTCTGACTTCCGGGCGTGCCCATGCGTGTACGGTTACGCCGACGTAATGAAATACGTCCCTAAGAAGGAATCCCCGCATTGGCATCAAAAAGCACTGCGCGCGGCCGGAAGATCCTCATTGGACGCCTTCATTGAGATATGCGTGAAGACCAAGGAGTGGGACATGCTTGGCGCGCGTATCGCCTCGGCCTCGCACAGTGCGCTTGAAGGACTCAGCCATTACGTGACGGAAAAGGCAGCTGCCGGCCTGGCCCGGAAACACGTCTCGGAGGCAGCCAAGCTTCACGGCGCTCTGGGAATGCGCATACTCAGCAGCGGAAAGAGCAAATACTACCGGTACGCACTCGAGCATTTCCGGAATGCCAGGACGCTTTGGACGAGAGCCGGTCGTGATCGCACGTGGTCATCGCTTGTCGCCAGGGTGCGGAAAGAGCACTCCCGAAAACACAGTTTCATCGGCGGGTTTGAGGACATCGTGGAAGGGCGCGGGCCTGATTCTCCCGAATGCTTCGAGAAGAGAGCGCGGAGAAGATGGAGAGAGCAAACGTCGCAATGAAGGAAGTGGCGTGGCTATCCCAGCGAAGAGATTCTACCGACCGGTCGTCACGGGGAGGGATAACTCATGGGCTGTTCAACATATCGCCCTGAAGGATACGTCGGCGAAGGAGATTCTCGACTCCCTCAGATCGTGCAGCAGCTTCGACGAGTGCTCTCGAACACCCAACGGGACTTTGCCTACGACTCCCTGCGCCTCAGCCACGATGCGCTTGGTCAACTCGCCGGCATATTGGTTGACTTTGCTGAAGACCTCCACAATGACATTGGGATATGGGCGGCGTATGAACGATACAACGTTGAGTTCTTCGGTACGACCCTCCCCTTGACCCCGAGCATAAGCGGCGACGACGCCGTGACGGGCCTTCATCCTGAGCGTTTGCGTCATCTCCTTTGGGTCTTGTACCCGGCGTTCATCGAGGGACTGACCCTTTCCCCTACCCATCAGGACCTCCAGCGCATATCCGCAGTCGCCCACGCCTCGCTGAACGACGGATTCCAGTCTGTTCCAAAGGATTGCAGCGTGAAGGCGTTCCTCCAGGCCTCCAACGGATACGGCTGGGATGTGAAGCGCAAGCTGGTCTGGTTGGGCTGCCGCTCCTACATGTTCCGCGTGTTCTTCGCTAATTACATGGACGAACAGGCTGACGGGACGAAGGACATCGGGCACACCGACGATTTCATCTGCCAGGAGTGTACACGATGGTCCGGGCTTGGGGCTATCGACATCCTGGCGGGAGTCCTTGACATCTCGGATGACGACCGAAAGGCCTTGCGAAGCTGGTACGAACGGCACCTAGCATTCTACAAGCTCCTGTCGGTCAACAACGAGACGCTCGAAGCTCTGAACGTCATCAGTGAGCAGCCGTATCAGATCAGGATCAACATGGAGAGGCATCCCTTCGAACCAGGGCAGCTCGTTTTCGGAAGCCTCGTTCCCTGGCGGGGAGAGTGGTACTGGTCGGGCGAGCAGAAGCTCTGGGGCAACGCCTCCGAAGTGGATGTGGATGACATAAGGCAAACCATGAAACGGGAGAACTCGAAGATCGTGTGCCGCTACTGGAAGGACTACGAGGCCCAGGTGCGGCAGCAAGCGTCTGACCTGCATAAGGCGATGATGACGTACTACGGCAAGGATCTGATCCTGTATCCCGATGGCTTGTCGATGGCGGCGGATTGGCAGAAGGAGCTTCGCTGGCAGTGGGAGTCGAAGGCCCAGCACAAAGTGCAGGAGGCCATCCAGGAACGTGGACTGGAGAAGGGTCGCCCCGAAATGCCGATCCCGAAAGACCTTCTTGAGCACCAGGACGGCCTCGGCGTCTTCATCAACCCCGACGAAGGCAAGGAAATGATGCAGAATTTCACGTCCGTCGTCGCCGGGTCGAAGCGCAAGGGTGAGGCCCTGACCGAGGACCAGCAATGCGCCATTCGGGGATTCTTCGACGCGGATGCCATCAGTCCGAGGTTCGTCAAACGCGTGCTGGAAGATTATGGAGATGAATCCGTCAGGACGGCATTCCTGCTGAGAGGAGATCTGCCAAGCTACTGGCTGGACTATCTTCTCAGGAGCCACAAGGGGCACTTCTACCGGAAGCGCTATCCGTCCCTCTCGGTGATTTGACGAGGGCACTCACTGAACCGCCACCGACGAAACCTGATGCCTCTTACCCCAACGTGGCCGATACGGCCTCGATGCGATCCTTGTCTCCCAAAGCGTTCACCAGGCGCCCCGCACGGCCCTGGTTCGCCTGGAGCCGGACGGACGCTACCGCCCCCTGTGCCATGCCTGCGGGCAGCCCGCCCGGACCGTTCACTCGCCAACCCGCAAGTTCGCTCGGGACCTCCCCTTGGCGGATGTCTCGGTGATGCTCCAGGTCGAGCACCGAAAGATCTGGTGCGACCATTGCGGCGGGGTCCGCGTCGAACAACTCGAATTCGTCGATGCCTACCAACGGGTCACCCGTCGCCTGGGGGCGTATGCCGTTGAGCTCTGCCGTTGGGGGCTGGGCCGGGGCCGCCAAACCGCGACCCTCGACGAATTCTTCCGCAAAATGCCGCCGACGGTGCGAAACTGCATTCAGGCCGTGGCCATCGACATGTGGGAGCCCTACATCCACTGTGTCAAACGCTGGTGCCAGAACGCGGACATCGTCTTCGACCTGTTCCATGTGGTCAAGGCGTTCAACGAGGTCATCGACAAGATTGGCAACGAAGAGTTCCGCAAGGCCGACCCGGCTGGCCAGGCTACGCCCAAGGGCACCAAATACCTGTTCCTCAAGCTGTGGGGCAACCTGCGACGCGACGAACGAGTCCTGCTCAGGCGAATCCTGGATATGAACGAGCGGCTCAACATCGTCTACTGGGTCAAGGACTTCCTGGCTCATATCTGGGAGTATCACATTCCCGGCTGGGCCGAGGGCGCCATAGCCGAATGGTGCACCGTGGACACCCGCCGCTGGGATGACTACCACGACTTCTGCTCCCCGCGTCTATAAAGACAGCCACGGCAGACAGTTAGGGCCGGCAAGGTGTTGGCGGTCTTGGAATGATGACTCCAGACGGCCGTACCGGACGTGGCTGTCCGCCGGGCGTCACCGCGACGGGCCGAGGCTGAAAATGAGGTTTGCACCATCTTGATGGGGGGTTATACTCCGGGTGGTTGGTTCGTCGAATCGAGGCGCGTACCCGACGCTGTTTTTCCAAGTCCGGATCGCATTGCCTGGATCGTGCTCCTACCTTTCGGCCGGAATGGTCGGCCGCTTTCAAGAGCGACCCTGAAAGAGAAACAGGGGGTCGCGTTCGCCATCGAGAGGAGACCCGCGATGGGCAGAAGATTGTATGTGGGGAATCTGAGCTATGAGATAAGCAGCTCGGATTTGGAGCAGTTGCTTTCCCAACACGGCACGGTGGAGAGTGCGGAAGTCATCAGTGACCGGATGACGGGCAAGAGCAAGGGGTTCGGGTTTGTGGAGATGAGCACCGAGGAGGAATCCCGGGCGGCGATCGCGGCCTTGAACGGCCAGGAGCATCTGGGTCGGGCCCTTACGGTGAACGAAGCCAAACCGCGCGCCCCGGGCGGCTACGGCGGCGGCCGCAGAGACCGCTACTAACACTACAGGGGCTGTCGATGTAGTCGCGGGCCCGGGAGGAGGATGTATGCTCTCCACCCGGCTGACGCCGGAGGAAGACTGGCCCGCAATCGTCACGTTCTTGTCTTGCGGCCGGTCTGTGTCAGGTCCCACTCCTGGTTTCGGTGATAATCGCCCCGTTTTCGGCGGCCTACCGGACCCCGGAAGCGCTCAAACCGGGGTCAGCGTTCCCTCGGCGCACAGCGTCCTCATCGCCAAGATCAAGTTCCTTGTATTGAAGGCCGTGCACGCCCACAGCCATTCCGTACGAACCTTGTCCAACCCGCGCAGCAAGAACTGCCGAAGCCCCATCACCTGCTTGAGGACCCCGTTGGGGGTCTCTGCCAAATGGGCACGTTTGGCGTACGCCTTTTTCCCAGACTCCGTCTTCAACCTGGCGGCCACCTCGCGCCGCACCGCCTCATGCTGATCATGCGAGACCGTCCGACATTGCGAGTTCCCACGCAGGCAATCTGCCGCCAGCCCGCAGCCGGCACACGATCCGCACTGGTAAACCCGGTACTCCGAAGCAGCGCAGGTGTCCCGGCCCATCGTCTTGAGATGAGCAAACTCCGACGCCCGACCCATTGGGCAAAAGTAGCAGTCCTGGGCCGCATCATACACAAATGCCGAACGGTCCAACTTCCCCGTCTGGGCACGACCAGGAAGCTTGGGCCCATCGCTTTCAGCCACCGGCGCGGTGGGATCGGCACGGTCCGGGCCCAGCGGATGGGGCGTTGCCCCAGAGGCAAGTTCAAACCGGCCTCGAGGCCGGTTTGATGGGTATTTGAGGCGGGGCCGAACCGGCCCCACAGACAGCGTGTCCGACCGGGCTCCGAGACCCGGTCAAAGGCTACCCCGAACCTGGACGCCCCGTCGGTTCCGGCGGGGCAACGGAAGTGGGAACGGCCTCTTCTTGGCCCGCCCTGGCCCAAGCCAGTCTTTTTTTGCGCTCTACCTCGTGGCAAAACCTGGTGCGCTTTTGGCAAAACCTCGGTGCGCCTTAGAGCGACAGACTGCCGTCTACCGCGCATCGACCCCTCCCACAGCCAGTCCCGCCCGTAGGCCACGGGCGATCGGCAAGAACTGCTTGCCGCGGTCGAGGCTGTAACCTATTGCGCCAGAGCAGGTTAGAGCTTTTCCGGCAAACGCAACTCACCTAAATAGTTGGCACCTGTCAAATATATGTGGTATGATACTTTCGGGAGGCGTAACTGCGGAGGAGGTCCAACCATGAGCAAGTTCCTGATGAATCGGCGGGGCTGGATTCTGGCGCTGCTGGCGGGGGCCATGCCGCTGGGCACGGTCGCCGACTGCGACTATTCCGGGCAGGGCGGGACGTTCTACCTGAACCGGAGCCACCACGATGACGGCGTCCTGGGCATCGGCGACGGCCATCGCCATGGCGGATTCATAGACGTCTTCTTCGAGGATGACTACTACTACGATGACTACTACGACGACGACTACTACTACGAGGAGTATTACTACGAGGAGGATTACTGCGATCCATTCTTCTGGGACTGCTGGTAGTGACCGTCCCGGATCGCAGGACGACCTACAGCGGCCACAGGCCCGGTAAAGGGAGATAAGCCGTGCATCGGTTGCTCAAACGCCTGGGGCTGATCGCCCTGTTGGCCGGGGCCGCGCCTCTGGTGACGGTGGCCACCTGCGACCGCGGACCCGACGGGGGCCACTTCGTCGTTAACTCGACCAACGACAACTTGGTCGACGACGTGCTGGACATCCTCTTCGACGACGACGATGACGACGACGATTAGGATCTGCCGGCGGGTGAAACCCGCCTACCCGTCTGGGGGACCGGTGTCTAACCGGTCGCATGCACCGGCAGCAGACCGGCGCCACACTTTCCGCTAAGACCTCCAAACCGTTGCGTCTGGTCGGTCTTGTGCACCTGACCGAGCCGGAGGTTCGGCCCCTTGCAATCGTGCTGCGGTTTTGAAAAACTGCGGCCATGCACGCGCCGGGAGGTAGCCCAGTCCCGAATTCGACCCGTGGTGACGCGGCCCGCCAAGCGGTCTTCCATTCAGCCGAATGGTACGATCGGAGCATCAACTGGCAGGCGAGGCTCGAACGTGAGATCCCCCTGCTGTGCGAGGTGTTCGGCCCGCCGGGGCGCGGCGGACTGCTGGACGCCGGCTGCGGGACAGCCCGACAGGCCGTTGCCCTAGCCGAACGGGGCTACCGGGTAACCGGAGCCGACTCGTCCGAGGACATGCTCGAACTGGCCCGTCGTCAAGCGGCCAACAGCGGAGCCGACGTCCGGTTCGTCTGCTGCCCGTACGGTCGGCTGACCGACCACCTCGAGCCCGGGTTCGACGGGGTCTACTGCCTGGGCAACTCCCTGGCGGCCGCCGCCAGCGCCGAGGGGGTCGGACTGGCCATCCGCAACTTTGCCGCAATGCTCCGACCCGAGGGACGGCTGTTCGTCCAGGTGCTCAACTTCCCGCCGATGCGTGGGCAGTCGCCCTGCGTGAAGGGCCCGAGGGTCGTGACCGTGGACGGGATCGAGCACGTCTCGATCCGCACGTACCACTTTCACCCGGACCCGGCGGCCGGGCCCGAGGGGCGCGTCGAGGTGGTCAACACGACGCTCTGGAACGACGGCACCTGGCGCCGGCGCAGCCGCAGCGGGAACCTCTATCCCCTGACCAGCGGCGAGCTCATCGAATGGTGTCGCGCCGCGGGCCTGGAGGTCTGCGAGAGGTACGGCGCCTACGACCGCACCGCGTTCGATCCCGCGACCTCTTCCGACTTGTTACTGATCGCACAGAGAACAGTATGAACCGGCAAATCAACGAGCAAGTCCTCGAACGGACCGTCCGCCGCTGTCGGGAACGCGGCATCATCATCCCCACCTTCGCCCAGCAGAAAGATCCCACGCTGATCCCTGACAAGATCGTGCAGCGCCTGCGGAAGGTGGGCCTGTGGGACATCGATCCGCTGAACCTGTTCCGCATCACCTGGAAGAACGAACCCGTCGAGCACGGCGGCGGCTTCGGGCCGGGCAACTGGATGGAGTTTCCTGCCGAGCTGACCGGCGTTGAGGCCCGGATCGTCGGGCTGGTGGGCAAGTACTTTCCGACCGGGGCTCACAAGGTGGGGGCCGGTTTCGGCTGTCTGGTGCCGCGACTGGTGACCGGCCGGTTCGACCCGACGACGCAAAGGGCAGTCTGGCCCTCGACGGGCAACTATTGCCGCGGCGGGGCCTTCGATTGTGCCCTGCTGGCCTGCACGGCGGTGGCCATCCTGCCCGAGGAGATGAGCCGGGAGCGCTTCGAGTGGCTCGAATCCATCGGGGCGGAGACAATAGCCACGCCGGGTTGCGAATCCAACGTGAAGGAGATCTACGACAAGTGCTGGGAGATTCGCAAAACCCGCCCGGACTGCGTGATCTTCAACCAGTTCGACGAGTTCGGCAACGCGATCTGGCACTACGAGATGACCGGGGCGATCATCGAGGAAATCTTCCGCGCTGTCGGCGGCGGCCGGGACCGCCTGGCTGCGTACGTGTCCGCCACGGGCTCAGCCGGGACGATCGCAGCGGGCGATTACCTGCGCAGGCGGTTTCCGCTGCTGCGGGTGGTGGCCGCCGAAGCCTTGCAGTGCCCCACGCTGCTGGAGTGCGGCTTCGGCGGGCATCGGATCGAGGGCATCGGTGACAAGCACGTCCCCTGGATTCACAACGTGCGGAACACCGACATGGTGGTGGCCGTTGACGATGAGCAGTGCCTGTGCCTGTTACGCCTGTTCAACGAGAAGATCGGGCACGACTTCCTGATCGAGCGCGGCGTATCGACGGAGCTGGTCGAGAAGCTGCCGCTGTTGGGCATTTCCAGCATTTGCAATCTGGTGGCCTCGATAAAGGTCGCCAAGTATTACGAGTTCGGTTCACGCGACGTGGTCTTTACCTGTCTGACGGACTCGGCCGATTTGTACGCCTCGCGCCTGGTCGAGCTTCGCCAAGCGCACGGCCCATACCGCGGCGGCGAGGCTGCCGCTCACTACGCCCGCTGCCTCGCGGGGATCGGCCCTGACCACCTGCGCGAGCTTTCCTTCCGCGATCGCAGGACGTTGCACAATTTCAAGTACTTCACCTGGGTCGAGCAGCAGGGCAAGGACGCCGACGATCTGCGCCGACTGTGGGACCCGGACTTCTGGACCGAGTTGTTCGCCCAGACACCCGCTTGGGACCAGTTGATCGAACAGTTTAACGAACGCACGGGCCTGCTGGCGGAGCTTTGATGGGCATGCTCGTTCCGGTATCAGGGCCCAGTGTGCGTTTGTTGTGGGATGCCCCTACTGGGCACCAGGAAGTCGGAGGTTGGAGTCCCCTCAGTCCAGTCCTTTTCAGGCAAGAGGCTCCGGCGATTCCACCCCGGGCAAGCAGGCCGCTAAGCGCCGCTCCCGTTTTTCGTAGACCGCCAACCGCCTGATCCCGGCTTGGCGCAGGGTTTGAAGCGTCTGGTCGAAGCCTGCGCCGACCGACCCGGCCAAATGAGCGTCCGATCCGATCGTCATCACCCGCCCGCCCAGATCGGCAAACCGTCGAACCGTCCGCGGGCCGGGCATCGGCTCATCCATCCCTTGGCGCAGCGTCGAGGTGTTGACCTCTGGAACCAGGTCGGCTTCGAGGCAGGTTCGCAGGATCTCGTCGAGAAGGTCGCTCTGCTCATCGACGCAGACCTGATCGAAGAACCGCTTGCTGTAGCGTTTGACGAAGTCGAGGTGCCCCAGGACGTCGAAGCAGCGCCGCCCGTGCCGCTGCCGCAGGTCCCGGCAGTGCCTGGCGGCCTGGAGCACCCCCTCCAGATACAGGCGAGTCCCCGCGACCGGGTCGAGGCCCTGCCAGTGCTCCCGGCCGTGCAGGCAGCGACCGCCGCTCCAGTGGACGCTCAGCATCACCAGGTCGAACTCGTGGCCGGCCAGGAAGTCGAGGATGCGGTCCATGTTGTCCGGCTGATAGCAGACCTCGATTCCCTTGCCGATGAAGACCTGCTGGCCGAACTCCTCGCGCAGGGCGGCGATGGTGGCTGAGTAGGCTGCGTCGTCGTAGGCGCACTGTTCCCATTCGTCCGGGTGGGTGTCAAAGTGCTCGGCGAAGGTCAGGCCGGCAAGACCCCGATGGATGGCCTCCAGCACGTTATCCCGC
>Ga0114922_10003674_pt1 | contig 14278 bp, 12 predicted proteins | sample AartaG_FD_100975 | JGI IMG/M metagenome (GOLD analysis project Ga0114922, IMG submission 100975) | Deep subsurface microbial communities from Aarhus Bay to uncover new lineages of life (NeLLi) - Aarhus_00045 metaG | ecosystem: Environmental > Aquatic > Marine > Oceanic > Sediment | place...
AACTTCCGCACTAATAGGCGGGACTTTCCAGTCCCGCTGGCAGGCTGGAAAGCCTGCCCTGTTAAGTTAGTTTTTTATTTTGATCAAAATTGTTATGTGGAAAAATTCGGGGAAACTCCTGATATTTTGTTTATTGACTTTGTGGTACAATATGTTATATTATTTGTAATGGGTATAATGATAGGTAACTGGCTGTGTAAGCCTATTAATTATTTACACATAGGAGTAAAAATGATTTCTAGGCCAATGACGTTATTGTTAGTATCAGTGATAATGTTTATAACCTCAATAGTATATGCATCAGACAATCCCATGCTCATCAGGGTTGACCTGCTTGATAAACAAGACCTTTCAGCGCTGAATAGACTTCATTTCGATATACCGGTGGTAACTGAGAATTTCGCCGAAGTAGTAGTGTATCCTGAGGATTTAACAACAATTGCTGAAGCGGGGTTGCATTATCAGGTTATTCATGAGGATCTGGTCAGTTATTACCAGAGCCGAAATCCGCTGAACACAACTATGGGCGGCTTTCTGACCTTCTCTGAAATACTTGATACAATTGATGTGCTTCATTCAAATTACCCCGATTTAATTTCCGCCCGTGATTCGATTGGAGCTTCATGGGAAGGAAGAGCCCTGTGGGTTTTTAAACTTTCTGATAATGTTGATGTTGATGAAGACGAACCGGAGGTGTTTTACAATGCCCTGATTCATGCCCGTGAACCGATTACGTGGGCGTGGCAGCTTTACTATATCAACTGGCTTTTAGACAACTATGGCGATGATCCGGTTGCAACAGAAATAATCGACGAAAGAGAGCTATTCTTTTTGCCGGTGTTCAATCCAGACGGCTACGAGTATAACCGTCAGACCAACCCCAATGGGGGCGGTATGTGGCGAAAGAATCGCCGCAGCGGTGGAGGAGTAGATCTAAACCGAAACTGGGGTTACATGTGGGGTTATGATGATCAGGGTTCCTCGCCATATCCATATGATGAGACATATCGTGGACCGGACCCTTTCTCCGAACCGGAAACTCAGGTTGTCAGGGATTTCATTTTATCAAGAAGCTTTCAGTTTATTGTAAATGCCCATTCGTATGGCAACTATTTCCTTTATCCTTTTGGTTACGAGGATATTTACACACCTGATCATAATATTTTCCAGGCAATCGGCGATTCTGCCGAGATTCTGACCGGTTATTCGGCCGGAACAGCCTGGGAGCTTTTGTACAATACCAATGGCGATGCCAACGACTGGCAGTACGGCGAACAAATGGAAAAACCACTGATATTCTGCACAGTAACTGAATCCGGAACATCGTCGGATGGTTTCTGGCCGTCACAATATCGGATAATACCACTGTGTGAAGAAATACTATCGCTGGCTATCTATATGTCGCAGATTGCCGGAAATGTCAGGGCCGTCGCTCCACCGGCACCGCCGGTGTTAAATGCAATCGGCGAGGTGTATACCGATACTTTCACCGTCAGCTGGACTCATAATGATTCGTATAACCCGGCCGTTGCCTTTGAACTTATCGAGCAGTCAGGTTTCATCCGTGTCGAGGATGATTTCGAATCGGGTTCGGATAACTGGCTGTTTGACGGCTATCTCCTTCGCACCAATCGTTACCACTCATATAACCACAGTCTTTTTTCCGGCAGCCAGAATAACTATCATGGCCGCGCCACAATGGCTGATCCTCTTATGGTTCAGGAGGGCGACAGCCTGATTTTCTTTACCTGGTATGATATCGAAAATAATTATGATTATGCTTATGTGGAATTGTCCACCGATGGCGGTCAGACATTTAATACGATTCCCGGCAATATAACGACTAATTATAATCCAAACGGAAACAACCACGGCAATGGCATCACCGGATCATCTAACGGCAACTGGGTTGAGGCGAAGTTTCCTCTTGATGATTATATCGGCGCTTCGGTATTGATTGAGTTTTCGTATTTTACTGATAGTTATGCTCTTGGCGAGGGCATGTATGTTGACGATGTTTACCCGCTTGAAACATTCGAAGAGGAACTGATCATTTCATCTGACATTACAGAAAACTCATATTTGATTGAGGGACGTGAAAACGGGATGTATTATTACAAGGTGAGAGCTATTGATGCTGAAAACCAGTGGTCCGGTTTTTCAAATAGCGAGGAGGCTATAGTCGATGTTGAAGTTTCCGTCGAAAGCGGCATTGAAGTCCCATCGGAGTTTACCTTAAAGCAGAATTACCCAAATCCGTTTAATGCTCAAACCAGAATCGCTTTTTCGCTTGCCTCCCCCGGTAATGTGAAACTTGAAGTTTTCGATATCACCGGCAAACTTGTACGAAAAATAGTTGATGCAAGACTGAAGGCAGGTAATCACCAGGTGATTTGGGATGGTAAAAACGATAGCGGCAGAATTGTCTCCAGCGGGATCTACCTGTATAGACTATCGGCGCCCGATAATTCATCCATGCGCAAGATGACGTTTGTGAAATAATTTTTGCCATCCAGCGATTTTTCCTTATAGTATTACTTATTGGAGAAATCAGCCGGCTGATGAATAGGTTGTAAAGTAAAGAAGGACAGACTTTGCCTGGCGCCCTTCAGGGCAATCTGTCCAGGCGGGATAAAAAACTGCCCTGCTTAAAATTCAGATGAATACGAACAGTGTGCATAAATGAGTAATCATGGGATTATTATCTAAATATAAGAGATATTATTTTTTTTACGGCAGCGACGAATACACCAAGATGAAAAAAGTCAGATCGCTGGTGGACAGCGTTATTGAAAAGGGATTTGAGGAGTTCGATTATAGTATTTTTGAGGGACGCGGTCTTGATGCATCTCTGCTGATTAACACCGCTTGTTCGCCGCCTTTTGGATCACCGCTGCGGGTTGTGCTTCTACGTAATCTTGACAAAGCTTCTCCCCGGGGTTTGGATTTAATTGAAAAATTCATCGGCTCGATTCCGGATTACACAACTCTTGTAATGACCAGCGGCAGAGGGATAAAGTCCACCGATGGCAAAAAGAAAATAGATAAACGGAAGAAAATCTATAAAACCCTATTTGCCGATAAAAATTCATGCAAGGAGTTTACCGAACCAACTCCTGCATCAGCGGTTAAGCATGTTCTGAATACTGCCGGGGATTATGATATAGAGATTTCACATGAGGCAGCCGCCCATCTTGTAGAGACTGTGGGCTGCGATATAGGACGTTTAGAGCAGGAGTTAAATAAGCTGATTCTTTATACCGGAGCCGATAAAGCTGTCAAAAAGGACGATGTCGCTTTAGTGTCGGGAGCAGGCGCAATCGGTACCGTGTTTGATTTACCTGAAAAGATTGTTGACGGTGATATAGTCGGGGCTTTGAGGCTTTTACATAACCTGCTGTTAACCCGTCAACCCGAGGGAACGATACTTTTTAGAATTAAGGATTATTTTTTAAATTTAAATATGGTTAAGCTTCAGAACATATCCTCAAATGTTTTGGCTGCCAGGTTCAGGCTTTTACAAAAAACGGCTGAAAGCCTGGTAAAAGCCTCGAAAAAATTATCCTTTGAATGTATAAGTAATTGTTTGCATTTGGTTTACGAAGGTGAGACCGAATTGAAATCAGCCGGCTTGAAAAATGATATTGTTCTTGTCAAACTGGTTTCCAGCCTGGGAATCGAAATCACCGGGAATAAAAGTCAGTATTAATTGTATATATAGGTGAAAGATGACGTCGGCTCAAAAAGATGAAGATCTTCTGGTTATTGAACGTGTTTTGACCGGTGATGATAATGCGTTTGAAATACTGGTCAAAAGGTATCAGAAAAGGATTTATTTTTTGGCACTTAGAATGACAAAAAGCCATGATATCGCCGATGAACTGGCTCAGGAGAGTTTTGTGAAAGCATACATGTCTTTGTCCGGATTCCAGAAGGGGAAAAGCTTTTATACATGGCTTTATCGAATCGCTGTTAATCTGATTTTTAATTATTTGAAGCATTCGAGTTATTCGGTTTCGCTCGATACTCCGGCTGGCCGGACGTATCTTGAAAACATTCCCAAAAGCCCTGATCAGCTCAGCAGGTTAATCAGCCAGGAGCAGATAAAGATTTTTCAAAAAGCTCTGGACGACCTTCCTCATGCACAGCGAGCAATCTTTATGTTGAGGGTGTATGATGGTTTTTCATATGAAAGAATTTCTGAAATAATGGGTTGTTCCGTAGGTACTGTAATGTCGCGCTTATTCAGAGCCCGGAACAAACTTAAAAGCGCGCTTATTGAAACTGAAAAGAGAAAAAATGGCAAACTGCAAAAATAAAAAATTGATTGGTCCTTACCTTGACGGTCAACTTGGCGAATGCCAGTGGCTGGATGAGCATATTGCCGAATGTCCTGAATGTCTGGCAGAATATGAAATGGTCCAGAGGATTGCTCATATTGCCGAAAAGGTTGATTTTGCACCTCAGGAAAGCAATTACTGGAAGAATTTCCCGACTCGAGTTTCGGCACGTATAGCGGCTCGCCAGCGTCCCCGATTTTATACCAGAGTCTTAGAAAATATCCTGGGCAGTAAATTGCTGGTTCGAATTGCCGCTCCTGCTGCAGTGGTCTTAATCGGTGTTTTGATATTCAAGATAGCTAATAATTCCGGCAATTTAAATCCTGAACCTCGGGTTGACGTTATTGCCTCAACCGAGGCTGTTGTCAATAATGTAGAACATGCTAATATACCATTTACCCCTATTGATGAAGTTGCAGAACCGGTTTTGCCGATAGTTGAACCTGCAGAAGTTAACGTTAACCATATTGCTGAATTGGCAGATGTCGAGTCTTTAAAAGTTTCTGGATCTGACTTAGAGCAAATGAACAACCGCTCAAATGAGCTCGGTCAGGTTAAGGATGAGTTGGTTATCAGGGATTTCACAACGGATGATATACATGTGTCAATGACGCATCGACGCAGTCAGGCTGAATTAGGGCTCAGTGACTTAGCCTGGACAGAATTGACCAGGGTAAAAAGTATAGATATTTTAAATCCTGGTAGTTTAGATACCGACCAGGTGATCAGGTATCAAATCATAGCGGGTTCAAATTCGAGCCTGGCGCCTCTGTCTTCGCACCGCGAGGCTGCAGGCAAATATTTCGCTCCTCAATGGTCTTTATCCAGGGATGCTTATAATCGATCTGTTGCCTCGAATTGGGGATATGCCAGCGGCGATAACAACTTCAATTCGGAAAGATTCCGTCATCTAAAACTTGAACTAAAGCTCTCCACTGAAAAATAACGTTCAATATTTCTGCTCTGCAAGTTTAAAGCGCTGATAATAGGTTTCGGCATCTATTAACCCAGATTTTGCAGTTAAATAATCGGATATAATGAGTAACTTGTTATTGCTCAACGCGTAGGGGCGTCCTACAGATCCGTATGGATATGGCAATACGCCCCTACGGCAACTTTTTTATTGTCATTATTTCTTTAAACCTATTTGATAATTCTATGTTGGTAAACTACTTGATTTACCTTATCCATCTTACAACTATTCAACTGTAAAATCTGGGATAACAGGTTTTAGTGAATATCATTAGCTAAATTAATTTATTTTATTCGCTGAAAATATTTGCCATATGTAATATTTTATATATATTTACATGTTGAAGGTGGAGAGGAGCCAGAGAGAGATATCTTATGTGGCTCGTTTTTTTATTGGTTTTGGTTTTTTTTGCTTACGGTGTATTCGAATACAGGCGTCATAGCTATAACATTAACCAGATTCCGATACGTATCCATATTAATGGGACTCGGGGCAAATCATCTGTAACCCGTTTGATTGGCGGCGGTTTGAAAGATGGAAACAAGCGAGTTTTTATAAAAACCACAGGTTCCAGGCCTCGAATCATTGATATTGATGGCAATGAATTTCCAATTGGAAGAGTCGGAGCGGCCAATATAATCGAACAGCTTAAGATTACTCGTCAGGCCGTTGTCGATAAGGCCGAATACTTTATCGTGGAATGCATGGCGTTGTTTCCAGGCCTTCAGTATATTACAGAACATCAAATGGTCCGTTCTCAGGTGGGAATTATCACGAATATCCGGGAGGATCACCTTGATGTTATGGGCCCGTTGGTTGAAGATGTAGCAGATGCTATATGCAACACAATCCCTAAAAACGGGATTCTTTTTACTGCCGAGACAAGATTCTTGGAGATGATCCAGAAACGGGCTTCCGCATTGGGGACCAAAGTTATCAGGGTAAATCCGGAATCCATCAGCGCTGAAGATTTGAGCGGATTGTCCTATCTTGAACATAAAGATAATATGGCCATAGCACTGGCAGTTTGCGAGCATTTTGGGGTGGATAAAAAATCTGCTTTGAAAGGAATGTATGCGATCAAATCCGATTTCGGCTCTATGAAAAAATATACTCTGAAAATCAATGATAAGACAATTGAATTCATCAATGCCTTTGCCGCGAACGATCCTGACAGCTATCGCACTATCTGGGAAATGTTTCACCTTCACAGGAACGCCGACAAAAAACTGATTGTTTTGATTAATTCGCGCCGCGATCGGATTCAGCGGGCAGAACAGCTTGGCGAATTAATAGCCAGGGAACTGGAAGGGGACTATTTTATAGTTTGCGGCGAATATACTCATCCCCTTGTGCACCGGGCGATCAAGAGCGGTTTATCGCCTGATTTAATAAAAGATATGAGAAAAAATTCAATCGATGAAATTTTTAATTTTATTTACGACCTCACAATCAAGGAATCCATGGTTATCGGAATTGGTAATATTGTGGGGTTGGGTGAGGAAATCGTAGGCTATTTTGTAAACAAAGGGAGAATGGTTGCCTGAATCAACTTTAATAATGCAGGCTATCGGATTGGGGCTCGTCCTGAGTTTGATATTCTCGGAGACCCTTGGCCTGGCTGCCGGTGGTATGGTTGTTCCCGGTTATATTGCGCTGATGATTCATCAGCCTTTGAGAATACTGGGAACAATTATCGTAGCGTTACTAACATTCTTTACAGTTAAACTGCTGTCGAATTACATGTTTCTGTATGGCAGACGGCGTACTGTGATGATCATTATGGTAGGTTTTTGTTTCGGTTGGGCGTCCCGTGAATTTTTTGTAATTACTCCATCCGGACTGACGGTTGAATTTCAAGCTATCGGTTATATTATTCCCGGTCTGATCGCCAACTGGATGGAGCGTCAGGGCGTCGTTCAGACAATATCCATGATGATTGTGGCCGGCGTTCTGGTAAGGATGTTTCTTATGATATTTTCTGGCGGGGAGGTGATATTATGAGGCGACAGATTGGCAAACCCTCATACTTACTTTTAGTATTTTTAGCTTTGCTGTCTTTGTTTTTATTTTATCTGGCGGAGAAATCTCAAACGCCCCGCAGGGCCGCTTATTACAATCAAAAAATAGAAGCCGCTCAGCTTGCTAAAGACGCCCAGGAGATTATCAAGAAGGAACTTAGCAAGCATGGTTATGTTATCGATATTCAAAATGATCCCCATTTATCCGGTCTTATTGGTTCGCAGTATTCGAAAATCACTACCGACCGGGGCTATATTCGCGACAAGTTGATTTCAACTAATACCAATAATGCGGCGGTCTTAATTGATCTGTATTACAGAGCCGGTTTGAGGCCGGGTGATTATGTAGCGGTGACTCTTACCGGTTCATTTCCGGGTATGAACATAGCGGTTTTGGCCGCCTGTAAAATAATGGGGCTTAAACCGGTAATAATAACGTCTGTGGGCGCCTCTACCTGGGGAGCCAACTGGGAAGAACTAACCTGGCTGGACATGGAATCTGTTTTAATTGAAAACAACATCTGGTCATATAAATCAACTGCCGCATCTTTGGGAGGCGGCAACGATCATGGCCGCGGGCTTTCTCCTGAGGGTAGAACTTTGCTTAAGAAAGCTATTGATAGAAACGAAGTGGAGTTTATATCATCGATTGATGATGAGACGCGGTCCGGCTCACTGCATAAAAATATCGAAAAAAGAATAGAGATATTCGATCGAGTGAAAGGAAATAATAGATATAAAGCTGTTATCAATGTCGGCGGCGGTCTGGCGGCTGTCGGATCCTCCCAGAACGGAAGACTGATTCCTCCTGGCTACAATGCCCGGCTGTATGAAAGACAGCTTCCCGCTGAAGGCGCCATTACCATACTGGCTAAACGGCTTATCCCAGTCATTCATCTGCTTCAGCTTTCACAGTTTGCCGAACGATATAATTTGCCGGTTGAAATTACCGATGAACCTAAAATAGGCGAGGGACCGGTTTATGTTCAAGAGAGGTACTCTATTGCCACAACAATAATGTATACGGTAATACTCGTGGTAGTACTCTGGGGCGCGATACGAATCGATTTCAGATATTATATTTATAGAAACAAACATTTATTCGTGCGAAAAAACCGGTGACGAGGATAATATGAAACGAAATCCGATATATTTGATACTGTTCTTAATGGTTGTTTTGACTGCTGTTGATGTTGCGGCAAGAAATACAATTACACCATTCGGCAGGCCAAAATCGGTCGGTTTTGACAACTATAAAGGCAGGGTTTACACATATTTTTGCCTGGCAAAGGGTCAGTCGATGGGATTTGCGGTCGAGGGACCGGCACAGGTTGACATAAAAAGCCGAGCCGGGCTAATAAGCGAAAACATCAGGGCTGAATATCAGGTTCAGGTCTGGGAGGATGAATACCTGGTTGCCGCTAAAAAATATAGAAGCAAACTTATTGATGCCCGGATGAAAAATACCGATCTGCTGCCGGCGGCCTCCCGGGATTTCAGTTTTGAGGCGCCCTCCGGCATCCATGAATACCGTCTCTGGCTTGTATCTGAAAACATCGACACGGTTTTTGTCAGACTTTATAGATCTGAACTTACCGATGACCGGCCTGCTGAAATCGACATGCATCTACTCAGTTATAAACGTCAGGTCCACCTTTACTCGAAAAAGAACCAGACGCCGTATTACCTTGTTGATAAAAATGAGGGAACAAGATTAAAAGTAACCGGACCGGCAAATTTGATTATCAGGTCAAGAGCTAATTTTACTTCCTCCATGGACGGTCGTATCGGCTATACGCTTTCTGTAATGGAGGATGGCAAAGAGGTCAAGACACTTTCAGCAACCACCTCGAAATCTCTAACCATGGCTTATCAGGACTATACCGGGGTTGTGCCCTCCAAGCCGACGGAGTTTATTTTTGAAGTTCCGGCCGGTAATCATATATACAATTTCATCTTAAAAGAATCGGCGGCGGCGACTGTCAGTATTCGTTTTTCAATGCCAAAGCAAGATTAGAATTATGATATATCGAAAACAGCATAAATGCATATCGGATTTAATCAGGTTTGCTTTTTTAGCTTTAATATTGATCATCATTACCAGTGCGCCGGTTATTACTGAAGCACACAGTATTGATTACAGCCTGAGTTTTAAAACCATATATAATGATAACATCTTAAATTACTCAGACGCCGACCTTGACCAGATGGATGATCCCTCGGCGCCGCCTAACAAATTCGGAATCCCGTCAAAAGATGATTATATTTTCAGCCCCGAATTGGAGATTATCTATAAAACCAGGTTGGCCGGTCATAGCGCCCATTTTGGTTTGAAAGGGACGTATTATTATTACAAAAAGAACGATATAAAACGATACTATAAGGTAAAATTGTTTATTAGAAGATATTTTAATAGAAATGTATATATTCAGTCATCGGCCAGTTATCTGCCTGATTATTACTATCGAAACAGTTACAGTTCCACTGAGGGCTACCAGGAAGCTATGTTTGATAAAATCACCGGCGACATTAAACTGTCTGTAAAATTATTAAAGAAAATCAGGAGCAACCTGTATTATATATATTCGAGAAAGGATTTTATTCCTTTGTTTGATGAAAGAGATATTACCTCTCATGACTTCAAGGTCGAAACAATCTGTCGTCCGAACAGGTTGTGGAAAGGCTGGGGGTCTTATACTTTCAGGACAGCCGCAAGCGCCGGCGCCGATGACTCTGATTACCAGCGTGATACATCCTATGATTCATTCCTGTTTACTCTGGGATCAAGATATTACCTTACGGGATTAAAGGGACTGGGATTTGAAATTGCCGGCCGGGTTAATTACAAGATCGTTTATTTTCAGACTGAGAAGATTACCAGCGAGGATCGTTATCGTCTTGGCCGCCAGGATAACCGCTCGTCCTTTAATTTGAGCGCAGAACATGAAATCACATCGAAGCTGGATATAGGTTTTAATTTTAACCGGATTGTCAAGAAAACCGATCTGCCAGCGGAAGATTTAAAGGAATTTCTTGAATATTCATCCAATTCCTTTTATTTTGTATTAGGTTACGTTTTTTAGGTCTGTTTCAATAATTTTGCCAGGGGAGTGATTTTGCGCTTTACCCATTTTTATTGTTTGCTTATTATTACTGTTATTATGTTCGGGTTTTCAAAAAATCCATCGCCGCCTGATTCTGCCGATTCTTATCAGATAGAACGTCTTGAAATGGTAGAGACTCAAATAAAAAGGCGTGGAGTTAAAGACCAGAATGTGCTGGCAGCCATGGAAAAGGTTCCCCGTCACCTGTTTGTACCTGACAATATAAAGAAATATGCCTATGAGGACGAGCCCCTTCCCATTGGGCAGGGACAAACAATCAGCCAGCCGTACATTGTTGCCCTGATGACAGAACTGTTGGAGTTAAAACAAAGTTCGAAGGTTTTGGAGATCGGGACCGGATCGGGATACCAGGCGGCTGTTCTGGCCGAGATTTGCGATTCAGTCTATTCAATAGAGATTATCTGCGAACTTGCCGAAAGGGCTGATTCTATTTTAAAATCTTTGGCTTATAATGTTAGTGTAAGATGCGGCGATGGCTACCAGGGATGGCCGGAGACGGCTCCCTTTGAGGCAATAATTGTCACCGCCGCTCCGGAGGATGTCCCAAAACCTTTAATTAACCAGCTTGACGAGGGCGGACGGCTGGTAATACCTGTTGGGTCTTATCATCAGGAACTGAAATTAATCAGAAAAATTGAAGGCAAAATCAAGGAAATGAATGTAATACCGGTTCGCTTTGTGCCGATGACCGGCGAGGCGGAAAAATAATAATTGTTCTTGAAAAACCTGTAACAAATTGTAATCCATAGACGTAATAGAATATGAAACATAGCTGTAATCAAATGGAGGTGTTTGATGGCCTACAAAAAACTGTATCGTTCTCGTGAAAATGCCATGATCGGCGGCGTCTGTGCCGGACTGGCGGAATATTTTAATATAGACCCTTCTCTGGCCAGACTGGCTACTGTTCTATTGATATTCCCGGGCGGCTTGAGTTTCTGGGCGTATATAGTTGCCTGGATTATCATTCCTCAAAAGCTGCTGGAGAGCGCCGGTGAAATTGACACTACCGCCTCACAAGGAGAAATTGGGCAGCCGGCTGATGAGACTCGAATTGATGAGGAAGAAAAGAGCGACAAGACAAAGTTGATTGCCGGAGTTGTCCTGATTGCCCTGGGCGCTTTTTTCTTATTGAATACATTAAATATATTTGTCTGGTTTTCATTTTTTAAATTATGGCCGATTGTCATGATTGTCATCGGAGCGGTAATACTGGTAAAAGGATTAAACAGGGGTGAACGTGATGAGGGTTAGTTCACTGCGATGGGGTATTATCCTGGTAGGCATTGGCCTGTTTTTTATCGGGATTAACTTCGGCTATCTTAGCTATTATGTCTGGGTAGAGCTTTTAGCCCTGTGGCCGATATTGCTCATCGCCATAGGGCTGGAGTTGGCTTTTAGACGAAGCAGACTTAGTTATCTCGGGATATTATCTCCCCTTTTAATATTTTTGACATTCGTCTATGTTGCCGCTATATCATGGGACAAAGGATATTATGATTACCAACGGTCGGACGATCGCCGGCAGAGCAGGACATATACACGGGAAGTCTACAACTATGAAATTGATCGCGATCCCGAAATTAAAAGGCTTGATCTGGACATCGATTTCGACATGGGCGAATTGTGGATAGGCCCATCATCAGACAGGCTGTTTTCAGGCGATTTTGAATATCGTTATAGAAAGCCCCGCTGCAAATACGATTCTGATGGAGATACCGGCAGAATAAGAATCAGAACTAAAGATAGTAAGCATTTTAATATTTTCAATAAAAACAGATTTAAAAACGATGCCCGGATATTTATTGCCGATTATGTCCCGCTTGACCTGGATCTCGACATTGGGGCCGCATACGTTGAGCTTGATTTGTATGAGCTGATTATTGATAAGTTGAGCTTAAATACCGGAGCGGCCAAAATCGAACTCAGGCTTGGCTGTCGATCAAAAGATATCTCGATTGATATTGATTCAGGCGCCTCGCAAGTCATTATAGCGGTCCCCCGGGAAATGGGGCTTGAAATGGATTCCGATGCCGCCCTGTCATCAACTAATTTTAAAAAGGCTGGCCTGGAAAAATATCAGGGTAAATACCGCTCCGATAATTATAATTCATCGGATTGCAAAGCCGATATCTCCATCGATTCCGGTGTTTCGCGAATAGAAATCGAATATTATTGATAAGACGCCGCTAATTATATATAATCTAAGCTAATATGAGTTACGTTCACGACTTGTTGTTGTGTTAGTGTAATGTAATTTTAGCAATGGAGCCTTAAAATCATGTTTACTTTTCCGGTCAGCGGCGTTGAAACATACTGGTGGCTGCCGACGCTGGTGGCGTTTTTGATTTCATTTTTTACCTCTATGGGCGGTCTTTCCGGGGCATTTTTATTGCTGCCGTTTCAGGTCAGCATCCTGGGATTTATTACACCGGCCGTGACCCCGACAAACCTTGTCTATAATATTTTTGCCATACCCGGCGGTGTTTATCGCTATATACGGGAAAAACGGATAGTCTGGCCGCTGGTGATTACAATTATACTCGGCATAACTCCCGGCCTGATTTTTGGAGCATATTTGAGAGTGAAATACCTGTCAGACCCGAGAAACCTCAAACTATTTGTCGGTCTTGTACTCTTATATATAGTCATGAAATTGATAAAAGATGTTAGGGCAAAAGAGAATGGTTATAAAAATAACGATAATTTTCGAGTGAAAATTTTACGTTATAATTTCAAGAATATCGAATTTGAATTTAATGATAATATCTTTAACGCGCCAAGCGGATTGATATTTCTTTTTACTTTGTTTGTCGGCGTGATTAGCGGCGCATATGGCATAGGCGGAGGAGCAATTATCGCTCCATTTTTAGTGGCGGTTTTAGGTCTGCCCGTTTATGCTATCGCCGGGGTTACGCTGTTTGGTACATTTTTCTCCTCGGTAACGAGCGTTGTCATTTACAGCTATTTGCTGCCGTTAGTTTCACCCGATATTTCGGCGATCAAACCTGACTGGCTTTTGGGACTATCGTTCGGAATCGGTGGTTTTGCCGGGATTTACCTGGGCGCCCGGTTCCAGAGATATTTCCCATCGAGGTTCATCAAGGCGGTACTGGCTGTCTCACTGGCAATTGTGGTGATAAAATATGTGGGCGGATTTTTTCTGTAGGGATCGCCGTACTCGACCGATCAATATTGGCGTCAAGGGCGGGGACATGACGCTACATGAAATAACTATCTTTGCAAGCAGTAGGACAGGTTTTCAACCTGTCCGGACAGACTGAAAGTCTGTCCTACTTAACCTTGCGATTTATATGTCTACAGGTTGGTTTACAAAATTCTATTCCTCGTGCACCAGCTTAAATGATGGCAGACGAGTTCGCCTAAGGCGAACGCCATCCACAGATAACGACCGGGCATATAGCATTATTACTTGACTTAAACATCAATGTGTTATTAGATTTAGAGCAGTCTAAAAATAAATAAAATGCAGGGGATTAAAAATGAATTTATTCACTGATCCAATACATGAAATAAAATATTCAGTGGATGGTGTACGTCCCCGTGCACCACCTGATCAATGTTGGCGCATGAGGACATACACCAACCACCGGAAAATAAAAAAAAGAGGCGTATTCAATTCGCCCCTGCATAATCGGTTATATTAATTTAAAGATTTCCCCCGTTTACCGCTTATACTTTTCCACACCCTCAACAAAAATATTTCAGTGGATGGTGTACGTCCCCGTGCACCACCTGATCAATGTTGGCGCATGAGGACATACACCAACCACCGGAAAATAAAAAAAAGGGCGAATT
>Ga0114922_10003675_pt1 | contig 14278 bp, 4 predicted proteins | sample AartaG_FD_100975 | JGI IMG/M metagenome (GOLD analysis project Ga0114922, IMG submission 100975) | Deep subsurface microbial communities from Aarhus Bay to uncover new lineages of life (NeLLi) - Aarhus_00045 metaG | ecosystem: Environmental > Aquatic > Marine > Oceanic > Sediment | place: Aarhus...
CTGCGGGTCAAGTTTATTTCCAGAAAAATCGTCGATTCTGTTGAATCTGCCGGTTGCGGGGCTGTAGTAGCGCGCGCGGAGGTAGTACTGCTGGGTGTTCTTATCGTACATTTCGCCGGCGTAAAGCAGGGATGTAGCGGCGTTGGTGGGTGAGAAGTTCAGAGCCCGGCCGTAGGCATCGTAATTGTAGCTTGCGGTTATGTCGCCGGCAGTGTTGGCGAGGTGCCTTACCGAGCCGTGGCCCACATAGCGTAGGTATTTATGTGCTGTTGAAGCTAAAAATTAGACTTATTTGAAGCGTCTATTCCTTTGCTCCGTGCTGACGCAAGAAATCTGCTATTTCCTTGGTTTTGTCCCGTTCCAATGCAATTTTAAGAGGGGTTTTTCCTTCTTTATCTGCCATATTAACATCTGCTCCCTTCTCTACAAGATGCTTCACCGCCTCTAAGTTATTTGCTTGGTAAAATGCTGTTTGGTAAACTGCCAAATTAAGCGGTGTTCTACCATCCCCATCTTTCAAATTAATGTCAGCACCGTACGATAAGAGTAAGTCAATTATCCTCAATTGATCATCCAGAGAAATCTGCGCACGGGATGAAACATAGTGAAGAGGTGCTTCTTCATCAAGTTTAGCCAAAGTGTTAACTGTTTTATGGGCACCATTGTCCAAGAGAATTTTTAGCATCTCGTATATTAACTCCCCACGCCTTTTTAACAAATAGCCCTGGCTTAGAAGCTGACTACCCCTCCCAAATGATATGTTACATGCATACATCAACATAGTGAAATCCCCATGGAGCGTCGTCCCATTAACATCGTATCCCTCGGCAATCTTGCGTTTCATAAGGTCGAGGTCGTTATATAGAATGGCAAGCTCAAGGTCTGATTTCTTTTTAGATTGACTGACTTTGGCTATCTGAGTAGTATATATTAATAATACCACTGCGAATAGTATTAATGAAAATATGAACACAGAGTTCCGCTTGGCATATAGTGACAACAGAAGGCTAACAGCAGCGATCGCAGCTGGTATAGCAAGGCAGTGAACGCTAAAATGCATTATAAAATGGAACGCGTAAAACAGGGTTATTAATGCCAATAAGCTTGACACTACTGCCATGTATGAACACAACTTGCCTGACACAAGTATCCCTTTATGGGTATAGCTAGTCCGATTCGAAGTATTTTATATGACCATCAGACCTTCGCCATTGAGCTTTCAATTTCTCGAACTTTACCTTACATGTAGTACTACACTTGAAACATGTATTTCCACACGAGACATTCGTATTGCCAAATATACCTGCACGTATCCATGCCCGCTTACATCTGGGTCTATTTCCTGGCTCATACCAAAAAGCATATGTGTATAGAGCTGATGCCGGATATAAAAGATAATCCCCACACAATCTGGTCATTACACCAAAGAGATAATAGTTGGCCTCATGCGAACTATAGCATCCCCGTCCGATTTTAACAGTGTCTTTGCAATCTTTACCCGTAGCACACCCTTCTGGCCATTCTCGACGAGTACCATAAACGTGGTCTGGTTTAAATTGATGGATGTCCCAACCCTGTCCAATATTCCATCTATCTACGCAATATGCTATCTTTTCTTTAAGAGGGAGCGGATCAAACCAGCTCACTATATTATCTTCTAATGACTCTAGTTGTTTTGTTACATCAGGTCCACAAACATCAGGGTTCGCTACCGATGCTATTGTTAATATAATAGCAAATACAGCAATCGTCAACAATAAGCCAATAAAGAAAGTTCCGGTCGGATCTATTCCATTCACGGGGTTATTATGTGCATAAAGATACTTATGCAAACTCTGTGGGTCGCGGTTGTTTCCGGCGAAGGGGTCCATGCGGTTGAATCTGCCGGTTGCGGGGCTGTACCATCTGGCGCGGAGGTAGTACTGCTCTGTTTGCTGGTCGTACATTTCGCCGGTGTAGAGCAGGGAGGTATCGGCATTGGTGGGTGAGAAGTCCAGCGCCCGGCCGTAGCCATCGTAATTGTAACTTGCGGTTATGTCGCCGGCGGTGTCTGCGAGGTGCACAATCTCTGTTTATTTATTTGTCAAGGAGCGAATGATAGGATAGTGAGTAGAAAAATTTTCTACTCAAAGGATTTATGGCTGGATAGAAATTTTAGGAGGGACAATTTCAATCTATTGTCTGATTTTTACATTTTGATGTTTCCTTCTTTTTCATAGAAATCAATATAAACGAGCAAATCAAACAACCCGGGGCAAAGAACAGGAGGCCACGAGAAGGTTTTAGTAACCAAAGTGTGAACGCCTCCTTCACTACAACAACCTCTTCACCTGTAGTTGCAACTTTTACAACACGTACAGGCCTACCAAGAGGACGGGGCTTATAAATATTTCCAAGGCTATCTCTAATCTCCTCAGGTTTTTCCGAACCAAACTCCTTATCGAAATCAAAGATGGCTTCCTCACTGATCAAATTTCCTTTAGAATCAAAGGATATTTTTTTATTTTTGTATTCGATTGCCACAATCAAATTATCCGCTTTATCAATTAACAATCGCCAATCTGACCCTCCTGGAATGCCTACAAACCAACCAATGAGAAAGCTCCCGTCTGAATCGAAAATCTGTACTCTGTTGTAAGGGCGTGACAAGCAGTAAATCCGGCCTTTGCTATCTACTGTAATCGTTCTAATATCAGAAAGAGGAAATCGAGCTACAGAAGACACCATACGCAACCCTATCGCATCACTCATATAATCAGAAACAAATACAAATACAAATGTCGAAATCCAAAAAGCCACCGGTATGATAAAAAACTTTATTGCCGTGTTCCAGATTTGATATCGCCTCTTTCTTACTACCACTCCGAGAATCAGAAGAAAAACAAAGGCACAGAGACATACCGGGATAGCTATCCCTGGTACCCACGGAAAATAGAAGGCTGCCAAGCTGATGATAGAAGCCAAAGGGCAAATAATGACAACGACAACTAGTACTAAAAGGGGAAGCATTAACAGAGGATTCTGCCTCTGCACCTGCGACTTAGCCCAATCAGCCAGTCTATTTAAATAATTCGTAATCATGGAAAAGCTCTTGTTTTCGAGTTCATGATATAACCAAGTGACCACATTTTAGCGAAAAAACGGGCTATTGCAGCAACTATTTTTATGGAAAATGGTAATTCAAAGAAATACACATATCAGTCCACATACATGTAGTGTGCTGGAGTACAAGGATATTGTAATCCAGCAGTCGATGTGTATGGCTAACTCACAGTGGAGTTAGCCATATGTCAATTTTCTTCATAGAAGGAAACGGGAGAACTAGGCAAAAGCTGCATTGTGTAGCCACCTCCCCATACATAACTTGAGCTCTTACCCATCCCTCCAACTTTGTAACTCAAACCTATTGTAATCGCAACGGTACCACCGCTGTCCGAGTACCTCCAACCGGAGATAGTGATAGGAACGCTCGTGTTGTTCAAAAGTCTATTTGCGCTTGCCGTAAGCTTATTTAGCTTTTCTGGCATCCATTTGAACATCTCGAGTTGTGTTATCCCTGTTCCGGTTATATTACGGACATGTGCAGTAAGCATCTTATTGAGAATGCCATCCCGCATTTTCTTTGGAAGGCCCATGAAGGGAAAAGTAAAGCTAATATATGGGCCCTCATAATCAGATGACTTCAGGGCATTGAAAACCACTCCTCCATACCCTTCAGCTGAAATGCTATTACCATACCCACCAAAGCCTAAGCCGACGCCAACATTCAAATAACCCGCTATTCCGCCCTCTGAACTAGTGGAAACTAATCCTTCTAAGGTCGTACTCCAGTTGAATTGTGCTGGAACGCTTCCCATATTATGTGAACCACTCACACCACCACCAACCATAACTGCTGTAACGGGACCGCTGAGGGCATTCTCTATCCATTTTGGCATTAGCGCAGTAGCAATTTTATTAAGTACGGGAGACAATGCTGGCATAATGAGACCAGTAAGCATACTACTGATTGCCATGTTAACCGCCAGGCTAGTGATACTGAAATTACCTGACGGATCAATATTATTGACCGGATTTGCGTGGGCGTAGAGGTATTTGTGCAGTGACTGTGGGTCGCGGTTGTTTCCGGCGAAGGGGTCCGTACGGTTGAATCGGGCGGTTGCGGGGCTGTACCATCGGGCGCGGAGGTAGTACTGCTGTGTGTTCTCATCGTACATTTCGCCGGCGTAGAGCAGGGAGGTATCGGCATTGGCGGCTGAGAAGTTCAGCGCCCGGCCGTAGCCATCGTAATTGTAGCTTGCGGTTATGTCGCCGGCAGTGTCAGCGAGGTGTCTTACGGAGCCGTGGCCGTCGTAGAGCAGGTACTTCATATCGGTGTTTCGGTCCCGTGCGAGGACATCCATGCCGAGTATGTAGGCCGTATTGGCATCGGTATTGACTACCTGTCTTAATACCTGCGCGTAGCCGGTGTGGTTGTACGGGTCGATGATGTACTTGGTCACATTCGTGCCATCGTCAGCCTCGACGCGGATACCCTCCGGATTGTACTTGTAATCGACCGTGGTGCCGCCTGCAGTTACCGAGGAAAGTCGGTTGCGGTAGTTGTAGGTATATGCGCGGATTGGACTTGCATCGTTGGCCTCTTCGACAAGCGAGCCGTTGTCATCATAGCCGTAGAAGGTATTGGCATCATCGGTAAGCTCGCGCGTTAATTCGTCAGTATTGGGGTCGTAGAAGTAATAGGTGGTGTTGCCGTCCACCACCTGACGCTGGAGACGGTTGCCAACGAGGTCGTAAACGTAACTGTGGGTAAAGTCATTCACATCGCCGCCGGGGGCGTCATAGTCCTCTCCGACAAGCCGGTTAAGGGCATCATAGGTCCAGTTGACTGCGGTCACATCCGAACCAACGGTCTCCGTGGCGGACGACCTCTGGCCGTCCGGCAGCAGGCTATATACGTAGCGCGCGAGCGGAGCATCCTGAATATCACAGATGTTGACGTCTGTCAGGCGGTTCAGCTCATCGTAGTCGTAATATGTAACGTTGTTCGGGTATGTTACGGAGTCGACAGAGCCGACGGGGTTGTAATCATAATAGAAGCTCTCGTCCGCATTGTCACCGTTGCGTTTATCGACGAAGACCTCGTCCAAACGCGCCAGCTTATCGTAGTAATATTTGACTTTGGTATCGGAGGCATCTTGTGGGCTATAGGCGGACTTTATCTGCCCTGTATCCCAATACTGGTAACCGATAAACTGGCCACCAGAATTAATCGTCGTGACGTGGCCTTCGTCATCATACGAATAGGTATAAATGGTCTGGTCAGACTTATCAAAGTCGTCAATGGTGACCTTTGTCTTACGGCCGAGCTTGTCGTACTCGAAGTGGATTTGCATGTTGGGTTCGGCGGGGTTGAGTTCATTACTATCGTAGAACTTCTGGTATCTAATTTGAGCGGGCGCATTTGGAGCATCGTAGTAGTAACGTGTTACGTGTTCGTTGAAGTCTATGTACTTATTTAGCATGCCATTGGCATCATACTCCCAGGATTCGGTTCGCCCATCGGGCAGTGTCCGGCCGGTCCGCTTGTGCAGCTCGTTGTAGGCGAAGGTGGTCTCGCGGACATAGTTGGCATCTCTGCTGCCGTCGGCATACTCTTTGACATTGTCGTGGATTGTAAGCAGGTTGCCGTAATTGTCGTAATCGTACTCGTAGCGTGGATAGGTTGGCGTATTGCCGTTGTTGGGGTCATTGACGTCAGGCAGGATGACAGCCGTAAGTCGGCCTGCTGTGTCATACTCAAACCAGCGAGTGTGGTCGGCCTGGTCGGTCTGCTCGATACGTCGGCCGAGCTCATCATAGTCAACCTTTGTGTAGGTTTGGCCGTGCTGGGCTGTTTCCGGATAAATGGTCTTCCACAAACGGCCGAGCGCATCATACCTGAACCCGGTTTCGTTGTCGCGCGCATCGCGGACGAGGACACGGTGACTGCCCTCGTATTCATACACGGTATTAGTGTCCCCGTCCCCATCCGGGTCCTCAAGGGTAACCATAATTTGTTTGCCTGCGGCGTCATAATCATACCTGGTTACCTGGTCAGTGGCGCTGGTAGTTTCCGCGACCCGCCCTAAGTCGTATTTCGTGGAGGTCGCCCAGAGCTCAGTGCCGTAACTCCAAACAGGGTCGCCGTTGCTATCGTAGATATTTGTCCTGCCGACAATGTTGCTGTCGACGATGATATCTTGGATAGGAATATTAACATCGGCATAGCGCACAGTTGCCCCAACGCGTCCGAGGCGGTCATATCCTGTCCAGGCGCCGTTCACATTCGGGTCGCAGGGGTCGTGAGGGTCGGTGGTGACAATGGCACGGCCCTCCCTGTCGTAGAGCGTTTCGGTTATGGTCAGGTAATTATTCGGGTCAGCGGCAAAAACGTCATTGCTCTCATAAACCTTGGTTTCAACGAGGTTGCCCAATTTATCGTACTCGTACTTTGTTACCATATCGTGCTGATTTATGACCTTGTCGGGCTTTCCTATCTTGTTGTATTCGGTCTGGCTTAAGACCACTGTAGACGGCTGGACAGTGCCGGATACGTCATTGACATCTCTTATGATCCTCTTGACCCTGCCCGCAGCATCATATTCGGTGATTGTATAGACGTTGCAATCATTACCTGAGTCGTAGGGGTCTTCCCAATGATACCAGGACTTGATTTGATTGCCGTTATCATCGTACTGGAAATACCTGGTGGAGGAGCAACAGCCCTCTGCGATGCTGTAGGGCTGATGGCTGGAGTTGCTCTGAGCCTCATCATAGGTATAGGTGGTAACGACATCCACCAGTTGTCCCGTGTTTTGGTCCGTTACGTGGCGCGTGACTTCGAGGAGGTTGTTGTTGATGGGGTCATATTCATAGGAAGTGCTGTAGCCGAGTGCGTCTATTGTTTCTTCAAGGAAACCGTCGTAGTCATAGTGATTGGTGGTTATTATTGTTTTCAAACCGGAGTCTGTGGGGATTAGCTGCTTGGTTTCTTCGAGCTTGCCGTACCAGTAGTCGTACTTGTACTCAGTGATATTACCTACAGGGTCGGTCACCTTTGTGGTTTTGCCGTAGCTATCATACTCATAGGAGGTTGTACTCGGTCCTGACGGCGTAGGCACGGTGACAGCGGATGGGCCATCGGGGTAGAGCGGGTCGTTATAGTCGTACGTGGTTGAGTCATTGAAAGCGTTTATGACTTCGATGACCCTGCCTCGGCTGTCGTAGATGTAGGTTGTTGGAACTTCAAAGCGGTCGTAAATGGTCTCGGCCTTTTTGCCGCCTACATCCGCGTGGCTCAGTCTAATTTCTCTTCCATATGCGTCGATGATGCCTATTAAGCGGCCGCTATCATCGTACTTGTACTGGATGGGACTCAGACCGCGGGCATCTTTGATTTTGTAAATGTAGTGGTATGCGGGATTAATGTCGGGGTCGTTGGGGTCGTTGTAATCATAGGTGGTGCTCTCGTATATGCCGTTGCCGTCGCCGATATCGACGAGCTTGCGAACCTCGATAAGGTTATCGTTGCTGTCATAATAATATTCAATGGTGTTGGGGTCACTGCCGCCCTGCTGGGCCGGGCCCTTGATGGCAGCAATATGGCCGCCATCGTAGGTGACGTCAATAGCCTTGGTCGGGTCGTCGTTGGCGTCGTAGTGATTGATGTCACCGATATGACCATTATAGAGGTTGACATTAAAATCAATCTTTTCGCCAGTGGGAGTTATTATATAGGCCAGGTATGGGTCGCCATACGGTTCGGCCCAAAATTGAATGCCTGGCTCAAGGAATAGATCTTTGCCATTCGTAAGTGATTTGCGCTTGATATAGTACTTGGTATAGTCCTCAGTAGTCAGGACAAAGCCCCGGAAATCGTAAGTTGCGGGGTAAGGAGGCGCTCCCGCAGTATAGGTTTGGCCCTGCCAGTATCCGCCGGTCATTTTTTCCGCAGGGGCGCACGCGAGCGTGGCATTGACGCCTTCCGCCTCCTTAAAATAGGCGTACTTACCGGCCATGTAGAACATGAAGGTTGTTCTCCTGCCATCAGGCAGTGTAAGGGTAACATCACGGTTGTAATTGTCGTCCCATCGAATGTATTGGTCTGTACACCCGACACAAGCAAAAGATTGTCTGTATTCGTTAAGTTCGATGTCCATGTCGGCGACAGAATAGGTCCAGCCATGGCCGAAAGCACCGTCTTGCTCTTTACGGAGACTGTTGTAGGTCCGGGTCACCTTCAGAGGCATGCCGGTAACCGGCACAACCAAATCTTCCTGGGTGAAGCTGATGTGTCCGAGCTTGAGCGGACTGTCGAGTACGAACCCGGCATAGTCATAGTCATATGCCACGTCGGCGCCGCTGGCGGGGTACTTGACCTTCAGGAACATCTGGTAGGCACCGTTGGCCACACCGGTGAGATCAAGGGTGCCAAGTGAACTACCCGGTTCGACCTTACCCTCGCGCCAGCCATCGGTACCTGCATTCGGAGTGACATTTTTGACAAAGTCATTGGGACAGGGGTCAAACACAGCTACATCGAACGTATATAGTTCAACCTTGTACTTGACGTTCCCCTCGTAGACCGGGTGGTAGGCGGTACCTATGAGGTCGTAAAAGCCAGAATCGATGACCGGCGGGGAGTTCGGTGGGGCTTGGAGCTCATCATTTAAGATTTCAGCGACGGGCGAGGCCATCATTACGCTGAAGTAAGCGTTCGCGTCCCAAGTGCCGTCGTCCCCATAGTCAAGGTGTACGGTGTAATCGCCGTCGTTGAGGTCTGTGGCAACAAGAGTCTTATAAATTCTATCGTCGTTGATCCCGGTCATTTCGGTGATCGGACTATTCCCATCGAAAGTCAGTTTCCAATCGTTATAGTCATGGAAGACAGCAGTGATTATGAGTGTGCTGGAGTCGGGGGTCGCGATACTTGGGGTAACTCTGAAATCCGCTACGGGGTAGTCGGACGTGGTAATGGTGTAAAATTGCACGTACTCCTGTTTGTAGTTACCTTCCCGGTCCACCGCCCGAGCAGATATTTCATGTCCGGTGCTGCGCATAGAGTAAGTATTCAAGGTATGCAGGATGGTTATTTCATTCGGGTCGTTAACATCACCACCAGTTATTTCATAGCTGTTTGGCTCGATAATCTGACGATCCAGCCTCAGCTCAACCTTGTCCAGATGGTCATCTTGAGCAACTACGTTGATGTCAATCACACCGCTGACATACGAATAAGGTTCAATTTCCTCCGCGCCATTTATTTTTACACTGAAGGTGGTAATATTGGGGTCGGTTGTATCCGCAGGGGGCGGATTATTTATATCCACATATTCGTAAGATACCTCGTTGACATTGCCGGCCAAGTCCCACACTTTCAGGATAACATTGACATCAACGGCATCATTGAAATCCTCGGTGTAAACAGTGGCCAGTACACCGTCCTCGACCGGCTCGGTAAACGCATAGACCAAAAGGTTGGGTTCATTACCGTACTGACTGACGTGCACCTCATATTTCTCGAAGTTATTATTCAGCGGTTTATCACCATCTGTGGCTGTGCCTTCGACGACCAATACCCCCAGAATATCCGGGTCGGGTTCGTTGGCATCGGTGATAACAGCGGTGGGCTCGGTCAGGTCCACACGGAAGGTGCCTTCCAGAGGTATGGCTTCGTTTGCGTCCGAGCCAGCGGTAAGTACGTATTGATAGCTACCATCATTTGGTTCTGCAAATTCAAAGATGGCTACCAGATTCGGCTCATTGCCACTTATCGGTCCAAGGTGTACATCGCCCTGGCCATACTTGTAGATATTAGCTTCCCACTGGACGCCTCGGGTGACATCGGCATAGATGATAAACTCGTTGGCGTCCTTGCTGACCCAGTCATATTGAGTTATTTGGCCATTAGAGCCAGCTCCAGCCACAACATTTAGGATAGCCGACTGTTCTGCGACTCGGTCAATGGGCTCGGTGACTGCGAGCACTGAGGCGACCATGATATTAGGGTCAGGTTCGGCTGCCAACCAGGCTCTATCCCTGAACCAGCGGTTGATATCCAGGACTGCCGGCAGATAGGCCAGGCCCGCGTTTGTCGCGTCGCCTTCGGCTGTCTTCAGCCAAAAGGTGGTTGAATCAATAAGCTCTTCAACGGCGTCATAATTATCAGGGTCGAAGTTGGGATCGCAACCAACAAGTAGATCTACCGGTGTGACAGAATTATCTTTCAATTCAGCACCGGCAGGCTGGCCTATGTCAAATGCGTCCAAGACATGATCATCCGCATTAAATAGTACGAAATCGCTGGCGTTGTTCGCAATACTTCGCTTGATGTAGCCCACATAATTACAGTCAGCGGCACCCTCGATTTTGACCATGCTCTTCGGTACCGTAATTTCATGTTCAGGATAAGCGGTGTTTTTGATATCGTTCTTAACGTACTCCGGTAAGTTTGCCAAGGGACCGCTATCTTCGGTCAGACTGTTGGCATCCTCCCAATTGATGATGGTATAGATTGGAACGTTAGGGTCATTCTCATCGTTAGCTGTTTTGATCACGCGTGCCACGGAGACCGCTTCTTTAGCGGGCAACTGTTGAAACGCCTGCATCAGGACGCTGTGCTCGAGGACACTGGAAGTGAGGGCCGACATAAGCATAAACTGGTTCTCAGGATTGAATGGGTCATCACGGTCCGGAGCTAAGCTCTCGACAGGCACATAAGCATCCCGTCCAATTGCAATTCTGACTCGGTCAGATGCAGCAGTATACGGCCAGTCTTCATCACCCAATAGGCTGGTTACAGTCAGATCCCATGCCACACGCACTACACTGGGCAGGCGAGTTACCGTCAGGCCCAGGGAACCGCCAATTATCTGATTGAAGCGGTCCATGTAGTGGAAGTAACCCAGACCGATACCGTGCAGAACATCACCGACGGTTTGATCAGGTGTGAGAACCTCATTAGCATCAAAGCTTTTGGTCACTTCATCCATAAAAGCGTAGTGGCGGTCCAGATCTGCTCCTGTAATTCTCTGGGGATTCAGGACCAGGGCGTGAATCCCTCCAGCCCGAATCGAATGTGTCATTTTTTCGTGTGTTATTGCATCCGTCGTGCCGTCTGGCGTAATGAACTTCATCTCCAAATCTTGCCGCCGGCCCATATTAACCGGTTGCTCGGTACCTTCTACCTCAACGGGTTCCCCGTCGACTGTTATCCGGGGGTTAAGGCTCATAACTAACGGGAAGAAATTGGGGTCGATGCCGGTATTTGTAACGTGCTCATGGTTAGGATCCTGTGGTACATACCTAAGCGTAATCCTTTTACCCACCAGTTCCGGCAGACTCTTTGTCATTGCAATGATTGGAGTATCAGCTTCAGTATCGCCCGGATTTCTTAGCGCGACCCTAAACTTATACCTCAACGGGTCAGGAAGCGAACTGAAGTTATCTTTAGGCGCCCCTTCGTAAATCTTATACTGATCTGTAATCGGCAAAATCCCATATTCCTCCGTCAGTACATAACGTTGACGAAAAGCTGTTTCAGCGCTGAGCCCATGTTCGCTGAGGTAAGGGCTTATACGGTCGCGCAAAACTGCCAGTTGCCCGGCTATTGGAGTCTCATCTATGCCGAATACGTATCCGTATCCCTCATTTACCTCAGTAGTTGCAGCATCTCCGGCTTGTTGCAACACAACAGCGGCTGAGTCCATATCGATCCCAACTGAAGCTGCGATATCAGTGCTGCCAGAGAGTCCGTGCTGTTTGAACGAGGCGTCCATGTCAAGCCAGGCGTCACCGTCACTTGCCCCCTGATAGTCCTGTTGGCGCACCACCCCTCTGTAAGGGAAGTTATCCACATACGCCTTAACCCAGACGTGGTCAACTCGAATTGTCTCGACCGGAGCTTCAGGCGCAAGTTCCCAAGGAATACCATTTCTGTCAACCAGTTCTATGACCTGGTTTGGGTCCTCCAAACCGAACCAACTAGCCGCCTCTTCCATTGATAGCTCTATGGTGCCAAGAACATAACGACAGGGTATACCGCTCGCGCGTAGCAAAGCTATCATCAAGCTGGCAAGATCCATGTCATTTCCTGCTTCTTCCTCTAACGTCCTTTTAGCCCCTTTAAGCGAACCGAAGTAGGGCTCATAGACCAGTTCGTTCCGGACATACTCAAAGATTTGGACGGGGTTGTAACCGAGTTCCTCAGCTTTGGCCATAATAAGGTCATTGGGGTCATCCGGGTCAAAGTCGATTTCGGGTATCGGTTCGCCTGAAGATAATGCGCCAATAGCCAAGTCATCATCATTTGGCTCACCTGTCACTGAATTGACTTCCTCCATTGCGGCAATCAGTGCGCGGTGCACGTCTCCGGCGGCAGCCAGCAGCCAGGGCCATTGAAAGAATGGCGGACTGGCAGGCCGTCGAGCGCCAAGAGAGACGCTGTGCCGTGGGAAATACGGTTTTGAAGGGTCGGAGGGACTCTTTCCAGAATCTTCTTTAGACTCAGGCTGGATAAATTCAACCAGCTCTTGTAAACTTGTCCGCAGTTTGCCGCGCTTTCCTTGATTTTGTTGAACTAATGACAGCAAACGGTTGAGCTCAAATTGGCGGTCCTCAGCCACCCGGGAAAATTCATCGAGCCTATCCAGGATTTCCTGAGCAACATCACCTTCAACCAACTGGGTCCGTATATCCGCCAGTTCGGCCTGTATATAAAGGTGGGTCGTCTTGAGCTTGTTTTGCAAGACCGCCAAGTCTTTAACAAGAGATTTGGTGTCCTTGCGTGCTTTAATCTTTGCCAGAGCCCGCTTGCTTGTTTTCAGATATTTATGGCATAGTATCTGTTGTTGCCAGCTGACCGGCAGCGTTGGGTCAATATGAGTGCGCACCGCACGGGCGTGCTCCTCGATGATGCGCAAGTGCTCTTGTTCAGATTGGTGCTGGGCCATCACCTGTGCAAGTGTGCCGGCATCAATAAACAGCACCAATGCGGTCACACAAATAATGGTTTTACGCCAAAACAGTTTTATGCTTCGTCTGTAGTGCCGTAGCATTTTGTAAGCTCCTTTTTATATTAGAGGTTCCTGGTTTTGCACTTGCGCTTTTAGGTGGTCTTTGCTCACTTTAGCATCCTGTCTCCAGATAGTCGCGCGGAGAAACATCATCTTAGTCCCAGCTTCCTGCCTCAAACAGTTCCGTAATTTCCTCTTGATTCAGTGCGTATGGGTAGATGCGTACATCGTCGATTGAGCCGCTAAAAAAGCACATCATTCCAGCAGCTGCAGCATCATAAGCACCTATATCTGCTAAAGGAGGATTCGAGATACTTGGAGCAGCACCATCAGTCGCGCTATTTTCTGACGTACCATTTATGTAAATTTCTACATTAGCGCCATCCTGAACTAATGCAACGTGGGTCCACGCATCCGCAGTTACAGAGACTCCTGAATCAAGCTGTTGAGAAGCGTCCGATGCTTTCCTGTATAAACCTTCCCAAGTAGCTGGATTGCCCTCGGCATATATCGCGAAACCAGTACTACCGTTCGCTCGGTACAAACTTATTATCCTTCCTGCACTTGAATAACCTGTTGTGTCTGATTTTACCCATCCCATTATTGATTTGCTCGTAGTTCCGGTAACAGACCCATAGCTGCTGCCACACGCAACATAATCATCCTCCCCGTCAAAGCTCAATCCGCCGCGGATTTTGCCCGCAGTCCAGGTGGGTCCGTTGAGCTGGCCGTGGTTGCCGCTCGGTGAGGCATCCATCGCCATATTTCCTGAATGCTCATCAAGTCTCCAATGGCCAACAGGCTCAGGGACAGGAACCAGGAGCAACGCACGGTTATAATTGCTGTTAGGGTCATTTGTATCGCTGAGTCTACCATACCCGACGATGTGTCCTTCGTCACTGATGCTCCGAGCGGAGGCGATTACCCAGTTAGGCTCGTTAGTATCGATGCGAACGAGCTTGTTGAGGTCGTACATCTGGCCCTTTTCGTAGACGAACGCTCTGAGCTGGTCATCGTTGGAATCGACGGTTGCCTCGCCGACCACCTGGCCTGCGTCGCTGATTCCATAAGCCCGGCTGACATTGCCCTGCTCGAGGGTGCCTATGTCGGTCAGGCCGCTGTCAAGGTCGCCGATGAAGGCGCGGTCATTCGGCTCATCTTCAAACATGGGATAATAATAGCCGGCCACGCCGCCGTACTCACTGACGTCGTATGCCCTGCTC
>Ga0114922_10003676_pt1 | contig 14278 bp, 16 predicted proteins | sample AartaG_FD_100975 | JGI IMG/M metagenome (GOLD analysis project Ga0114922, IMG submission 100975) | Deep subsurface microbial communities from Aarhus Bay to uncover new lineages of life (NeLLi) - Aarhus_00045 metaG | ecosystem: Environmental > Aquatic > Marine > Oceanic > Sediment | place...
CCCTGCTATAGACATGTGGCTGAGTGCCAGGTAGGGTTCCAGTTCGGAAGGTGATTCCACTTTCTTGCTCAGGTTTATAACTTTCTGATAGGCACCCAAAGCCTCATCATAGTTGTGTGTATACCCTTGATGTATGTCGCCTATTCGATAATAGATCTCAGCTAAATGTTCGACTTCTGAAGTGGACTTTGAATAGTCTTGCAGTTTGTCTATGGCATCGGTGTATTTTCTGGCATCCACCAATCGAGCGATCTCTGACCAGGGCTCTCCCAACTCTTCCGGGTCCAGCGCCAGCAAGCACAACGCTGCAATAAGCAAAAGCAGGTATTTATAGCTTACTTTTATAATCGACATACCGGCTAGACCCCTATATCAGTGGGCTGTTTTGCATCAGCTTTCTCAATCTGGATATTGTATTCAACGCCCTGAATAGCTCTAATTCTTTCCTTAGCTTCCATAGCAGCATCGGTCTCAGGGTAATAGTCAACCAGACGTTGGTATTCTGCCAGAGCGCGCCTGCGATCTCCCAGAGAATAGTTAATGAAATCAGCATTTTGCAGGAGTCGCTCTGAATCGGGTAAATCCTGCACAAAGCGATCCAGATCCGATGACGACGGTTCAGTGATTGGCGCTTCCCTCATTCCGATATAACTCGTTTCGGATTCCCGAGGCGTTCCCTCACGTCCGAAGAATTCCTTAACTGCGAGAGAAGCCCTGAGTTCCTTTTTGCTGGTTTCATCAGTCAATACTGTGGTATGCGAAGGCTCACTCACAGTAACAAGACCTGGATGGAATCGAAAAACCGCTATCACCACTGCCAGCACAACCCCTGCTAGAGATGGCTGCAGCACGAATTTTCGCAGAAATATTTGCTTTGACCTCCGGCGCAGGACATCCGAAGCTATCCGCTTATATACATTCCGTGTGAAATCATCGTGCATTCTCTGTGGCATATCGCCGATCTGAGAGTCTGATCCCACCTTCTCCAGAATTTCCTGAAGACTCTCCAACTCAGAGGCGCAATTTTCACAGTCTTTTATATGATTATCAACAGCAGTTCGCTCGCCTGGCGTTATGCCGCCGTAGATATAAGAGCCGAACAGGCCTCTAACTCTATCACATTCTTTCATATCTGTTCCCCTTGAGCAAAAATCTCGCTCAAGCCTTTTCCAAAGGCTTAAATTGCTCCTTCTCCAGCTCCATTTCAATAAACCGCACATTGTCACCATTTATCATCATGGTTGATTCACCACATCTGACAAATCCACATTTTTCATAGCACCGCAGCGCCCGTTTGTTCCATGTGCGCGTTCCAATTCCCAGATGTTTCAGGTCTGTTTTCTTGAATATGTTCTTAGCAAGTGTCCTGATCCCGTCTGCACCGTATCCCTTGCTGCATTCATCTGCGCGCATCCCGATCCCGATCTCCGCTTCCCTGTGCCAGGGATCGTCTTTCAATCTGTGAATATTGAGGACGCCTATGAGGTCTCCGTTAAGTTTATGGATCGATGACCAGAACGATGAAGGCTCATTCTCAACCCTACGGGTATACCATTCATCCCGTCCTTCCTGCGTCTCAAGCTCCTTCCAATTGTAACACGAGTAAGGGCCTGTATATTTGGGCCATGTTGCGATCTCTTCCAGATCATATCGCGTCAGCGGCCTGATCATTACTTTCTTGCCTTTAAGCTCTCCTGTATGACCCATATCCCTGTAACTAATACCTCAAACGCTAGTCTTTGTTTTTCAAGTCCCAATCTTTAGAGAGATCCTTCAGGAGGTTCCGCATTTTTGTGGTAGCCCTGTTTAGATGTGCCTTGATAGTTCCCACTGCGCACCCCATGATCTCAGCGGCTTCTTTCAATGACAGACCACCGTAAGAAACCAGCATAAAGGCTTTGCGCTGCCGCGGTGATAGCTTCTCGGTAGCAAGAAGAATTCTTCTTCTTAATTCGTCTGCTTCTGTCCTTCTAAGCGGGTCGTTGGAGGAATCAGCAGGAATATTCATAACAAAGCCGTCCTTACTCTCAAGCGGTTGTGTTTGACGGCGAATCCGTGTCCGATGGTAATCAATGCACAGGTTCAACGCTATCGTGCGCAGCCAGGTGTAAAAACTGGCTTTCGGCTTCCATGTAGGTAGTGCTTTGAAAACTCTTACGAATACCTCCTGTGTTATATCTTCAGCATCCTCATAGTTGTTTGTCATTCTATACGCGAGATAACGGATTTTCCTGCTGTATTTGCTCATCAATTCATCAAAGGCGGACAGATCTCCCTTCTTGAATTGCTCTATAAGCGCTTCGTCATCTGCCATCAATGGGAAAATCCTTATATGAGTTACAATACTGAGAAATCTAACGTAAAGCTGGAAAAGAAAGTTTACAAATCGTTCACCATAAACTTACCAGATTTGGTGCCAGTTGTCAAACAAGATCTGAAGGAGCCTGCTCATCTGCGTATCTGTATCAGTTTTGTCGGTCAGATTGGGTACGGGAGGGCGAAGCTCCTGCTGAGCCAAAAAATGTAATCAGTGATGAGTAAAGAGTGATGGATCTAGCATTATTTTCACTGATCATGAATCCCGGCTCAGCAGGAGCTTCGCCCTACCGTACCGACTAACTGATACACATACGTCACCTGCTTCTTTGCTTGACACCCTTAGCTGCACTATAGTATAATGTCAGTATGCTAGAAACGTTCTGCGAATTCAGCGAAGGTGGATAATTGCTTGTTTTGTCGCGGTAAATGAAGCGAGGTTTATGCTATGCCTTACGTTGTTTTGGCGAGAAGGTGGCGTCCCCGGCTATTCAAGGATGTAGTAGGCCAAGAACACGTGACCAAAACCCTGCAAAACGCGATCTCAGCCGATAGGATTGCCCATGCTTACCTTTTCAGCGGCCCTCGCGGAGTGGGCAAGACTACTGTAGCAAGGGTACTGGCAAAAGCGGTTAATTGTATTGAAGGCCCGCAGTCTGAGCCTTGCGAGAAATGCACTATCTGTACGGAGATCTCCTCTGGAAAGTCTATAGATGTAATTGAGATCGATGCTGCATCTAACCGAGGTATTGATGAAATACGGGAGCTTCGGGAAAGTGTAAAGTTTGCCCCAGTTTCGGGGAGGTACAAAGTCTATATAATAGATGAAGCTCACATGATCACCCATGATGCCTTCAACGCTTTCCTGAAGACACTGGAAGAGCCTCCTGAGCACGTGATTTTTATCCTTGCCACCACTGAGCCGCATAAGATTCCCGTCACAATTCTCTCACGCTGCCAGCGATTTGATTTTAGAAGGCTAACCCGTAGTGAGATCATCGACCGGCTGAGAAAGATTGCAGATGCTGACAGTCTGCCCATAGATGATGAATCGCTATCGCTGATCGCTGAAAGTGCAGATGGTGCAATGCGGGATGCTGAAAGTATTCTGGATCAGTTGTTATCGTTCGGCGGTGGAAAGATTCAGGCAGAGGAAGTTAGCAGTCTCCTGGGATTGGGCGAATATCGCCTTCTGGATCAACTGGCGGAGAATATACTTCAGAGTGATAGTGCTGGGAGCCTGAAAACTCTGAATGATCTCGCGGATCGAGGCGCCGACCTCAGTCAGTGCTTAAAGAGGCTTGTATCACATTTCCGCGATCTGATGATATATAAGGAAAACCCTGATCTCATTGATACCTCTGAGACAAGACTTCAGAGGCTGGCAAATCAATCCGAAGGGGCGTCCATAGAGAGGCTTATGAAGATCGCCAGGATACTCACACAGGCGGAGAGCGATACAAGGCAGTTGGGCTATGAACGGCTGAATCTGGAACTGGCGTTGGTAAGGCTTTCCAGACTCACGGATGATACCGTTCCGCTTGCTGAAATGCTTGATAAGCTTGAGGAGATTGAGTCCAGGCTCAGAACTGGCGATGTGCGAACTGCACCAGTCGTTGCTGAACCGGAACCGGTATACACTGAAGCAGAGGCCAGCGTGATAGAGGATCATGAAGAACAGGTTGAAAATGATGAACCTGATCCTTTACGTGCAACATGGTCTAAGCTTCTGAGAAACCTCAGAGAGAAAGGTTCTCCTATGCTCCATGCTCTTCTGAAGGAGGCATCACTGGTATCTATTGGCGATGCCGATCTGACAATAGATTTTGATCCCAGGTTCAATTGGCATCGAGAGCAGGTGCAGGAAGCCAAGAACAAAGGAGAGATCGAAGCCGAATTATCAGAGATCATGGGCAAGCCAATGGGTTTGAGGATCAAAGCAAACGATTCATCGCAAGACGGAAATTCTGAGGAGAGTGTTCCTGCGTCCAAGGTAGATATGTTGCGTGATGCGAAAGAGGACGATAGCGTGAAGCTTGTGCTTGATGTGTTCAACGGTAGGATCGTTGAGGTTAAACAGTAATCAGTTGTCAGTTTTCGGTTTTCAGTTTTCAGCAAACCAAAAACTCAAACTGTAAACTGAAAACTCAGAAGAAGCTCGCTTAACGGAGGTGTTTGCAGAAGTGAAAATGAGCAATTTAATGAAGCAGGCCCAGAAGATGCAGAAGCAGATGATGGAGATTCAGGAGGAATTGGCCGACCGTACAGTTGAGGCTACTGTAGGCGGCGGTATGGTTACTGTAGTGGCTAATGGACAGCAGGACATATTATCCATCAAGATCGATCCCGAAGTTGTAGATCCTAATGACGTGGAAATGCTGCAAGATCTCATATTGGCAGCAGTTAATGAGGCGCACCGAAAAGCTCAGGAGATGATGAATCAAGAGATGGGCAAACTCACGGGCGGTCTGAAAATACCCGGGTTGACGTGATGCTATACTATCCAGAGCCTCTGGCAAGACTAATAGATGAACTTCAGAAGCTTCCCAGCATTGGTGTGAAGACTGCCCAGCGGATAGCAATGCATATCCTGAGAATGGACGGTGAGGATGCAAAGCTTCTGGGCAAAGCTATATCAGAAGTGAAAGACCAGATTGTCTACTGCTCTATCTGCGGCAGTATTGCTGATCGTGACCCATGTCATATATGCAGCGATCCGCAGCGAAACCACAATATGCTGTGTGTTGTGGAAGAAACTGATGATGTTATAGCTCTGGAACGGACTGGAATATTTAAGGGTGTGTACCATGTGCTGACGGGCGCACTATCGCCTATATACGGCATAAATCCCGAGGATCTCAGAATCGGCGAGCTGTTTGAGCGGATCAATTCACAGGATATAGAGGAGATCATAATAGCGACAAATCCCAACGCGCCGGGGCTGGCAACGGCTATCTATCTATCGAGAAAAATCAAGCCTATGGGGATTAAAATAACGCAACTGGCGCACGGACTTCCAATGGGCGGAGATATAGACTATGCTGATGAAGTAACTCTGGCTAAAGCCCTGGAAGGCAGAAGGGAAATATGAGCAAGAGGCGAGCAGCTAAGAGCGAAGAGCATAGAGTGAAGATCAGCAATGTCTTCATCCTATGTTTCCTGCTCTGCGCTTTATTCTTTCCGCTTCGTGCTTCGCCTGCAAAGCCTGATTTTGATTCTGACCGAGCTTTTAAATATCTCCAAAAACAATGCGAATTTGGCCCGCGTCCGCCTGGCTCAATCGCCCATAAGCAGACGCTGGATTATCTGGCTACCGAACTGAGGAAATCTGCCAGAGAGGTAATAACTCAAAGCTTTACCCACCAAAGCGACAATGGGCCTTTAGAACTTACAAATATAATAGCGATCTTTGGATCGGTCGAGACAGATCGTGAAAGAAAAATTCTTCTGGCCGCCCATTGGGATACGCGACCCTTCGCGGACCGAGATCCAGATCCTCAGAAAGTCGATATGCCTATATTGGGTGCCAACGATGGCGCTTCTGGCGTGGCAATACTTCTGGAGCTTGCCAGAGCTTTCCACTCTGAGCCACCAGGTGTGCAGGTGATCGTGGTGTTGTTTGATGGTGAGGATTATGGGAAGACAGTTGATGAGATGTTTCTTGGATCCAGATACTTTGCTGATAATATAACCGAGCAGTGGATACCGGAATACGGGGTGCTGATTGATATGGTGGGTGATAAAGATCTGGATATCTACGTGGAACCCAATTCGGCAACTGCGGCTCCGGATATAGTGAAAAAGGTCTGGGATCTGGCAGATGAACTTCAGTTAGAGGGTATCTACAGGGAAACTGGGCCGGCGGTTCTGGATGATCACATCCCGTTGATCCAGGTGGGCATAAAGTGCATTGATATTATTGATTTTAACTATCCCTACTGGCACAGTCTGGAGGATACCCCGGATAAATGTAGCTCGAAGAGTCTGGGAATTGTCGGAAAATTGCTTTTGGAGTTGGTATATTCAGAGTGAGTAAGGCAGTTCTATAGTAGGTTGGATATGGCCCGTTTTCAGAATGGGCGGGTTTAGGTGCTTCAAGCTGCTGCAAATCTTGTTGTTTAGCGGAAATTGTTGATCCGAATAACGTTGCGTTGGCATGAGAGAACCCGCCCCTACAAAGGAATGGTTAGTTACTAATTGAACAGCTTAGTAATTTCTGGGCCTTTTGCCGGACGGTGGGGGAACCCCGCCACTACACAGGAATGTAACCAATGACACAACCGGAAAAAGATGAAAAGAAGGAGCGGCGGCAAGAGCGAATCCGCACGGTATATTCCAACATAGTCAGGATCGGTCATTCTCCTTATGAGTTCATGCTGGACTTTGGGCAATTCCAGCCCGAGGGGAAAAGGGCATTCATGGACGTGCGAATTATCACCAGTCCCCAACACGCAAAGGCTATCCTGAAAGCGTTGAAAGACAACATAGCGAGATATGAAGAGAAACATGGCAGGATCGCCTCCAACGCCGACGAGGAAAAGGATATAGACACCGACTGGGGACGGCGGAGGAGATAGGTCTATAGTCTATAGGTCTATGGGTCTATAAACCAATAGACTAATAGACTAATAGAGCTTCGGCAAAAATTATAGAAATCCAGTAATCACAGGGATTCTGAGGGACGTTCTTTAGAATTCACCTACACTTCATCCGAAAAGGGAAGCTGAACCTATCGCCGCTGTAAAAACGGATAAATGCCTGTCAATACTGGGAAAGTCGGCAAGAACGCCATAGACAATAATTCGGATCTCTGGTAAGATAAGAGCCAGATAGCGGGTGGTTTTTTAGGTGAAATCAAGGCTTGTTATTATGCCAAAAATATGATTCTGGCGAATTTCTCAGATCCCGCAGATCAGAATGTCAGTAGGCAGCGAAGTTGTCAAGCTTCAATTATTGCCATTAGTGAGAAGGTACATAATCATGAAGTTATTGCTTTGCCCATGCGCTTTAAGAAGAACGTTTCATTTCCTTTCATTGATGCTTGTCTTGATGGTGGTTTCCTCAAGCTGTGCATCCCGACGTCCTGCTGACGCCGATGCGGTAATACAACGCCGCGCCCAACCGCTGGATGTAAGCATCAAAATTGCCCCCCTGTCCTGCACGGCGATGGATCGGATAAAATTCGAGACTGTCGTTTCCGGCGGCGACGGCGATTACAGCCATATCTGGGATTTTGACGCCGCTGACGGCTATAGCGTTGATGGGTTCGAGCCTGTCGCATATAATATCTATCCCGAAGCCGGTAGCTATATTGCTTCAGTCCACGTTGCCGATGGCAGCGGGGCGATAGGCGAAGCCAGCATAGAAATTGACGTTACGGCCAGAGAATATACATCCCACGATCCCATAGAACTGCGCGATCAAACCTTTCCGCGTGACAATCCCCATGTTATTGACGGTTATGATATCACCAATCCAGATGGCAACGGAATAACCCTCCTGCACTGCGACAACATCATCATTCGCAATTGCTATATCCACGACTGCAAAGAAGGCAAAGAGCGCGGTGGCCGCGCTGTATATACCGAAGGCTGCCATAATGTCACCGTGCAAAATGTTTATGTGAAGGATAACGATAGGGGCATTATGATGGCGGGCTACCCTGATGGGCCTTCCGGTAAGCTTCTGGTGGAAAACTGCGTCGTGGTCGGAAGCAAAGTGGAGGATGCTGTCTCTTTTCGGAATGTCGAGGACGTGGAAGTCAGCGGCAACATTCTCTATGACAACGGAAAAATCTGGGACAATAGAATTTCCGGCATATCCTTCAACGGCACTTACAGGAATCTATCTGTCCATAACAATCTGGTCGTGCGATCCAACAGCGACGGCATCGAGTTATTGGGCGAAGACGATCAGGAAATACCGTCTGGCATGGAGATCTATTCCAACGTCCTGCGCGACAGCGGCGAACAGGGCGTCTGGCTATTCCGCGCAAAGGACTGCCGGGTCCATCACAACTACATCGAAGGCGTCCATAACAACGGCGTATGTATGGAAGGCTGGGGATCAGGCGTTAAGATTGATCACAACATCATCGTCCGCTGCGGCGGAACGCCCGATATGAAGCACTACGGCGGCGCAGGCATAGCATTTCAGTGCTCCCGCGACAGCATTATCCAGAATAACATCGTTGTGGATGGCTTCTGCGGCGAAATAACGATAGCGAGTTTGGATAGAACAGATCACAAGACGAAGGGCATGGACGAACGGTTCTTAACATCTGCGGGGAATATTATAGACGGCAATGTGCTCTATGGGTCTGAATGTAACATAAGCATTGGTAATGAAATATCTCCGGTTTCCATCAAAAACAACGTGCTTTGCCGACACGATGGCGGGGATTTCTATCGCGGATGCAAGCCCGATGAAAGCAATGTCAAGGCCAAGCCGCTTTTCCGTTCGCCGGAGCGCGGCGACTACAGGCTTCTGTCAAATTCTCCGGGCTACAGTTCTCTTAAAGAGGTTTCGCCGCCCACTGTTTCGTGGGATTGGCACTTCGGCACGCTGGTTTTTGACTATAAATACGTCCCTCTCATAATGTCCGAAGAGAATATCTCCGAAGGATTTGAGAAGGAGGCCAGAGCTGCGGCTGAGGCCGGAGCTTATTGGGCAAGGCCGCATTTGACGGAGCTATTCGCGTGGGGAGTCACGGAAAAACAGCCGGGAGAGTATGATTGGGCAGTTATTGACCTCGCAGTGAAGAAATGTCAGAAATACAACCTTCATCTGCTTCCACAGCTCTGGACGATCTCAAACTGGGATCAGGATCTGCCGCCCGGCGATATGTCTAACGCTATGGATGCGCTCTTCTCTCTGAAAAAGTGGCCGTGGACTCGCGGGGAGTCGCTGAAACCCAAGAATATGAAAGCGTATCTGGCATGGCTTAAGGCAATGGTTAAGCGGTATGATGGCGATGGCGTTGGCGATATGACCGGCCTGAAGTATCCCGTCATGTACTACGAAATACTGAATGAGCCGCAGGGAATCGAGGACATGGAACCCTTTTTCGCGGTGCAGAAGGCAAGTTTCACGGCGATAAAGGAAGAAAATCCCGATATTCAGATGGATATTTCCGCTCCGGCGGCTGTTGTCACAGACCTGATTCCAGAAAGTATAGATGGCGGCTTCAGCTCAAGGGAAGTCAAAGCAGATGGCACAGGGCTGAGTCTACAGGTCGGAAAAAATCCTGTGATGATCGAGGCAAAATGAATATCCGGGGCCAAATGGTTAGCGAGTACTTATGGAAAACATTCTCGCCATTATACGTAAGAGCCACCTTGTCGCCTATCCTTATGTATGCAGATTATGGAGCCTGTAGAAAATATACACACTGTCAGAGGTGAAGCAGAATTTATCTTTGGAGGATGGAGTTGGAGAGAGCAATCATTCTGTATCTGGCGGATATATTACTCTAGGGAACTAGAGAGTTTTGCACATGAATCATTGAGCATGAATGAGGCAAGAGTCTTTACGTTTATTGGGGATTACATGGATGAGGCATCAGAACTATTAGTAGAAGAGTTAACACAATCTGGTAAGATTTTGGCTAATACACAATAGACTAATAGACCAATAGACTGATAGACCAATAAAACCATGATATTCTACGATAAGGAGTACGACGTCATCGTTGTCGGTGCTGGGCATGCGGGATGCGAATCCGCCCTGGCAGCGGCCAGAATGGGCTGTTTGACGCTTATCCTTACCATCAACCTGGATACCATCGCGCAGATGTCGTGCAACCCGGCTATCGGTGGCCTGGCCAAAGGGCAACTGGTTAAGGAGATAGACGCGCTGGGCGGCGAGATGGCTAAGAATATCGACGCCACCGGAATACAGTTTCGGACTCTAAACATGAAGAAAGGTCCAGCCGTGCGATCATCCAGGGCACAGGCGGACAAGAAAGCATACCAGTTCAGAATGAAGCACGTTCTGGAAGCACAGGAAAACCTGGATGTGAAACAGGGGTTAGTCGATGGCTTGCTAGTTGAGGAGGAGAAAGTAAAAGGTATACTCACCCATTCTGGTATGGCCTACTCTGGCAGAGCCGTTATATTGACCACAGGCACATTCCTAAAAGGTCTGATACACATAGGTGATATGAGTTACAGTTCCGGCCGGGCAGGAGAGCCGTCCGCGGAGAACCTTTCAGATAGTCTGCGCAAACTGGGATTTGAGATCGGCAGGCTCAAGACCGGAACACCCCAGCGGATAGATTCTGGAACAGTGGATTTTTCATCTCTCAGCATTCAGCCCGGAGATGAGCCGCCAAAGCCATTCTCCTTCTCCACCGAAAGAATATTGCAGCAACAAGTACCTTGTTATCTCACCTATACAAATGAAGAAACGCACCGGATCATCCGGGAAAATCTCCACCGATCTGCGCTCTACAGCGGGCGGATTACGGGTATCGGGCCCAGGTACTGTCCCTCAGTTGAGGTTAAGATAGATAGATTTCCTGATAAAGACCGGCACCAGATTTTCCTTGAGCCTGAAGGTCGCGAAACCAGCGAAATGTACGTCAATGGACTTTCCATGAGCTTACCCGAGGACATTCAGATTCAGGTGTTGCGCACCATAGACGGGCTGGAGAAGGCTGAAGTAATGCGCCCGGCTTATGCCATCGAATACGATTTCGCTCCGCCCACGCAGATCAAACCGTGGCTGGAAACGAAGCTGATAGAAAATCTGTTCTTCGCCGGGCAGATAAACGGCACATCCGGCTACGAGGAGGCAGCGGCACAGGGAATAATGGCCGGGATCAACGCTGTATTGAAGCTTCGCGGCGAGGAGCCATTTATACTGGAAAGGTCGCAGGCATATACAGGTGTCCTCATCGACGATCTTGTAACGAAAGGTACGAAGGAGCCGTATCGAATGTTCACATCCCAGGCTGAACATCGCCTCCTCCTCAGGGAGGACAACGCGGACCTCCGGCTTATGGATTTCGGGCGTCAATTTGGGCTCATATCTGACCATATATACAGTAAGTTTATACGAAAGCGGGAGCAGATCGACGGGGAACTGGAGCGCCTCAGAAATACGAGGCTAAATCCCGACGCAAAGGTGAAGGAGATATTAAGAAGACTGGGAACAGCAGAGATCGCAAACGCTTTTACACTGGAGGATCTGCTTAAGCGTCCGGAAATATCCTACGAAGATCTGTCTCAACTGGTTCCATCACCAGATGGTCTTCTGGATGAGGTGAAGGAGCAGGTTACCATCCAGGTAAAGTATCAAGGATACATCCGCCGGGAATGGGCGCAGGTGAAGCAACTGGAAAACCTGGAATCCCGGAGGATACCGCCTGATTTTGATTACGAGAGCGTGCGCGGCATCACAATGGAGGCGCAGGAGAAACTTATGAAAATCCGTCCATTCTCTGTGGGTCAGGCGGCGCGGATCTCTGGCGTTTCACCGGCAGATATTTCGGTGCTTCTTGTGATGCTGGAGCAGCATAAGCAAGGAGAGAAGGGGAAACACTCCGTAGAATTATCGAATGTCTCCTGATAAAGGGAGAATGAGAACAATGTCCAAGTACACGATAGAGATTATCTATAGTGAGGAGGACGAGGGATACATAGCTATAGTGCCGGAGTTACCGGGGTGTTCTGCATTTGGGGCAACAGAGGAAGAAGCACTGAAAGAGGTAAAAGTAGCCACTGATCTCTGGCTGGAAACAGCCAAAAAAGAGGGAAGAGAGATTCCACAACCTCGCGGAAAAGAACTCTTAAGTGCATTCTATGAGGATGCCTTCCGCGCAACACGCCACCAAGAAGCTCGATTATAAAAAGAGTGCTTGAATATTGCCGGCACCATTTTCGTCTTGACAATCCGAAGCAGATATTTTAATATTTGAGCGGATGACTGAATTTACAAACCTTCTAAAGGATCGCATGGAGGAGCTGGGATTTGCTCCTGACGATTATCAGCTTGCTCTATTTGACGTCTATCGCCGGGAGCTTAAGGACTGGAGTACCAGAATTAACCTGACGTCGCTGACGGATGATCTGGATATTATCAACAAGCACTTCATTGATTCTTTGTTGATATTCCGGTATTGGCAGGTCGAGTATGGGAGCAAAGTTGCCGACGTGGGAGCGGGAGCCGGGTTCCCCGGAATCCCCATCAAGATATATCAACAGGATATTCGATTGCTGCTGCTGGAGTCCATTGGGAAGAAAGCAAGGTTTTTAGAGCATATAATCGCCAGATTGAAGCTGGAAAACGTTGATGTGGTGAATAACCGCGCTGAAGTGATTGCGCGGTTACCAGAGTATCGGGAGCAATATGATCTGGCTGTGGCCCGTTGCGTAGCTGAATTGCCAGTTCTCGCTGAATATTGCCTACCGCTGGTATCGGTAGGCGGCAAGTTTGTGGCTTACAAGGGCCGTAAAGCTGAGGAGGAAGTTGGAGCAGCGGAAGCCGCACTGAGGGCTTTGGGCGGTCAGTTTGAAAGAATAGAGCGCGACGATAGCTGTGTCGATGGACGTGCTTTGATCTTTATTGGAAAGGTAAAGGAGACGTCAGAACAGTATCCTCGACGTCCGGGTATGCCTAAGAAAAGGCCGTTGTAGAGAGGCTATCTCATGTCCAGAGTGATCGCGATTGCCAATCAGAAGGGAGGGGTTGGGAAGACAACAACTGCTATTAATATCTCCGCATGCCTGGCGGACATTGGCCGGAAGACATTGCTTATAGATACCGATGCACAGGCTAATGCTACAAGCGGGTTGGGAGTTGACCCGAGACAGATTTCACGGAGCATCTATCATGTGCTCATGGACGGAGCGGCTGTCTCGGACGTGATTATTTCGACGGATTTGAAGCTTTTGAGTCTGTTGCCGGCCAACTTCGATCTCATGGGCGCCGAAGTGGAAATGGTCTCGCTTATAGCACGCGAAAGCAGACTGCGGTCTGCATTGAAATCTGTAAGGGATCAGTATGATTATATCGTTATTGACTGTCCACCTTCGCTTGGGCTGCTTACGCTAAATACGTTGACAGCGTGTGATTCGATTCTGATCCCGATTCAGTGCGAGTATTACGCGCTGGAGGGGCTTGGGCAGCTTCTGGAAACAATAACGCTGGTGCAGGAAAACCTCAACCCTGATCTGGAGATAGAGGGAGTTCTTCTGACAATGCAGGATAAGCGTATCAAGCTTTCGGAGCAGGTAATCTCGGAAGTGAGGAATTTCTTTAAAGGGCAGGTGTATAAAACAGCTATTCCGAGAAATGTGCGCCTTAGCGAAGCTCCTAGTTTTGGTAAGCCCATAATTCTGTACGATATACGGTCAAGCGGAGCCAAAGCTTACAAGAAACTTACGAAGGAAATGTTGGCAAATGAATAGGCAACCATTAGGGAGAGGATTGAGTGCTCTCATTCCCGATGCAGCCAGAAAGCAGACCACCGATCGGGTTATCAGCATCCCTGTTGAAGACATTTCCCCTAATCCGTATCAGCCGCGGACTCAGTTGGGCACAGAGTCATTGCAGGAACTAGCCGCTTCCATAAGCGAGAAAGGGGTTGTCCAGCCCATAATAATACGTTCAATGGGGGACGACAAATATGAACTGATCGCGGGAGAAAGGCGATTGCGCGCTTCTAAATTGGCTGGCCTTTCAGAAGTGCCTGCTATTGTTCGGGAGGTCGATGATGCAGAGGCAGTGGCTCTGGCAATTACAGAGAACATACAGCGAGAGGATCTCAACGCAATTGAGCTGGCCAGGGCCTATTCCGTTCTAATGGAGCATTTTGATCTCACCCAGGAGCAGTTGGCTCAGGCCGTGGGTAAGAGCAGGCCTGCGGTGGCAAATATGCTTCGACTTCTCCAACTGCCACAGGATATACAGGAGCACGTTCTATCAGGCGATGTATCCATGGGACACGCTCGCGCGCTGC
>Ga0114922_10003677_pt1 | contig 14277 bp, 10 predicted proteins | sample AartaG_FD_100975 | JGI IMG/M metagenome (GOLD analysis project Ga0114922, IMG submission 100975) | Deep subsurface microbial communities from Aarhus Bay to uncover new lineages of life (NeLLi) - Aarhus_00045 metaG | ecosystem: Environmental > Aquatic > Marine > Oceanic > Sediment | place...
ACAAGAGTTCTTCGATCAACAGCTTCATCACATTTTTCTTTTGTGAGTTGAATATGAAGAGCGGAGAGTTGAAATTTGTCAATACCGGGCACAACCCTCCGATCGTTATAGATAAAAAAGGAAAGATCAGCAGGATGGAAAGCTGTGGACTGTGTCTCGGAATGTTTCCGAATGTGGAATACAAAGCCCAAATTGTCGCATTGCAGCCTGGAGATACAGCCCTTCTGTTTACAGATGGAATCACCGAAAGCCGGAATAAGGAAAATAAAGAGTTCGAAGAAGAAAAACTGGTTAAGTTTTTAAAAAAGAATTCCAAATTATCGGCGCTTGAGTTTATCAAAGAAGTTCAAGCCGCGGTTGAAACTTTCACTGCTGGTACCGAACAGATGGATGACCAGACAGTGGTGGTCATAAAAAAGACCTAATCTTTTTCCTCTTTTTTCTCTTCTTCAGATGAACTCTTCCAGTCTTCCGCTCGTTCGGGAAATTCTTCTAGAAAAGTGGAATCCACCTTGAACACATACTCGAATCGTTTGTTCTTCACGAATACTGTTTTTGATTCTATGTCCTCTTTCCCTATTTGAATCGTCAATTCCTTGGGGGTTTCCTCTTCTTTTCCTGACCAAATTCTGACTTCAGCCTGGGGGACATCTAGACTATAGTCGGCGAGATTTAGGGGAGGGTCCACGAATTCCTGGCTCTCCAAGGCTTCCATTTTTCGAAGAAATGATTGAATTTTTTCCTGGTTTACCCCTTGGAGTGCCGGCTCTTCGAACTGCCAGTTCTCCTCATCATTCTTCGTCAGTATCAGGGATGTTTCTCCTTTGTGTATCTGCAATTTATTCACTTCCCAGGTGAAAAAGTCTGCAACCTCCTTATTCCGGAGATCGCTCGGCTCTTTTTTGAGATCGGCAAGAATGGAATCTTCCACTTGGAGAATTTTTGGGGAAATCGAAGAGGTCGCATGGATTTTATCATCTTTTTTATGGATGAAAAAAGTCATCTGTTTGTTATCAACCGGGAAGTCGATCTCGATTTCATAGTCCGGTCTATCGAGCCCGTAATTCTTGATTTCCTCTTCTTGCTTTTTTTCCGATACGAATGCTGTTGCCTTAAGATTTGATAAAGCGTACAGGATGTCATTGATCTTGCTTTTTTGAGCAAGAGCATTGACTGGCTTTCTGAGGAACCAATCCTCACCCTCTTTTTCTGCATTCCATTGAACATCTTCTGCCCGGAGCTTCACACTCTTGACTTGATCAGATTCGAATTTGAAGATGTCTTTTTGTCGAAAATCAAAAACTTTTTTCTCTAAAAGGCTTTTTATGCTGCTCGGAATCAAGACCACTCTTGTTTCTTCAGCTTTTTTGGCAAAAAAGGTGTTATCGAGAGGATTTTCCATCCCGATCATAATTATTTCGGGTTGTTCCTGACCGCTGATATAAAGCTCCACTTGTTTCTGCGGGATGCCGTATTTATCAAGGTCAGAGGGCTCTTCCTCAACGATTCTTTCGAAATGGAGGTTGGTAAAGTCTTCTGCCAACCGGTTGACTTCATCCTTATCTGCCTTGGTTTTGATCGGCCCCGTGATCAACCATTCTTCTTCCTCTTTTTGAAATTGGATCGTTTGCCCCTCGTTTATGAAGATTATTTTTACGACATCTTCTGAAGCAACAGATATAAGCATGTCTTCTACATCTTTTTCTCCCTGACTCCTGAACTCGAAAAAATACACGGCTGCAAACAACAGGATGAAAATGCCAAACAAAAGAAGTGTGGTCTTAAATTTCATAAAGATCTTCTCCTTACCCAGATAGAAATGCCCGTGATCAGCACCAGAAGCGGAAGAATGGCAAGCGAGACATAGGCGATCAGCCGGCCTTGAGAAGGACTGAGCTGGATGGTACGGGGGGAGGATGTTCTGGGTTGTATCGCAATCAGGTCCTTCTCTTCTGCGAGCCAGTTGACCGTGTTGAGAAAAAAGTTCCCGTTCCCTGAAAGGTAATAATATCTGTTGGTCACAAAATCGGAGTCGCCGAAAACAGCTATTCTTCCTTCCTGTTTGGATTTGGCCTCTTCAGTCGGTTCCTGTTTTTCTCCTTCCATATCCGTTGCTTCTTCGATCGGTTCCTGCAGTGTTTCCTCTTTTGGCAGGATGGTGGCAACTACAGCCAGGGAAACAGGACCGCCGACATCATTTTCTTCGCTGAAAGTGACCTCTTGTTCATCGAGTTGGCGTTCTGACCAAGAATTTTTACTGCTTTTTGCGATGGATTCAACGGTGATGCCTTCAGGTTTTTCTTCTGTTGGGCTCACAGATCTGGCATAGGGAAAAAAGGTGGAATACCGGAATTTATCCGTAATACTGTGGTATTCGTATTCGTTGACCACAGGCATGAAATAGTCCCCGCCGAAGAGTCGAGAGACGGTGTCAACGATCAAATCGCTTTCCAGTTTCACTCCGAATTCTTCGAGATAGAGTGTCAGTCCAGGTGCGGTTTCAGGATCTGTCATAAAAAAAACGCGGCCACCACTTTGGATGTAGGTTTTAATGGTGTCCAACTCGTTGGGGAGAAGGTCTTTTTGCGGTCCTGGAATGATGAGAAGGGATACATCGTCGGAAAAGTTATCTTCAAGAGCTAGGGAAAGCTTTTTAACTTCGTAAGCCAACTTTTCTAGTTCGTCTTTGGCGATGGAGTATCCATTGTCGCCGGTTTCCTCCAGGCTTGCCTCACCATGCCCTTCTAGGAAATAAATAACTTTTTTCCCTTCTCGTGTTATTTTGATGATGGCATTCGTGATGTCTTCTTCCGTTGTGGACGTGATGCGACTTTCTTTTTCCCCGCATTCGAATATCGAGGTTCCATCCTCGGCGATCTCGTATCTTTTGACTAATCCGGGATTTTTATCTGGATCGATGAATTCGTGCTTAATTTTGTTCGAGTGGTAAAAATAGATCTCCATCAGGTGTTCCATGCTGGCCCGGCCGTAGTTACCCTCACGGAAAAAAAGCATGATGTTGACATCATCGTCCAATCCCTTGAGTACGGATACAGACTGATCTGAAAGACTGTGGAGTTTTGTTTCGGTGAAGTCAATCCTGTAGTGATTTTTAGCAAAAAAGTAGTTGATAATGGCCAAAATACCTAGCACGAGGATGATGACAAGGAACAGGTTGCTGGAATAGATAAAAGATTTTCTTTTAAAGCCTTTTTTCAAAAGAGCCAAGTTCATCACGATGTAAACGACCAAGGCGATGATTCCAACAGAAAACAGAAGGGCAGGAATAGTTTTTTTGTAAGGCCAGATCCGGAATGACACAAAGGCCAGCAATATCAAACCCAGAGCGATATAATTCAGATATTTTTTGATTGTTTCCATTTTCTATCTCCACCTTCTCGACTGGATCACAGAATGAGTGAGGAACAAACCCAAAAAGACAAAACTGATGTAATAGACAATGTCAGTGGTGTCCAGGATGCCTTTTGTCATGTTGTCGAAGTGCTGAGTGAAGGAGATGTAATTCAATATTTCTTTTAATGTCCCTCCGGCAGCAATGGAAGCCCAATTCAAGATCAATAAAACGATAACCGTTCCGAAAGCCAAGGCAGCTGATACAACCTGATTTTCGGTCAATGAGGAATAAAAGATGCCGATGGCTAAAAACGCCGCACCCATCAAAAACAGACCCAGATACCCGACGAGAATCGGCTTTACCTCAGGATTTCCATAAACAAAGGCAAAAATGGATAGGATTCCCGATAACATCAGCATGACCGAAAGTACGAACAATGAAGCAAGGTATTTCCCCAGGATAATCTGGTTGATGGAGATGGGAGAGGTGTAAAGGAGTTCATCTGTTTTCATCTTTTTCTCCTCGGAAAAAAGACGCATTGTCAGGAGAGGAATTAAAAACAACAGGACTATGCTGACATTGTGGAAAAGAGAAGGGTAGACCATCTGGTTGATGTTCATCTGTTGAAGGTAATAGGGATTTTGTGCCATCTGCATGGAGTACGAATTAAACCACAAAATAATACTCTGGAAGAACAGACCAAACAAAAAAAGAAAAACAGTTAAAGCCACATAGGCAATCGGGGAGGTGAAGTACGACTTTATCTCTTTTTTGCATACAGCCCAAACGTTACTCATTATTCCGTCCTCCCTGTGATGACTCTTAGGTAGAGCTCCTCGATACCCAAAGCCAGAGACCTCATTTCTAGAAGCCCCCATTTCCTTTCCACGATATAGCGTGTGATATCGTCCCGGCTGTCTTTACCTCGAGTCCATTCGATGCAGTATCCATCATCTCGAGTCGAAACATTGTCCACACCTGGGATGTTTTGGAAGTGTTCAATTTTCTCTTCTCCTCCTTCTCTCAGCCTGATGAAAACACCATCCCTTTTCTGTAACGAGGCAGTGAGCACATCTAACGATCCTGACGCCATGAGCTTGCCTTCATTGATGATAACCACACCATCACACGTCTGTGTCACCTCTGCCAAGATGTGAGTGGAAAGAATGATCGTGCGCTCTCCTTTTAGGTTTTTGATGAGTTGGCGGATTTCTATGATCTGGGCAGGATCCAAACCGATTGTCGGCTCATCCAGGATGAGGACCTGAGGATCATGGATCAAAGCTTGGGCGATGCCCACGCGCTGCCTAAAGCCTCGGGATATATTCTTGATAAGCCTTCCACGGACCGACTCAAGGGTACTGAGGGAGATGGATTTTTCTACGGCTTTTTTCCTTTCCGAGGCTGGAATTTGTTTGATCTCGGCAACGAAATGAAGAAAAGACTGAACCGTCATTTCCGGGTAGAGTGGGACATTCTCGGGGAGATATCCCATGATCCTTTTGACTTCATTGGGTTGTTCGAACACGTCATATCCAGCCACCGTCGCCTTCCCATCCGTTGCGGGCAAATACCCGGTGAGAATTCGCATGGTTGTGGTTTTTCCTGCCGCATTGGGACCGAGAAGTCCCCATATGTGGCCTTTTTCGACTGCAAAACTCAGATCTTGGACGGCCAAAAGATCGCCATACTTTTTAAAAAGATGTTCCACTTCAATCATTTTTGAGTTTCTTTTACCTCCATAACAAATTTATCTTTCAGTTTTGTTTATAAACTTTTGCCCATAAAAAAACGTTACATCCTTGCTGGTTGTGGGATACCCATGAGAGAAAGAACTCTTTCTAATATTTCCCTGACATATTGAATTGTCCATATGCGTAAGGACTTGGTGTTTTTGTCCTTTTCCGCAAGGATGGAGTATTTATGATAATAGGCATTGAATTTTTGACAGAGATTGAAGGCAAATTTGGCCAAGTGGGAAAATTCCAGGGAACGCACAGAATGCTGGATTTCCTCCTCGAACTGGGAAGCATAAAAGATGAGTTCCCAAAAATCTTCTTGTTCTTGTTTCGATAAACTGTCTAGGGGTAAAATTTGATCAGGTTTACAGGCGGAAAGGTTATTTGCTTCGAAATCCTCTTTCTCTTTTAGTTTACGGAAAATGCTGTTTAACCGGACCAGGGAATACTGCAGGTAGGGACCGGTCTCCCCTTCGAAACTCAGAACTTCTTCGAAATCGAACACGATGATCGAATTCCTGGCGAACTTCAGCATAAAATAACGCAGAGCCCCGGTTGCGATCTGTCGTGCAATAAGGCTTCTCTGTTCCGAAGGCAGGTCCTGGTTTCTTTTCTCTACTTCCAGAAAAGCTTTCTGTTCCAGCCTATCTAGCAGATCATCCGCTTTCACTCCCAGTCCCTTTCTCCCCGAGACTTCCAAGAAATCCCTCTTCTTATCTTCTGCAGATACCTTTTGACCGAGTTCATCGAGGCTCTTGGGAGAGAGCGCGACCATTTCATAAAAATAATGGATGGATTTTTTGGCCTGCTCCAGATAGCCCAGGGATTTTAAGCCCTGGACGACGATTTTCTGCAAGTAAGATTGGCGCGTATCGATCACATTGTAAACCAAGGTTCCGTCCCCAAAAGTCGGAGTCGCTTGTTTGGGTTCGGACGTACTTATCCAGATGGTTTTGCCATTATCTTCGGTGAACGGTTCATAGTAAAAATCTTTCTGAAGAAGGCCGAATTTCCACAGTTGATAGGCAATATCCTTCCCCACGTAGGTGACCGTTCCATCGGAGCGGACGATGATTTTTTCCCTCTCTTCATCATCTTCGAGCTTCATGACCCAGCAATCCTTGGTCAAACCCTCATCCACTTGATAGATGGCCCCCTTTTCTTTTAAAAGAAAAAAGGCTCGATCCCAAAATTTACGACCGAGAATGCTGCTTTCACATGGTAAAACATCATAGCTGACATCGATCCGCTTCATTGTTGCAAGGTGGGCTCTTAGGATTCGTTTGGATATGTGCTCCGCGATATTTGCCTCAGGAGGTTCTCCTTCTTCGATTTTTTGCAATATTTCGGATTTCCGGGATTGGGCTTCGGGGTGTTCTTCCAGATAGGAAGAGATGCGGGTATACAGATCCCAACAGTAGTAATCGAATTTTCCCTCGATTCTCTGGATATCCTCCAGATTCTTTTTTTCCATGTCCATGAAACCAAAGGTGACATCCACCACCTGAATACCTGTATCATCGATGTAATTTTGGATCTCTACATTCTCCCCTTGGTATTTCAGGCATCTGCCCAAAGTGTCTCCCAGAACGGCATTCCTCAGGTGGCCTACATGGGCAGCTTTGTTCGGGTTGATATTGGTGTGTTCGATGATAATTTTTTTCTCTTCTGGCTGAAATGTCCGTTTTTTAAAGGAGGTGATTTGGGAGAGAAAAAAATTCCGGCGGTTCAAGAAGAGGTTGATGAAGCCCGGGCCTGCCACTTCGATTTTATCGACATCGGGAAGATCGTTCAGAAGGGGGATGATCTCTGTTGCAAGCTCTCGGGGCTGTCTTTTCATCTCTTTGGCCAATTGCAAGGGAAACGGGAGGGCAAGATCTCCCATTTTTGCCTGAGGGGTATAGGCTATCTCCAGGTGGGATTCTTTCAGCGGATATTTATCCATCAGCAATTGGCGAAATTTTTCTTTGAGTTCGATTTTGTATCTTATCATCGGCAGCCATCCATTATAGCAAATTTAAAAAAAAATGGGGACGGTTCTATTTTTTTCCGTCCACTTTTTCTTCTCTTGCATCTCCGATTATTATATGGTAGTAAATACATTTTGTAGAGAGACGATATGAAAAGAACTCGCCTTTATGCGGCGCATGAAAAAGAAGGTGCAAAGTTTGTGGAGTTTTTTGGTTGGGAAATGCCCATCGAGTATTCTGGGATTATTCAGGAACACATGGCAGTGCGTCATCATGCGGGCTTGTTCGATGTCAGTCATATGGGAGAAATCGTCATATCGGGAAATCAGGCGTTGGATTTTGTCCAATATCTTACGCCTAATAATGCTGCTCGTTTGGATGTAAACAAAGCCCAGTATTCTGCATTGACCACTCCCCAAGGAACGTTCGTGGACGATCTTCTGGTCTATTATCTGGATGAAAATGTCTTTCTTCTTGTGGTCAACGCTGCGAATACGGACAAGGATTTCCAGTGGATACTCAGCCATAAGCAGGGTTTTGATGTCGATGTGCAGAACAAAAGCGAAAATTACACACAAGTGGCTTTACAGGGCTCTGAAGCCCACAAAATTCTCCAACCATTAACAGAGATCGAACTGAATGATATGTCGGGCTTTGCCGTTGAGAGGGGCTCTGTGGCCGGAGTGGAAGCCATCGTGTCCCGGACTGGGTATACCGGTGAGGATGGCTTTGAGATCTACACACTCTCTCCAAACCCTGAAAAAATATGGGATGCTATCATGGAAGAGGGGAAGACTTATAGCCTTCTTCCTATAGGTTTGGGAGCCCGGGATACCCTGCGTCTGGAAGCAACGCTCATGCTTTACGGTAATGATATCGATGAGAGCACCACTGTTCTCGAAGCTGGATTGCGATGGCTCATTAAGTTCAAAAAGGGAGACTTTTTGGGAAGGGAAGTTCTACTCAAGCAGAAAGAAGAAGGAATTCGCAGAAAGATTGTCGGATTTGAATTGATAGGAAGAGGTATCGCCCGGCCTCATTATCCTGTTTTTGTCGATGATGAAAAAGTTGCCGAAGTAAGATCAGGCTCGTTTTCTCCTTTTTTGCATAAGAGTATCGGATTGACTTATCTTCCGATCGAATACACTGAGATCGGGACGGAATTCGCCATCGAAATAAGGGGAAAACGGATCAAAGCAAAGGTCGTTCCCACTCCTTTCTACAAAAAAGAAGAAAAGCAATAACTACTTATATTCAATAAGAAGAGGAGGATTTTCATGTATCCAGATAATTTTTATTACACAAAAGATCACGAGTGGGTAAAAACCGATGGGGATAAAGCAACAGTTGGCATAACTGATTTTGCGCAAAAACAACTTGGAGATGTCGTTTATGTGGAATTGCCCCAATCAGGATCGCAGCTGGAATTTCACCAATCTATGGGTGTGATCGAATCTGTCAAAGCTGTTTCGGATATTTTTTCACCGATATCTGGAGAGATCATCGAAACCAATGAGGAATTGAATGATTCCCCAGAACTTGTCAACGAGAATCCTCATGACAGTGGCTGGATAGTCAAGATAAAAATCAAAGATGAGAAAGAATTGGAAAAGCTGATGTCTGCATCAGAATACGAAAAGTTCTTGGAGGGATTGGAAGAATAGAATGAGTTACATCTCTCTCAGCGAAAAAGACAAAAAGGAAATGCTGGCCAGAATCGGCGTTTCTTCGATCGAGGAACTTTTTCGATCAATCCCCGATGATCTTAAAATAAAAAAAAACTTGGACGTTCCGGATTCATTGACGGAGCCGGAACTCTCCCGATGGATGGATGAGATCGCTCATCAGAACTCATATCACGATTTTCTTTCCTTTTTGGGAGCCGGAGCTTATTCTCATGTGATTCCCAGTGTTGTGGATTATTTGAGCAGCCGTGGAGAATTCATAAGCCCCTACACTCCATATCAGCCAGAAGTCAGCCAGGGAACCTTGCAGATAATATTTGAATTTCAGACTCTGATCTGCCAGCTAACAGGCATGGATATCGCCAACGCCTCTCTTTACGATGGTGCTTCGGGAGCCGCGGAAGCAGTTTTGATGGCAAACAGAATAAAATCTAAACCTAAGATATTGGTGGCTAAAAGTCTCCATCCTCAATACAGAGAGGTGATACAGACCTATACAAAAAATTTGGATTTATCAGTGATAGAGATCGAATTTTCTGATAGGGGAGAGGTGGATTATGAAGATTTGAAGGAGAAATTGGATGAGGAAACATCGGCAGTCGTTGTCCAATCTCCCAATTTTTTTGGAATAATCGAAAAACTTGAACGGATTTCTGCACTTGCTCATGAACGTCAAGCCTTATCTGTGGTGGTGGTGGCGGAGCCCGTATCGCTGGGGATACTGGAAGCTCCGGGGAAGCTCGGTGCTGACATCGTTACAGGAGAAGGCCAATCCTTCGGTCTCCCCCTGAGTTTTGGCGGTCCCTATCTCGGATTCATGGCCTGCTGTAAGGAATTTATTCGCCAATTCCCTGGAAGGATAGCGGGTGAGACCAAGGATGTGGATGGGAAAAGAGGATTTGTCGCAACCCTGTCCACAAGAGAGCAGTTTATCAGACGCGAACGGGCTACTTCCAATATTTGCACGAACCAGGCTTGGTGCGCGTTACGGGCAACCATTTTTTTGGAGCTTCTGGGAAAACAGGGAATGAAGGAGCTAGCATGGCAAAATCTTCAGAAAGCGAACTATGCTCTGAATCAAATTACCCAGATAGGAGGGATAAAGCCCAGATTCCAGGGTGAACATTTCAACGAGTTTGTGTTGGAGTTTGAAAAACCATGGGCAAAAATCGAAGGATTTTTGCTTGAGAAGGGACTCATAGGAGGACTTTCTTTGGCCGATGTTTACCCTGAGTTGAGCAACTGTGCTCTACTTTGTGTTACGGAATCCCACAGAAAAGAGAATATCGACCGTCTAGTCGCTCTATTGAAAGAGGTGTGTTCATGACAAAGATGTTCCACGAGCCTCTTATTTTTGAAATCAGTGGTGAAGGGAAAAAGGGATTCCTTTTTCCAAAACTGGATGTGCCTTTAAAAGACAATATCCTGAAGGATATCCCATCCAGAGAGGAAATCGATGGGTTCCCGGAGGTTTCTGAATTGGAAGTGGTGAGGCATTTCACCCGGCTTTCCCAGACAAATTACTGTATCGATCTAGGTTTTTATCCTCTGGGTTCCTGTACCATGAAATACAATCCCAAGATCAATGAGAAACTCGCATCCACAAAGGAATTACTGCTCTCTCATCCATATGCTTCGGAGAAATGGACGCAAGGAAGCCTTGGAATTCTGAAAACAACCGAAGAGTTTCTGAAAAATATAACGGGGATGGATGCCATCACTCTTCAACCTTCTGCTGGTGCCCAAGGAGAGTTCGTGGGGATGTTGATGATACGTGCCTGTTTGGAAGAGAGCGGGAATCCGAGAAAAATTGTTCTGATTCCTGACTCGGCTCACGGAACCAATCCTTCCAGCGCCCATATTTGCGGGTACCGGATACAGGAAATCAAATCGAACGAACAGGGATCCGTGGATGTGGCAGACCTTGCAGAACACATGACTGAAGATGTGGCGGCTTTGATGGTAACCAATCCCAACACGTTGGGCGTTTTTGAAACCGATATAAAAAAGATAGCTGATATCGTTCATTCCAAGGGTGGTTTTGTCTACATGGACGGGGCCAACATGAATGCCCTCATCGGGATGTGCAAGCCAGGGGATATGGGAATAGACGTCATTCATCTCAACCTGCACAAAACGTTTTCCACTCCTCATGGAGGCGGAGGGCCTGGATCTGGGCCCGTAGGTGTGACGAAGGAGTTGGAACCTTATCTTCCCTTCCCGATCATCGAAAAAGAGGATGGAATTTTTCGTTTGAACCATTTGCGGCCCAAAAGCATCGGGAGAGTACGAAGCTTTTATGGTAGCTTTCTTGTTATTGTCAAGGCTTTGGTTTATATGTTGTCTCTGGGCCCAATAGGATTGAAAGAAATAGCAGAAATAGCCGTCTTGAATTCAAATTACATAAGAAAGAGTCTGGAAAACGATTATGATCTCAAGTATAAAACCCCCACCCTTCACGAATGTGTTTTTTCGGATAAAATCCAAAGAGAGCATGGAGTGACAAATATAGATATTGCGAAACGCCTGATAGATTACGGTGTGCATCCCCCGACTATGTCCTTCCCCCTGATAGTTCAAGGAGCGTTGATGATAGAGCCCACCGAAACCGAGAGCAAGAAAGATATGGATCGTTTCATCGATGCAATGAAACAAATCGCTCAAGAAGCGAGAAACGATCCGGAGGTGCTTAAAAACGCCCCCCATGTTTCTTATGTAAGGCGTTTGGATGAAACCAGTGCTGCCAGAAATCCTGTCTTGCGCTGGCACAATAAACCTGGCGAGAAATAACTAGGGAGTAAGCAAACTAGAATGAGTCTGCAAAATTTAATCATGTCCCTTCAGAAATTTTGGGCGGATCAAGGCTGCTATCTAGCTCAACCCTATGATATTGAAGTCGGCGCCGGAACCATGACTCCCGATACATTTTTTCGTGTTTTGGATGACCGAGACTGGAAGGTAGCCTATGTCCAGCCATCGCGAAGGCCGACGGATGGGAGATTTGGTGAAAATCCCCACAGGGTACAAAAACACTTTCAGTTTCAAGTGATAATTAAGCCAGCTCCCTCTAATATTCAGAAGATGTACATCGACAGCCTCACTTCTTTGGGCATCAACCTTCTGGAACATGATATCCGCTTCGATGAGGACGATTGGGAATCTCCCACTATCGGAGCATGGGGAGTAGGATGGCAGGTATTGCTGGATGGTTTAGAAATCACTCAATTCACATACTTTCAGCAAGCCGGCGGGATCGACCTCTTGCCTGTGCCCGTGGAGATCACTTATGGCCTGGAAAGACTGGAGATGTTCTTGGAGGAGAAGGACAACATCTTCGATCTGGATTGGTCAGATGATGTCACTTATCGGGAATTGAGAGTTAGAGAAGAAAGAGAATTCTCCGAATACAATTTCAGCCAGGCAAATGTGAAGCTGCTCCAGAGTTCTTTCCAGAAAAACCATGGAGAAGCACAACGGCTAGTCGATAAAGGATTGCTCCTTCCCGCTTATGATATGTGTTTAAAATGTTCCCATTTTTTTAATCTGTTAGATTCAAGAGGAGCGATCAGCGTTACGGAAAGGGTGAAGATGATTTCCCAAATCAGAGTTGTGGTCAACAATATCGCTAAAAAATTCACATTAAAGGAGATCTCAGCCTGATGGAATTCCTTCTGGAAATCATGACCGAAGAGATGCCTCCCACTCATGTGAAAGGGGCTCTTGTTCAGCTGGAAAATCGCTTGGCTGAAGGATTGATCGCTAATAAGTTATTTGACCGAAAAGAAAGTTTTGGAAGAATCCGCAGTTTTGGAACCTGTCGGCGTTTGATCTTGCTAGGGAATTTTGTCGATAAACAGCAGGATAAACAGGAAGCGATCGTCGGCCCACCCAAATTCGTTGCTTTCTCAGTAGATGGTTCAGCAACACCCGCTGCCATCGGATTCGCAAAATCCCAAGGAGTGAATGTTAGTGATCTGGAAGTCATACAGACTGGAAAAGGGGATTATATAGGAATAAATAAGATCGAAGCAGGAAAACCAGCGAGCGACATCCTAGAGGAGATTTTGCCAAACATCATTACTTCCCTTAGTTTCCCGAAAATGATGCGGTGGGGAAATTCTTCTTTCAGGTTTTCTCGGCCGATAAAGAATATTTTATGTCTTTTCGATCGGAAACCTCTTCGTTTTACCATCAACAGTGTTTCCACGAAAAATTACACCACGGGGCACAAAATATACAGCCCCAGGAAGCTCAAAGTCCAAACCTTCGCAGACTTCCGAGCTCAGTTGAAGCGGAATGGAGTCTTCATCGATCCAGAAGAGCGCAGAACACAGATCTTGAAGCGAGCAGACAGGAAACTGGCGCGTTTGGATGCAAGGTTACACCCAGACGAACAGCTTTTGGAAAAACTCACTTACGATGTCGAGCATCCCTATGTTTTCTTGGGAAGTTTTCCTCAAGAATACCTCAAACTTCCTCTGGAAGTCTTGAGCACAGCTATGAGAGAAGGCCAAAGGTTATTTTCTGTGCTCAAAGGCAAAAAGCAGCTTCCATATTTCTTGGGTGTGGCAGATGCCTACAAGGATCCCAAATCTCTTATCAGAAAGGGAAACGAGAGGGTTTTGAAAGCAAGGATGGAGGATGCAAAATTCTTCTGGGTGCAGGATGTGAAATCATCCCTTAAGAAAAAATCCAAGAGGTTAGACCAGATCATCTTCCAAGAGCACCTCGGGAGCTATCAAAATAAGACAGATAGATTGAAGAAAACAGCTGCTTACATATCAGACCGCCTGGAGCTCCAAGATGAAAAGAATGCTGTGACAGGGGCTGCAGAATTGTGCAAGACGGATCTGATGACCGAAATGGTCAGAGAATTCCCCTCTCTCCAAGGAAAGATGGGAGGGCTTTATGCAAAAGAGGAAGGTTATGCAGCTTCCGTTTGGAAAGCCATCTATGAGCATTACCAACCTGTCAGCCTGGATGATTCCTCTCCTTCTTCATTGACAGGGGCAATCCTAGCTATTTCCGATAAGTTGGACACGATCGTGGGAACAACAGGGGTGGGGATCGAGGTGAGCGGGTCCAAAGATCCTTTTGGTATTCGAAGGAATGCCCAAGGTGTCTGCAAAATCATCCTGGATAAAAAGTTGAGTTTTTCCCTTCCTCGACTGTTGGACAAAGTCATAAACACGATGAAAGACAGATTGGTGAGAGAGAAGGAGGATGTGAAATCTTATGTGTTGGATTTCTTTAAAAGTCGCCTCCAGTATATTTTTGAGAGCCAAGGATATCGGTATGATCTGGTAAAAGCCTCTCTCGCTCCTGGAATCGACAATGTTTTCCATTCATTCCTGAGACTGAAAGCAATGGACAACTTGAAAGAAAGCCCTCAATTCGAACCGATGATAAAAATCGCAAAGAGAGTTAACAATATTCTTCGGGACCAACCCCAGCACAAAGTGAACGAGGAGCTTTTGTTGGAGAAACAAGAGAGGGAACTTCATACGACATTTTCTATCATACGAAAC
>Ga0114922_10003679_pt1 | contig 14273 bp, 20 predicted proteins | sample AartaG_FD_100975 | JGI IMG/M metagenome (GOLD analysis project Ga0114922, IMG submission 100975) | Deep subsurface microbial communities from Aarhus Bay to uncover new lineages of life (NeLLi) - Aarhus_00045 metaG | ecosystem: Environmental > Aquatic > Marine > Oceanic > Sediment | place...
AATTTCATTAGGTCGTTTGGTATTTAATTCTACCATCGATAGAAAGAGATCAACTTTTTTAAAATTGATTCCTGGCTGAAATTGGAGAATTCCTTCTTTTTCCAGCTTCTTTATCCTCATTCCAACAGTAGGCTGAGACCTACTAATCTTTTCTGCAATTTGAGTATGAGTTAAGTTTGGATCGTCTTGTACTAAAGTAATTATTCTGCGATCAATATCATCAAGCTTTAATTTGTCTGAAATCATATCTATTTCCTAATTTTAATTTTAATTCTATATTTAGATAATGATTTTACAAATTAAAAATATACTTATATTTTATAAATTATGAAAAAAACTACACCAACTAATTTAAAATGGCACTATAGAAGGAATTCGCTACTTAAAAAAAAATAAATTAATTTCTTAACCTCAATCAATAGTAATAGCTCTTAATTTACAAGCGGTAGTACAAATATGACATTTAATGCAGTTATCTTCTCGTTCTTCTACAACGGTGCACACAGGTTCGGAGTCTTTATTTAAAACTTCATATATTCCTCTAAAGCAAGCCTCTTCACACGAAAAAGCTTCGCATTCTTTACACTTATTAGTATCAATATGGTGGAACTTATAACTCACAATTTTGCGGTTATCTGGTGCATCACTCATTATATTAGTTTAAAATGAAACTCCATTTATCTCTATAGTTTATATTATATAATGAAATGTATTTAAACCAAATTAAAATAACAATAATTAAATACATCCCCTTTTGAGTTGTTTTAAAATGTATACCAATAAGGTCCCTCTTTTTGAAATCCCAAATCTCAAAAAAGGAATTTTTTTGACTCGTCCTAATCGATTTGTAAGTGAAATCAAGTACAAACAAGAAGTAAAATCTGCTCATATTCACGATCCCGGAAGGTTAACGGAGTTATTGATTAAGGGAAGTGAAGTTTTATTCACGGATTCTCGTGGAAAACTTGATTATTATGTTAAAGCCGTTAAAAAAGGAGAAGAATGGATTCTTATTGATACGGCAATTCATTCTAAAATCGCTTTGATGATTTTTCCGTACATTCCTGCAACTGCGAAGGCAAAAGAAATAAGAAAAGAAGTGAAGATTGGTAAAAGTCGGATAGATTTCGTACTAGACGGCGTACCATTAGAAGTAAAGGGAGTAACCCTTGTAAATGGGGATTTAGCATTATTTCCTGATGCGCCTACTGAGCGTGGAACCCGACATGTACAAGAAATTATCAATAACAATGGAATGCTTTTGTTTTTAGTATTTCGTAAAGCATCTAAATTTAAACCTAATTTTGTAACTGATCCTAAATTTTCAGAGAAATTATCTGAAGCAAGAAAGAAGAAAATAAAAATAATTGTAGCACAACTCAATTTTGATGGTAAAACGATTTATTTCAATGGAACTCTCCCATTAGCAGAGTTTTAAAGAAACATGATTTTTAATGGATTAAGAAGTTCAATTACTCTTTTTCTTTTTCTTTTTCTTTTTTCGCTTCTTACCAAGGTTCTCAGGTTCTGGAGTGATATCCACATCAACTTCCGCTATAATAAACGCTAGCAAAATAGGACCTGCCATGGAATATCTAGGATCGGAAAAAGCGTTAAACTTTATATCTTTTACTTTACAGTTCTTATCACTTTGTCGCAAAATCATTAGGTTCTTATTGACTTTGCGAGTAAATTCTGAAGGATCCTCGTATGTCCCTCCGACAGCAAAAACTTGGTCCATTCTTACTATTTGAGGAGCTGGTTTTTCTTCTTCCATATCATTTTACCAATTATTTGCTACTTTAATAAAAATTAAATTTCTTTGTTTTAAAAATTTAGTAGAATCTGGATGATCTAATATTCAATATTCATCTTTTTAACATAATCGAAGGCAGAATAAGCTGCTATTACCCCTTCTGCCACGCCGGTAATTGCTTGTTTAAATGGTGCGTCTGCAACATCGCCAGCAGCGAAAACTCCCGGTAAGTTTGTTTCCGATTTTCTGTTAATGATTATTTCGCCCTTGTCATTTATTCTAATGCCAATATGTTTAGCTATATCTGAGTTAGGTACAGAACCGACTTCGATAAAAACACCATCTACTTCAAATTCTTTACCATTATCGAAAATCACTGATTTAACAGTATTATTTCCTTTGATTTCTGTGACATTAGTCTTGTATATGATCTCAATTTTTTGATTCTGCTCAACTCTTTTCTTATTTATAGGTTCGGCACGTATTTCTTCTCCCCGATATATAATGTACACTTTTTTTACATTTTGAGATAAAAACAACGCTTCTTTTGCAGCAGAATCACTTCCACCAATCACACACACTGTTTTATCTTTGTAAAATGGACCGTCACATGTCGCGCAATAAGAAACCCCCCTTCCAGCAAATTCCTCTTCACCCGGGATTCCTAACTTCTTCCTCTCCGATCCTGTAGCGATAACTACGCTTTTTGCTTTAAACTTTTGAAAAAACGAGTGAAGAATGAAGTTATCACTAGTTTTCTCTATACTTCGAATTTCGTCCGTAATGTAAGGAATGCGTAAAGAATTCATGTGATCCTTAAACATTTCCATTAAACCTTGACCGCTTGTAGAGGTAATTCCGGGATAATTTTCTACAAGATGAGTTGTTGCAATTAAACCACCAAAAATCTTCCCTATGACTAATACATCTAATGCAAATCGAGCAGCATAGATTGCGCATCCTATTGCAGTTGGACCACCACCCAAAACAATAAGATCGTAGGTTTTTTCAGGATCGATATCCTCCATATCAATATTATACATTCTAAAATCCTCCATTCATGTTTTATTTAAAAATTTAATTTTTCTATTCATTTAGTCTTATTGATGAGTTCATATAAAAGCTCCTCAGCTGAAATATCTCCTATCAGCTTCTTATCTTCATTAATTATTAATGTTGGAACAGTAGTAACATCGTATTGTTCATTAATATCAGGATGAGCCATAATGTCAATAACATCTGTCTGCAATTTTCCCTCGGATGCTAACGCGAACTGACTGCAAATTGATATAATTGTAGAGCAATAAGCACAATAATCAGTAATTAAGACTTTTATAATTGTAGGGCTGATTTTATTCAGATTCTCCTTTATAACATTCTTATAGTAATTAGGAGATCCAGTAAGCACCATTAGTGCCTGTACAAATGGTTGGATTTTTGCTGCCGTAGGAACAGCTAAATAACGAATAATCACTTGATCTAAATCGTTAGTCATTAAAATCACAGGTACGTCTTGAATTTTATATTTTTTAATAAGGTTTGGTTTTGTTTCAAATCTATGTTCTTCAATTTTAAGCAAACCGTTAGAAGCTTTCTGATATATATCCAAAACATCCAACATTTTTACTGATTCTTGGAGATTTTTCGACGATGTAAAGATCTTTAAAGTTACTGGCTTGGTTAATTTCCCAATCTCCTCTTGAATCATTTTCTTATAAACATATGATATCGGCAATCTTTTCACCTCTTCAATAGACTATCTAAATGCTTACTAATTTCTTACTCAGTATAAAAATAAAATAAATAAAAATTCTTCCTAATAGTTTTTCTATCTAGGTATTTGGAGATGATTTCCAAAACATGTTTTAAATTAGTACTGAACTCTTATATTCCCCCCAATAAGCGCTCTTAATATTTCGTTAGCTCCAACCATCCCGACGAGCGTTTTTGAATCGTTTATAATTGTATAAGGTACCCCTGCAGCGTCATAATATTGGCCTATGTCGGGGTTCGCACTGATATCAATGATTACGGTCCTAATCTTCCCTTCAGAGGCAAGTGCAAATTGGTTTACTGTAGATACAACAGTAGGACAGTATGGACACGTTTCTGTTATCATTACTTTGATAGTTGATGGTTCAATTCGATCGAGATTTTGCTTAATTGTGGCTTCGTAATAATTCGGCGCTCCTGCAAATGTGAATAATGATTGGACAAACGGTTGGATTTCACCTCCTCGTGGAGCTGCTAAATAACGAATTAATTCTCTACCGTCGTCATTAACAAATAAGATTGTTGGTACCCTCTTAATATCGTAGCGTTTAGCGAATTCAGGATTATTGTCTATAGAGAGTTCTTCTATCGTCAACAATCCGTTTGAATTTTCTTCGTAAATTTTTAGGAGAGACATAAATTGTGCACAAGTCATCCCACAAGCTCTAATTTTACTCCCATCTACTTCCGTTCTTTGGGACGTGAAAACCTTTAATCTCACGGGTTTAGTGAGTTTTGCCATCTCTTTCTTAATAATTTCTTTATATTTATTGTCTTCAGACATAATTAAACCACCTCTTAAGATGTAGATTAAGCATACATTCCTCCAAAATCTCTTTGGCCCTTTGTTAATTTATCTAACAAATCTTGTGGAGTAAACATTCCAACAATTCTTTCAGTCTCGTTTACGACAGTTAGTGGAACTCCTTGAACTTCATACTTTCTTGCGATATCAGGATTTAAGCTAACATCAATAACTTCTGCTGTTATTTTACCTTTAGATACTATTGCGAATAAAGTTAACACTGGAACGGTGGCTGGACAATACGGACAAGTTGGAGTTATGAAAATCTTCATCTCTGATTTATCGATCTTCTTTAAGTGGGTTAAAATTTGATCAGCATAGTAGGGCCTAACACCAGAGAAATACTGTATACTGTTTAGAAAAGGAACAAACTCAGATCCCGTGGGGTGCGCTGAATAGCGAATGATTTCCTTCCCTTCGTCATTTACGAATAAAATTGCAGGAATTCGAGTGACACTATACTTTATTGCTTCTTCGGGATTTTCTTCGATCGATATTTCCTCGGCACTAAACTTACCGTTTGATAATTCTTCCAGCGTATTTAATAAGTTATAAGCGCCTTCACACGCCATACAAGCTCTCTTTTTCGAACCGTCTTCCATGGTTTTAAAATCGGTAAACAATTTCAGCACTACGCTTCCTTTTAATTTAGCCATTTCTCTTTTTACATTATCAAGTTCATTTGGGGAAAATAACATCTGATCACCATTTAAATTTCTTTCTATTGTGATTATTTGAATTTAGTCTTAAATCTCTTCTCCGTTTAAATTATAAAAAACTTCATAAAAAATCCATTTTAGAATAAAGCATTTTAGATATTAGATTTAGAAAAATAAACAATCCTATTCTCTTAATAATTCACACATACCAACTAGTTTTCGTTTAGATCTTTGCTTTTTTCCAAAGAATTTTAATATCCAATAAGCATCAGGGCAATAAGTAGTAATATAATTAAAGTCGTTCGCATTTTCTGAATTAATATCTTCGGTATCTTTAAATTCTTTCATTCTCTTAGTTGAAATTAATTCAGATATATCGACTCTTAACTGATGCCCGACACCTCCTCCACAGCAATTATGAGGGATCGGCAAAACATTATATCCACTCTCTTCATATATTTGTTTTAGCTCTCCTTCGATACCTGGAAATTCTATATATTTAAGAGGGCAAGCGTGCTGAATAATGAGATTTCCATTATTTTTTCTCACACGGGGCGCTAAATATTCAGTAAAATATTCAATCTTAATACCAAACTCTTGATAGTGCTTTTTAAATACCATATAGCAACTCGGGCATACTGTTATGATTTTTTCAATTCCCATTTCAATGAAAAGCTTTTTATTTCTCTCAATGAGAAGATCGTAGGTATTAACCTCTCCAGTGCATAAAATTGGATATCCACAGCATATTTCTTTCTCTAACACATTAAAATCTACATTTTTACTGAGTAAATACTTTGCGATGTCTTCGCCATATTTAGGCGTTTTAACGGTTGTAAAACAACCAAAATATAACAGCGTCTTACTATTCACATTTATACCTTCTATTGGTTTAACGCGACTCTTATTTAATTTAAAAGGTGTACCGTGTTTTCTAAGGACTTCAATTTGTTCGTTTAAACCTTTAATCTTATTCCCATCTTTTAGAAATTTTTGCTTTAACAGAAAACGTTCGTAATGCGTACCGCACGCTCCGCAATGAACGCAATTATAAAGCCTTAGATAATCTTCCTGATTGAACTTGTAATCATTCTTAGTTTCTAGTAACCTTATTACTTGTTCGTTTGTCACAAAATTATCAGGATCGGCATCCCTACAAGGACAGTTATAATCTTCGTTCATTTTACACAATTATAGTAGTAATTCAAATAGATCTTTAGCTTTTGGATTTATTTTGCATAATTTACTATACCTTGCTAATATCCACCAACAACTCGGACAGTATGTCGTTGAATAATCGCCACCAGCTGCATCGAAATCGCTCATTCGTTTATTAGCGATTTTGTCGATTACATCTTTTCGATGCATATAACCAAGACCGCCGCCGCAACACCAATGAGGTATGTCTATTACATCGTACCCGCTTTTTTTTAGAACACTATTTACTAGTTTATCAACTCCAGTTTTACCACGATTCATTAGTTGACAAAGATGTTGTATTCCTACCTTTCCCGATTTTTTAGTTTCAGATGGTTTCAGATAATCGGAAATATATTTAAACTCAGTTTTCGAATCCATTTCTGGTTTATAATATTTGTTGAAAAGAAAATAACACGCAGGGCATAGGCAGATTACTTTTTTGAACTCTTTGAAGATTTCGATGTTTTCTTTTTTAGCCGTTTCAAATTCTTCAATACAGCCTGAAGCAAACCAGGGCCAACCACAGCATATTTCCTTATCTAGGATTGTAAAGTCCACCTTCTGTTTAATCAAATATTCAAGCGAGTGAACTGTATATTTAGGGATTCGTATAGTCGAAAGACAACCCATATAAAAAAGTGTATCAGACTTATCCGGAATTCCTTCAGGTCTTTTAATTCGCATCTTATTAGATGGATATGGCGTTCGATATTTACGGAAACACTCTATCATCTCATCAAGCCCATCAACTGTATTCCCTTCCTCGAGATATTTTTGTTTTAGGAGTAATCGCTCTTCTTCTGTTTCACATTCCCCGCAATGAACGCAATTGTAGAGTTTGTAATAGTCGTTTTGCTCAAAACTTAATTTTTCTTTATTTTTGATTAATTCTCTAACTTCATTGTCGCTTAGATAATTATCAGGGTCAACCTCCTCGGTAGGATAATTTTTTCTACCCTTAAATCTCTCTTTCATCGTATTCACCTAAATTTTGAAATTGAAAATCTTTATTAAAAATTTGGTTTACATTTTAAAAGCTTTATGAGTTAAATGATACTTAGTTTAAATTTAATGGATGTGTTAATTTTACTTGTTAAAGTTAATTTTTTTACTCGAATACTATTTTTAAAAATAAATATTAAAAAACTACGGGAACTGCAAACATGATTGACGGGATATTAATTATTAATGACTCGGGAGCGTTGTTGTACAATTGGCATCCAGAAAACTATGAAGGTGATGGAAAAGACGACTTATTCAGCGGATTTTTAACAGCTATAAATAGTTTCGCTACTGTAGAAAGAGGCGAAGATATAAAATCGCTTAAATTGAAAGAAACTCGACTAATTTTTGAGAAATACGACGAGTTAATCCAAAAACTAACAATTGTTATTACTACAAAAAATGAAGAATTACTCGAACTATTACACGCGGTTATTCACGATATTATGGATAAATTTACGAAACTTTATCTGGATAGTCTAAATAAAGAATTTAATGGTGCCGTGACTATATTCCAAAGTTTTGATAATCATGTGAAAAATATTATCAAAGCACATGGTTTAGATGTATTAGATGATTCACTAAGAGATATTGATGACTTTACAACGCTAAAAGCTATTATCTTTCTTGAACCGAAAGGGGGAATTGTGTATTATATTCATGCAAAGCAGTATGTGGATAAAGAAAAGGTTAGTTTCTTAATTCCCCTTATCATGAACTCAGCACAACTCTTATATAAAAACAATTTTAACGAACAACTGTATTGGATTCTCCTTAATACTGTTCGTAGCGAAATACTAGTAGTTGAACCACGGAATAAAGTTTTAATTGTTAAACAGCACCAACTAACTGAAGATTTTGAGGAAGAATTTCTGGCTTTGGAGTTCTTCAAAGATAAAGATAAATATATTAAAAAACCTAAAAAATTAATCGAAAAATTTGAAGATATAGAATGGAATCCAGCAATTAAACAAATTTATTTAGTCGATATGGTCGGTAAAATCTTCTACTCCAATCTTGTCGATACAACTTTTGATTGTAGCGAATATGTTCCAGAAACTATAAGCTTTTTAACTTCTTCTAAGAAAATAAGCGAAGAAATATACAATAGAACGCTATTTAATGCGAGTATAGGGGGAGAAAAATTAGCCACTGTATGCATTAATTTTAATAATTTTTCGCTAATAGTTATAGGTTCCATTCAAGAATTAAGTTCATTTTCGATAATTCAGAAAGTATGCTCGGAAATATACAAGAAACTAAAATAATCTGAATTTATTTTAATCAGTTTGATTTAATTTATAACTATAAAATTAATATTTGAGATTAACATAAATTTAATTTATTTAATTTAATTAATTTCATAAAAATTATAGTGAAAATAACAGTCAAATTGAGTGTGAAAATTGAATGTTTTTTGAATTGTGGATTGAATTAATGATATTGCAGACGATTATTGGTTATTCTTTTGCTTTAGCCAATGAATTCATAGGGTTATACAATATACGAGATTTAAATCTTATGAAAGCAGATTTTGAGACAGTACGATTCCATAAGAGATTTGGGTGGATTGAAATTTTTCTTTTTTACGCATTATTCATACAATGTATGTATATGCTCTATGCCCATTTAGTAGCTGGAGATCCCAATCTTCTTATTCCTTCAGGTATTTGGGCTCATACTTGGATTGGAGGATTAATCGCATCTATTTTAGTTACTTTTAAATTTATCGTGGCTCGCTTTAAAAAGGATAGGATATATTTGTCGGGACAATACATAGGTCCCATTGCTTTTCTAGGTTGGAGTTTTGCACATTGGACGAGTCTTTATAACTTTTATTTTGTAGTATTACCAGATTGGAGTAGAGCTGCTACAATTGTTCCTACTTCATTTATTTGGGCGGCAGTTATCCCTTTTATTGTAGGGATAGGACTTTTTGTATTTGTATTATACAAAAGGGGATCAGAAATGAAAGAGAAGACCAGATTTGCCTTTAATCAGATTGCTTTCCTTTTACACGGCGTAACCTTTGGCTACGAAAAGTCTGCTAAAGAATTACTTGGTACACCTGCGTTATTCAAATACGTTGTTCCAAGAACTTACGAATTTATCGAAAAAATGATGACCATGTCGGGTTTGGATATGAAAAAGCTGGAGAAATTAAGCCTTTCTGACGCTTTGAAAGAATTTATGAAAATGGCAGAAAAAATTGGAATGGCGGAGAAAATTAAAATTAAATGGGAGTCAGATAAATCTTTTACCGTTGAATCTGTAAATTGTTCCACTGCCCAAGTGAGGAGTGTAATGACCAAAGAAGAATTATCTAATGCGATATGCCCATGGGCTATTTTTGCTGCTTCAATTGCTAATAAAATAACCGGTAAAGAACTAAGAATGGAACCATCTGAATTTAACGAAATTGGAGCCTTTACTAAACTAACTTTAATCGAGTAACCTTTTAGTAAACTAAAAATAAAAGAAAAAAGAAATTAGAAACATTAAATTTTATTTTATTCTTTTTTTAACTTGACTCCCGTCCTTTGGAGTCCTACTTCTTTACTTTCAGGCATGGGAGTACCACAATTGTCTTTTTTAGCCTCACTTGCTTTAAAAGCCTTATCTAATTCGTCCTCTAATTCTTCATCCGTAAGTTCTTTGCCGGGCATATAATATAAAGAGTACGCGAAATATTTATATTTTATATTTATAAAAAATTGATGGAAAAATAAGAAAATTAAGTTTTAATACTGATAAAAAAAAGATTAGGTCTAAGCTTATCATATTGATTTAAAATGATCCATAACTGCCTTTTCCTTTTCATAAGGACGTCTTTCCGGAACATTAACAAACTCTGAGTTTATTGTTTCGTAATAATCTAGTCGTAGGTATAAATTACAATAACACGCTCCAAATTCTTTCACATCATCGGAAGCGTAATCGCAAGGACAAATAAGATCTCTATCTAATTCTCTAATTCCTGATGCAAGTCGGCATGGACAAGATTGGTAACCGTAATATTTTTTGTTGTCCGTTAAACCCGTAATTAAGTCATTCAATGGAACTTGGTCTTTATTTAGTAGCCAATTGTTTTTCTTACTAACCTTTCCAATATACTCTTTGATACCCTCGGTGGTTTCCATGTCCATTTTAATTACCTCCAAGTTTGATTAATTCTTCATATTTGCCAGGGTTATAACCTACAACAAAGTCGTCATCCCATACCACAAATGGATAAGAAATTCTTTCTGGTTTATAAGTTTCCCTTAAAAATTGCAATATCTGTGATTTTTCACTGATATCAATCCTATCTATGTCTATGTATCGATATTTTATACCCCTATCACTCAAAAATGTTTTGCATTTTTTACACCACATGCAAGTTGAAAGGGTAAAGATTGTAACCTTATGTGTGTCTTTCTCGCCTTTAACTTCTTGCGTTAATCTTTCAATAAATTCTGGGAACATTTCTTTTACCTTTTAATTTTATATTTATAAATTTAAGTTTATTATTTTTAGTTTTAACCATTTTCAGCTAGATTTTTCTTCCAATTAGGATCTATACACTCGATCGCTTCTTCTGTGAGTTTCTTTAAATCGCTTTCACACGATCTTGATAGTATTCCCAAATGTTCCAAAGCCCTTTTATCTCCAATTTTCATCAAACTCTCAACAATTAAAAAAAGAAGGCTTTTGTCTTGCTCGTTTTCATTTTTTTCTAATTCTTTTTTCAATAAATCTACGATAATCATAGTAGCCTTAGCATCTTTAATTTCTCCCATAGCTTCGATAATTCTGCTTATTACTATTGAGTCTTTTTCTGAATTTAAGGCTCTAACTAATAAGTTTGTTGCTCTCCCCTCTTTCAGATGACCTATTTGCCTTGCAGCAGAAGCACGTTCCATTATATCACCATGAAATAAATTTTTCATAGCGAGATTGTATTCATTATTATCTCTAGAATTAGAATTCATTAAGCATAATTATTATCTCTAGAATTAGAATTTAATTTTTATAAATTATTAAATCCAAGCATATTATTGGTTAATATCTATACAATTTTAAGGAAAAAACATTTGATATAAAACTAATCACGTCTTAAATATATCCTAGATAAAAACAATATTCGTTTAATACTACCATGGCGAACGAAGTTATCCTATGCATCTCCTATTTTGATACGACTCTTGGACCCACAATTTTGCATTGTAGTTCCCCATTGAATAATCAGGAGCATCCCGATTTAGGTAAAATTCTGGAATTCACTGAAGAAGGAACTTTCATTTTTACTTTTAGAAAATTTCAAACGATAAATCATATTTTTTATATTGACTCAGAACTTGCGCGCGGCGGTAAAGAATTCTTAATGATCACTTACATGATAAGAGCCGCTTACTTTAAGGACGAAATTACAGATGTGTACAATTATCTGTTATCTAAAACTCCTGACCTCGAATCTTACGCTACAGAGCTCAAAAACCTTCAGGAAGTTACAGAAGTACTACATAATCATAAAAATCATATAAATAAAAAAGAAACTCTTAGTGAAGCGCCGAATAAATTTAAAAAACAATTCTTCAAGCTCTTCAACAAATATCTAGAAAAAATGACCCCTCATTTAGATTTATCAACTCACTTATTAGATAAAGGAAATTTAAAGAAGATTTATATATTTGGCCCTAGAAACGCTGGAAAAACGGAGCTCGTTAGAGCATTGGAGGTTATACAGTTCCTACAATATAAAAATAACAATATGAAGAGAGATTTATCTAGTAAAATTTACGACTTTATAATTGATAACATCGAAGTGTTGACCTACGAATGTGTCGATGAGGAACCAGATGGCGAAAGGACTAAAATGTATGAAGATTGTATAGACAACGCGCAAGGTTTTATTTTAATCTATGATGCTTCCAATAATGATTCTTTTAAAGAAACTATTGAAATGTTTCAGATGGTATTAAATCGATGTCAAGACAAGGGAAATACCTTGCCAATACTTATTATTGGTAATAAATTTGATGATAAAGAAGATATAACGCCTGAGATGATACTTGAGAACTTCGATATGAACGAATTAGCTGAATGCGGACTTTTAATCCAACCTTATTCCATTAATGTTCTTAGCGAAGATGAAAAAATTATTGAAGCTGTTCGCTGGCTTTTAAAACAAATAATTTAAGATGTTTCTTCTGATCTGAAATAACACATAAACACAAGTTATCAAAATAATTTTTGCTATCTCTTATTCATATGGTGACTTCCACTTTTTGAAATAAAGATCATATTTCTTTAGTAAGTCCTTGGGATCTAATTGACGATCTTCTTGAATAGCCTTTAATGCTTCAAGAAAAATTTCTGTTTGCAATATTTGAAATTCTTGACTTTTTAGATCGCTAGTTGTGAGATATCTATTACCAATTTCGTTAGCTTTCAGTTTATCCATCGTGTTAATATTATAAATATCCATGAAATAACCGATTAAGAATGTCCCAAGCAGCAGAATAGGAAAGAAAATTATTAACATCCAAAAACTAATCTCAAAAGCTAAAGATATCAAGGATATAGCACTAACAGTCGATACCGCAATGCTGTAATAGGATTGACCCATCTTTAGTCTTGACAACTGTCTTCCAATGAAGTATGCGCTCCTCACTCTTTTAATTATTTTATTTTTTTTTAAACTTAACATAATATCATTTTTGAAGCTATTATTTTAACTTTGATGATATTGAAAATTTTGTATGATTTATAATAATTTTTCGTGGTAATCTGATTTGTTATGATATTTCTTTTCTAATTATTTATAGATTAGAAGCTAAATCTTTTTTATACTGAGTAGATATGATATAAATATTATGAGCAAAATGCAAGTTCCAATAATAATTACAAAAGAAGACTGTCACAGATGTCATGAGTTAGTCGACTGGCTTAAAGAACACGATTTAGAATATATAGAACGTGATATTGATGACGAAGAATTCACTCATAAATTATTGCACGACGATAATTTTCTTAAAACTTTCTGTGACGCTGATGGATGTGTTGTAAATACTCCTGTTGTAATTATGAACGGAAAATATTGGTTCAAAGAGCTCTGGGGTATCTCCGGACTTAGAGAAAAAGAAGCAAAGAAACTCTTTGGAATTAAATAAGTACTAGAAAGCTTTAATTTTTCTTTTCTATTCTTTGAATTCTGCTAATCTTTTTATGACTTTTCTAATTGTTGTTAATCCAACTTCGTCGTCTTGAACTCCATCCTTACCGTTATCTCTGCTCCATAAAGAAGCACCTAAATTAGCTCCAAACGCACCTCCAGAAACGGATATTATATGATTTTGTTGGTAAAAATCTAAAATGCTTCTAATTGCAATTTCTTGCCCTCCACTTCGATCTCCCCCTACCGCAAGAGTTATTCCATATTTATCTTTAAATATATTAGGGTTTTTAGCAACTAATCCACGACAGCGATCTAGTACGGTTTTCAATTGCCCCGAAAGATTACCTTGAAATACGGGAGTACCTATGAGTAAAAATTTAGCTTCTTCCAATTTTAAATATAAATTTTGAACATCATCTTCGTTTATACAACCTTTTTTCTCTCTAATACAATAGTCGCAGTGTGTGCAATATTTGATATCTTTTCCCCTTACCGTCCAGAATTCAGTTTCAAACCCAAACTTTTCTGTTGCGTATTTCAACGCGTATTCAACGGCGTAGGCAGTCCCTTGATTTCTAGGACTTCCACAGATTCCCAAAAGCAAGTGCTTATTTTCCACCATAGTTATAATATAGCATATTTCTTTATTTAATTATTAGTTTATATTTTAATTCTAAAAAATGTTTTAAATTCTTGTTTATTACTAATTATAGGAATTTTGATGGGTAACCCCAAATCGAGTTTAGCAAGAATAAAAATTAAATTTCCAGACCAACTGTGGATTTCGGAAATCTTTAAAAAGTTTCGGGATGTTCGGATGGAAATTGAGCATTTTCTTCCATATGATTTTGAAAATTCCATTGGAAATTCAATCATTGAAATTTTTCATCACAGCATCGATTTAATCATAGATGAAGTTAC
>Ga0114922_10003680_pt1 | contig 14269 bp, 10 predicted proteins | sample AartaG_FD_100975 | JGI IMG/M metagenome (GOLD analysis project Ga0114922, IMG submission 100975) | Deep subsurface microbial communities from Aarhus Bay to uncover new lineages of life (NeLLi) - Aarhus_00045 metaG | ecosystem: Environmental > Aquatic > Marine > Oceanic > Sediment | place...
GACTACGAGCTTCAGCTCGAGGTGTTCGAGGCGGTGGCTTCGCCCCACGTAGGCGCGAACTGCGACACGATGAACTACCGCTGGTTCGGCTACGAGGTGGACAAGCTGCCGGAGATCTACGAGGCGATCGCTCCGTATGTGATGCACACGCATATGAAGGACGGCACCGGTGCCCGGGGCGAGTATGTCGGCGCCGCCCTCGGCGACGGCGAGGTCCCGCTGGACGCCGCGCTTAAGGCCTTCAAGGGCGCCGGGTACGACGGGGCCTACTGCGCGGAGTACGAGGGCAAGGAAGACAGCGCCATCGGCTACCGCAAGTGTCTCGACTGGCTGCGCGCGAATGTCACCTGAGCGGCGATGCGCACTCTGATTGAGCTGCTCGATTATGCCTCAGCCGAGTACGGCGAGAGAGTCGCCGCGGTGTATCGCGGCGACTCTCTCACGTACGCGGACCTGGCGCGGCTGGTCGAGAGCTTCTCGCGCAACCTGCGCGCGCGGTTCGACGTAGGGCCGGGCTCCAGGGTCGCGCTGGTGATGCCGAACTGCATTCACTCGATCATCTGCTACGTGGGTGTCATCCGCACGGGCGCTGTGGCCGTGCCTGTCAACATCCGCCTGAAAGCCCAGGAGATGAAGTTCATCCTCCAGGATGCAGGCGCGCACGTCGTCATCGCCCACGAGCGCACGTGGCCTACGGTCTCCAAGGTCATCCCCGACCTTCCCGCCGTGCACGCCCTGATCGGCGTCGAGCTGGACGCCGAGGGCGTCGTGCCGGTCGAGGACCTCACGCGCGATGGGGGAGAGGACTTCCCGCTCCCCGACCTCGGCCCCGATGACGTCGCCGCCATCATCTACACCTCCGGCACCACCGGTCTCCCCAAGGGCGCTATGATCACCCACGGCAACATCCTCTTCAACGTGAAGTCCACCATCCGAGGGCACGGCTTCCGGCCCGATGACGTGCACATGCTGATTGTGCCGCTCTTCCATGTGACCGGCCTCAACACCATCCTGCCCACCTCGCTGCACCTCGGCTCCACCGTGGTCATCACTGCTCAGACGAACCCGTCAGACGTCCTGGGCCTCATCGAGCAGCATCGAGCCACGACGCTGTTCGCGGTGCCGACGACGATGATATTGCTGACGCGCGTGAGCAACCTCGGCGACTACGATCTGTCGTCACTGCGGTTGATCGCATACTCCGGTGCGCCGATGCCGGTGCGAGTCATCGAGCGCCTGCGCGAACTCTTCCCCGACGTGCTGCTGCACAACTTCTTCGGCCTGACGGAGACCACCTCAGTGACCACGGTGCTGCCCTCCGAGTTCGCCCTCAGCCATGCCGAGTCCATCGGCCGCCTGGTCCCGGAGTTGCAGGCGAAGATCGTGGGCCCTGAGGGCGAGGAGCTGGGGCCGGGGGAAGTCGGCGAGCTGCTCATCAAGGGCCGCAGCATCGTCAAGGGTTACCACGATCGGCCTGAGGCCACCGCCGAGGCCATCGTGGATGGCTGGCTGCACACCGGCGACAACGCGATGATAGACGAGGACGGCTTCATCTTCCTGCGGGGGCGCGCCCGGGAGATGATCATCGTCGCGGGGGAGAACGTGTATCCCGTGGAGGTGGAGCACGTCCTCACCCGCCATCCGCAGATTGCCGAGGCAGCGGCAGTTGGCGTCTCTCACGACGTCCTCGGCCAGGTGGTCAAGGCCGTGGTGGTGCCGGAGCGGGGGGCCGAGTTAGCCGAGCGCGAGGTCAAGCGCCACTGCACCGAGCACCTGGCCTCCTTCAAGGTCCCTCAGGTAGTCGAGTTCCGGGACGCCCTCCCGCGCAACCCCTCTGGCAAGGTCGTCAAACGCGAACTCGCCTGATGTCCGCCTGCGCGTACCTCCTGGCTATCCTTCGGGCAGGGCCAACCTCACCTCGGGCGATTTGTTGCCCTCGAACAGATCGCCCTCGGTGTACAGCCAGCCGCCGACGCTGCTCAGCACGCGCTCGGAGGCGTCCGTCTCCACCCAGACTCCATCCTTGCGCTGCACCGCCAGCGCCAGGCCCCGGAACTTGTAGCAGTCGCCGCCCGCGTTCGTCAGCACCAGCGTATTCTCCATTCGAACCAGTCCGAGCTGTTCCCCCTTCAGGTCAATGATCTGCTCCTGCCATGCGGCGCGGTGGCCGCGGTTGGCGGGCACCTCCGCGACCACCGTGCCGTTGAGCAGGATGTGCTTGGGCTGGTAGCGCTCCTCTGGGTTGACGTCGAAGACCTCCATCCGCAGCTTCGCCGCCTTGATGTTCGCCAGCTCCTCGGCGGTGATGGTCGGGCCTTCCGGACGCGGAACCTCGGTCGCGGGCAGAAGCTGGACCGAGTAGCCCTCGCAGCCTTGCCCGATGGCCCACGGCAGGTGCTCGTCCGCGAAGGGATCGGCATCGGTGCGCTCGCCCGCCTTCCCGACCAGCCACGCCTCCACGCGCACATCCCGGCTGGCGAAAGGCTGCTCTCCGGGCTCCGCGAAGCCGGCCTGGTACTCCACGGCCTGGTCCAGGCGGGCTCGCAGGTCGTAAGAGTAGATGACCCAGTCCTCGCCCGGCGCCATTCGCGCCTGCGTCTTCTCACCGTTGACGGTGGCCCCGACGAGTTGGGACTTGACGCCCATCCCGTTCAGGATGACGTAGAGGTCGAGCCGCTCGTGAGCCGCGCCCATCGCCGGCAGCGAGATGCTCAGCTTTGCCGCGCCCTGGGCGTCTGCTTCCAGCTCCGCGGGGCCGGACATCCGTCCGATGACCTCGGCGACCTGGGCGCGAGGCGGCGTCTCCGTGGGCCATCCCGCATCAGGTCGCAGCTCCAGGAGCGCCACCGAGCACGGAGGCAACGTGATCTCGTTTTTTCCACCGGCGGTCAGCTTGACAGAACGCCCCCGGTGCGCCGGGTAGATCTCACGCACCGCGAACGGCCCCTCATGGTCACCGCGGTAGCCGGTTGACTCATCCACGGGCACGCGCAGCGTCATCGCGCGGTAGCTCGGGTTGCGCAGGGCGATGATGCCGTGTGTGCCGCTGAAGTGCGCGTAGCCGTAGGGCTGTCCCTTTCGCGGGTCGCCCCCGAACATCTTGGTGTATTGCAGCGTCCGCCAGTTGTCCACGGCCCAGCGAGTGCTCGTGCCCAGCGCCCGCCACTGATCCTCATCCAGCAACTCCGGCGAGACGTACAGCTCCTTGAGCAGCACCCCGCGCCCGTAGTAGAGCGCCACGTAGTCCGCCCACTCGCGCAGCGTCTCCTCCTTGCCGCCCAGGCGGTTGCGCTTGCCCTTGATGATGCCGTGGGTCATCAGCGCCGACAGCGGCGTCGGGTTATGCTGCTGGATGTAGACGCGGTGGAAGTGCGCGTCGCGGTAGCTCATCGCCCACTCGCGCGGTGAGAGCTGCGGGAAGGTCCGGTCGAACCCGAAGTCCGACGCGCACATCCAGATGGTGTCCGCGTGCTGGAGCCACCACGGCGACAGCCACACCGATGAGGTGACGTTCAGGAAGATGTCCGGCTGGCACTCGCGCTCGTAGGCCAGCAGCCGTATCTCGGCGTCCATGTTGGCCTCATAGCCATGCCGGTCGGTGGGTAGGTGGCCGTGGCCATCGGCCGAGCAGTGCAGCGCGTTGAAGTCGTGCTTGTAATAGACGAGGTTGCACTCCTGGATGTGCCGCCGCGTCGCCCGCTGCATCGCCTCGAAGCTCTTCGGCCCCGCTATGCAGTAGGACCGGCCCCGGTTCGACACCTCATAGCCCTGCTCGCGCGCCCAGTCAATGTCCAGCTTCACCCCGAATAGCGGCATCCATAGGCCCATCCGCGACCCGTGCGCCTGAAAGAGTTCCGCCAACGGCCGGAAGCCCTCGGGATAGATGTCCTTGCGCGGCTCCCACACCGACTGCGGGTCCTGCCAGCCGTCGTCCGGCTGGTAGGAGTCCATCGTCAGGCCATAGGGCTCCAGGAGATGCTCCTCAAAGGCCTCCACCTTGCGCCGGAAGGTCTCCAGGGTCATCTCCTCGTTGCGCACGTCGTACCAACTGTTGTACTGCAAAAAGGTCCGCGAAGGCCGCTTGATGCCTTGCACGTAGTCATCGAAGGCCAGCTCGACCGACAGGCCAGCCGGCGCCACGCCGCAGACGAAGGTCCTGCTCTGCCACGACTTCTCCAGGGCGCGGCCGGGATAGTGCTTGAGCACGAAGCCACCCTCGCCGACTGCTGCGAAGAACGCCGGATACTCGACCCCGAACCACCAGGCGTCACCAACGAAGACGGGCAACCCCTTGCCCCCGCCCCGCAGCGGCAACTCGGTCCGCGCGACCAGCACCCGCAGCTCGTCAATGATGCTCTCCTGCTTCTCGCGCAAGCCGTCGGTCGTTTGCCGTTGGTCGGAAGTCGGCTGTGGGTCGTCGGTAGTCGGAAAGATGATGATCTTCCGCAGGTAGGGATCATCCTCGGTCAGCCAGTAGCGCAGCACCGCGGTAATAGGCGGCTCCTCGCACACAAGCTTAGCGGTGATGATGCCTCGCTCGCGGCCGGGCCTGGCGGGTACCGCCTCCACGCGGAAATCCTGGGCGGTTAGCTCCTCGCCCTCATAGATGACGATGCCGATCGGGTCCGCGTCCAGCTTCAGCTCCGCCGACCCGTCGGCCCGACACACGCGCGTCATCCGCCAGCGCCCATCAGCCCACGAGAACTCGCAGCGGATCGCGTCATTCACCAGCACCGCGCTCTTCTCGTGGTACTCAGCCCGCGGCTCAGCGGCAACCGGGGCAGTTGCCATCAGGAGCATTGCGAGCGGTGCAAAGGCACTCCATCGCCGTGCGGTGGGCTGCATCTCGGTCACCTCGCAGGCAGAGGTTGTCCAGCCATGTGTAGAGTTCCTCCGTTCCTCAGTTCCTCCTTTTGCCCTTTCATCTGCGACCCAGCCGAGGTATACTCACCCATCAGGCGTTCACGCCTCCACCCTCCGGGTACGTGCTGTTGCTCAGCTTGCCATGTAATGTGGTTTCTCAGTATGATACCGTGACGCTCGGGGGGCTAAGGTCACGTATCGATTTCCGAGTAGGCTTAGGCCTTGGAACGTTAGCCCGGCCGGCGATGACGGGCGCGATAGGAGGCTGGACTGTGATGGAACTCACGCTAGACGTGTACAACGCGGAACTCCCACGCGACATGACGCTTGAGTGGCGCAGTTCTGACGGCGTTGCTACAGAAGTGCGCCTGGGCCCGGTGGCTGAGGGGAAGGACCGCGTCCGACGTCTCCAGACAGCCTACCAGGGGACCGGCCAATTCACCCATCGAGGCTTGGTGTGGGCTCCTCCGGAGCGTCAGCGGCAGGGCATTCCCGAGAAGACAGGAGAAGCCACCTGCGAGACGCACCGCGGTCCTGTCAACACACTCGATGACCTCGAGGGGGTCTTTCAGGACCTGGCCATCCTGAGAGATCTTCTCACAGTCGCCCAGCGCCGATGGGTCTACTTCTGGCCGACGAGCCGATGGCTTGAGGACATCGGTGACCCGGAACTCACTCCCAACGACCGAGGGAACTGCTACGGGACGCCCTTGGTGACACCGGGGCACCTGCTGACCTTCTTGAGAGGCGGCCTCAGCGATGACCGGCGCGCCCTCTACGAGAGCTACGATCTGGAGCTCGTTGTGCCTCGGTGGCTGCAGAGCTTGAGGAAGGGCGAGTATCTGCAGGACCAGGCCCTGTTCGCGTGGGTCGCTCTCGAGGCGCTCGCCCATGCCCACATGGCTAGGGTGGGCAGCCGCAGCAGCGCTGGCGAGGAAGTCGGCAAGGCAATCCACGACGCCCTGCGACAGGCTCTTGAGCGCCAGATACAGTGCAAGGGGCTATCTAGTGAGCAGGCCAACTCCCTCAGATCGAAGCTGGGACAGCTGAAGAAGCCTTCGATCAAGGCGGAGGTGAAGCAGCTTCTGGACGATCTCGAAGTCACGTACGACAACGACAGCATAGACGATGCCTATGACGCCAGATGCGGCACGGTGCATCCTGTGCCGGGGCGAGACGTCCTTCCTGAGGATGTCGAAGAGCGGCATGGCGCGTTCTGGCCCCGGTGCGTTGAACACACGCAGTGGGTCGTAGAGGCAGCCCTGTTGACGCTGCTTATACCCGCTGGTGATGCCGTGCTTGTCGCTCACGGCAAGAAGAACGGCGGCTGGAACCGGTATCAGTGGTGCCGGGACCCCATCGACAGCGTTGATAGCGCTTGATGTACCGGCAGAGGTGGGCACGCGCGCTATGCCAGCACGCGTTCTGCGCCTCGGCGCAGGTCCTCGTCGCGCCACGTGGAAGAACAGGCCTGGAATCGCAGTTAGTCGTTCAGCAAGGAGTGAGTGCGTTGAGCAACCTGGCGATCAATGGCGGACCGAAGGCAGTAACCAAGGACCCGGGCGACCTCTTCACCCACCCGGTGATTGATGAGCGCGATGAGAAGGCCCTGCTGGACATGCTGCACAGCGGGCAGATGTCCAGCATCGAGCCCGGGATGCAGTTCGAGCGCAAGTACGCCGACTGGCACGGGATGAAGTACGGCCTTGCGCACAACACCGGCACCGCGGCGCTGCATGGTGGCTTCTTCGGCTGCGGCGTGGGCGAGGGCGACGAGATCATCTGCCCGTCGTACACCTACTGGGCCTCTTGCACCCCGGTCCTGAGCATGGGCGCGACGGTGGTCTTCGCGGACATTGACCCCTGGACGCTCACCGTGGACCCGGCAGACATCGAGCGCAAGATCACCCCGCGCACGAAGGTCATCGTCGCCGTTCACTGCTACGGCCACCCGGCGGACATGGACCCCATCATGGAGATCGCCGAGAAGCACGGCATCTACGTGATGGAGGATGTCTCCCACGCCCACGGGGCGCTCTACAAGGGCCGCACTGTCGGCTCCATCGGCCACCTTTCCGCGGCGTCGGTTATGACCGGCAAGGCCCTGCCGGCGGGCGAGGGCGGCGTGTTGCTCACCAACGACCAGGAGATCCACGAGCGCGCCATCGTCTTCGGCCATTACGGGCGCATCAGTCAGTGCGAGTTGGAGGAGTACAAGTCCCTGGCCGGTCTGCCGCTCGGCGGATACAAGTATCGCCTGAACGGCTTCTGCGCCGCGATGGCCCTGGTGCAGGTTGAGAAGTACCCGGAGATACTCCCGGGCAAGGTCGCGGCGGCGAAGCTGTGGTGGGACCTGCTGGAGGACGTGCCGGGGATCGTCCCGCACCGGCCATCGTGGCCTGACTCGACTCTCGGCGGGTGGTATGCGCCTCACGGCCTCTACGACGTATCGGCGGCGCCTGGCAACCTTCCCCTGAAGGCCTTCGGCCGCGCGGTCCAGGCTGAGGGGACGACTTGCAGCCCCGGCGGGTACGGTGGCATGCACCTGCACCCGGCCTACCAGGACTACCGCATCTACCACGAGGAGAAGCCGACCATGATCGCTCGCTCGGAGCGAGACACCCGCCTGAAGAAGGGCGACTTGCCCGTCACCGAGGCCGGCCCGGCCCGCACGTACAGCGTACCCCGCTTCGGCTACTGTGACGAGGAGTATATCACGCAGTGCGCGGACGCGTACTGCAAGGTGATGGAGCACGCGGACGAGGTGCCGATCGAGGAGGGCGACTATGACGAGGAGGGCCTCGCCCGCGAGCGCGAGTTCAGGGGGTAGTCGTTCTCTGCGTTCTCTGCGGTGAGGCGTGCCGTTGCCGTGTGCCGTTGTCGTAGCTGTCGTTGGCCGTAGTTCGCCGTCGTTAGCCGTAGTTGTCTGCCGTTCTTGCGGCTTCGTGCTCCGCGATCTTCTCCGCGGCGCGCTTGAACTGCACCTCGCAGAGCATCTCGTAGATGCCCCCGGCGGTCGCCAGCTCGGCGTGGGTGCCCCGCTCCACGATCTTCCCCTTGTCCAGCACAAGTATCAGGTCCGCGTTCATCACCGTTGACAGGCGGTGGGCGATGATGAAGGTGGTGCGGCCCTTCATCAGGTGTTCCAGGGCGTCCTGGATGAGCGCCTCGGACTCCGAGTCCAGGTCGGAGGTGGCCTCATCGAGGATGAGTATGCGCGGATTGCGCAGCAGCGCGCGCGCGATGGCGATGCGCTGGCGCTGGCCGCCCGACAGCCGCGTGCCCCGCTCGCCGACGCGCGTCTCATAGGAGTCGGGGAACTCGGTGATGAACTCGTGCGCGTTCGCCGCGATGGCGGCCTGCACCACCTCGCTGTCGCTGGCCTCGGGTCGGCCGTACTTGATGTTATCGCGCAGCGCGCCCTCGAACAGGAAGTTCTCCTGCATCACCATCCCGATCTGCTTGCGCAGGCTGGAGATCTGCACCTCTCGCAGATCAACGTCATCCACGAGCAACTGGCCCCTGGCGGGGTCGTAGAAGCGCGGGATGAGATGCACCAGCGTGGTCTTGCCGCTGCCGCTGCGCCCCACGAGCGCGGTGACCTGGCCCGGCTCGGCTACGAGGTTGATGTCCTCGAGCACATCCTCCGTGGGCTCGTAGCTGAAATCTACGTGCCTCAGCTCGACCTTGCCTTCGATGCGATCTAACACGACCGCGTCCTGGGGCTCCTGGATGCCTGGGGAGGTATCGAAGAGGTCGAATATGCGCTCGATCGCCGCCATCGCGTACTGGATCTGATCGTTCACCCTGACCAGAGCGATGATCGGGCTGTAAAGCATCGCCAGGTAGGCGTTGAACTGCATCAACTGCCCGAAGGTCATTCGCCCGCTCACCACCACCTCGCGGCCACCCAGGTAGAGCACCAGCACCGTCGCCAACCCGGTGAGCAGGGACGAGATCACCGACAGCAGCGTTCGGTAGCGTCCGGCCCTGATGCTCAGGTCAATGATGTCGCGCACCTCGTGCACGAAGCGCCGGACCTCGGAGCGCTCGCGCGTGAATGACTTGATCACCCTGATGCCCGAGATTGACTCATGCAGCCGCCCTGATATCTCCGAGTACTGCTCGCGCGCCTCGGTGTAGGCCTTGCGCATGTGCGGTCGCCACAGGAGGAAGTTCAAAACATAGACCGGCAAGATCCCGACGGCAATGAGCGCGAGCCGGTAGTTGATCCAGAAGATCAGGCCCAGTACGAAGATCACCGTCAGGCTGTTAGTTACGATGTCAACCAGGTTGCCGGTCAGGGTTTGCTGGACGGCATTCACATCATAGAGTATGCGCGTCATTATGCGCCCGGTTGAGTGCCTCTCGAAGTACCGGAGTGAAAGCCGCTGGAGGTGACGGTAGAGCTGCTGCCGAATATCGAACACGACGCGGTTGCCGATAATGACGAGCGTCATACTGCGCGTGTAGCCCACCATCGCGAGCGCCAGATGGATCGCCAGCAGGCTCCCGCAGACGACCCCCAACAGGTGCAGAGCCTCGGGTCGGGCGGCGTCTCTCGCGGCGGCGTCGAGCGTGTGGAACCGCGTGATAACGCTGTCCACCAGCAGGCGCGTGAAATACGGGGGCACCAGGCTGAGGCCGGTAGTCAAGAACACCAGCGCGATGGCGAAGATCAGCCCCGCGCGATAGCGGTGCGTGAACCGTAGGAGACGGAGGAACAGGGCCATGGTCGGGCGTCTTCTCCTGAAACCGTCGCGTAGGTCGAAGCTCCTGCTTCGACTGCTGTACGCGGGCATTATACCGCGCGCGCGGAAGTTGTCAAACCAGCACCGACTTCCGACTAACGGCTAACGGCCAAGACCGGCGAAGGAGTGGAGTCTGATGAAACACAGCATTGTCTACGTCGCAGTGGCAGGCTTGTTACTTGCGCTTGCGGGATGCACCCGCGAAGCCGTCGAGCAACCGGGGCCGGGCGGGGCGCCCGTGGCAACGGACGCAAAGGCCAAGGTGCGCTTCCTGGCGATGGAGTACGACACCAACACGCGGCCCTTTATGCAGAAGCTGGCGGAGAAGTTCGAGGCGGCGAATCCGGACATTGACCTCAACATCGAGGTCATTGACTGGGACGCGGGCTTCCAGAAGCTCTCGACGCTGGTGAACGCCGACAATGCGCCGGACCTGGCGAACATCGCCACCATCTGGCTGCCGGAGTTCGTCAGCCTCGACGTAGTGCAGCCGCTGGAGGAGTTCGTCAGCGACGAGATGCGCGAGCGCTTCATCCCCAAGACCCTGCGCGGCGCCTCGTACCAGGGGAAGCTCTACGGGCTGCCCATCGCTGTCTCCGCGCGGGCGCTCTACTGCAACAGCACGCTGCTGGCTGCCGCCGGCGAGCAGCCGCCTGCCACCTGGGATGACCTGCTGCGCGTCGCCCGCAAGTGCCATGATCCCGACAGCGGCATCTTCGGCTTCGGGGTGCAGGGCGCAAAGACCGAGACCGACGTGTACTGGTACTACTTCCTGTGGGCCAACGGCGGGCGCATCCTCAGTGAGGACAGGTCGAAGGCCACCTTCAACTCCCCCGAAGGCGTGGAGGCGCTTCAGTTCGTGGTGGACCTCATCCACAAGTACAAGGTCACCGAGCCCGACACCACCGCCTACGACCGAGAGGACCTCCAGCCCCTTTTCAAGGCCGGGAAGCTGGCGATGGTCATCACCGGGCCCTGGTTCTGGGGGATGCTGGAGAAGGATGTGCCTGACCTGGAATACGAGCTGGCGCCGATCCCCAGGCGCAAAGAGCAGGTGACGATGGCGGTCACCGACAATCTCGTTATGTTCAAGAGCTGCGAGAACAAGGAGGCGGCGTGGAAGTTTATTGAGTTCTTCTACGATCCGGAGCTGCGCCTGGAGTGGGCCGAGACCTTCGGGATGCTGCCGGAGTTGAAGGCCGTCGCCGAGAGCGAATACATCACGGGCAGCAAGCAGTGGAGCTTGCTGATGAGTCTTCTGCCGGATGGGCGGTTCGTGCCGCTGCATCCGCGCTGGACCACCATCGCCGAGGAGATCAAGGTGGCCCTGCAGGAGGCGCAACTGCAGAGCAAGCCGGTCAGGCAAGCGCTCGATGACGCGGCCGAGCGCGTGAACGCGATTCTCGCTGAGACGGAGGCGTTGCCGAGTGCGACACAGTAGCTTTTCTCAGCGGCTCGGAGAAGGACCCGATACGAGTGGCAGACAGATGACCTGGCTGCGGCTGGTACTCGTGAGTGCATTGCTGGCCTTCTGCGGCGGTTGGGTCGGGGCGCAGCGTGAACTGTCCGCGAACTACCTGATGGCCGGGCTGGCGCCGGGCATCGGCGCGCGCGCAGCCGCGATGGGTGACGCGCACATCGCGGTGGCAACGGACGCCACCGCTTTCTACTGGAACCCCGCCGGGCTGGCCGCGGGCGGGGACACGCAATGGCATGCGCTCTCCGCTCGCTTTGACGGCCATCACGTAGACCTTGGCCAAGTCCGTGACATGCTGGACATCGCGCGTGCGCACGAGGGGATGGGGATGGCCCACTGGAACTTGCTCCGCGAGGTGGTGGACGGACGGGTGGAGGCTGGCGGCGCGGCTTTCAGCGCGTATCGGAATGCGAGTTGGGCAGTCGGGGCGTTCTCGCAGGGATGGGCTACTATGGACGTGGTCGGACTGGAGCCTCACCGGGTGTTCGTCCTGGGCTACGGCATGGACGCCACCAACGTGGGCGTTGCCCACGGCGGCAGTCTCAGCGAGGAGCTTGACTGGGGCCTGCAAGTGGGCTGGCTGAAGGCGGGCCAAGCTCGCACCAAGGGCATTGTGTGGAGGCACCGCGACGAGGTCCGCACTACCGTCGCTCATCGCAGCAACCACACCACGAACTGGAGCGTGAGCGGAGGGGTGCGGTACCAGGCGAGCGAGAACGTGCACTGGGGCCTTGTGCTGCGGAATGTCAACGCGCCTCGCCTGGAGTTCACACTTGGCAATATCTTCGGCTACGACCCCTCAGTCCACTTGGGGTTTGCCGCGTACAACCCCGAGGAGCAGGTCCTCTTCGCGCTGGATGTGCACAACGTGTTCCAGGCGAACGACATGGAGCCGAAGTTGTGCGTGGGCCTCGAGAAACGCGTCGGCGCTCGCACGCTGTTGCGCTTTGGAGGCACTCGCAGTCGGCTCACGTGCGGAGTGGGCCTGGAGGCGGGCAACTGGCAGATAGACCTCGCATCAGGCAGCAATCCGAAGTCCCAGCTTGCGCTCAGCGGTGTGGTCGGCTTCTGATGCCACTCGCCAGCGCCGGGAGGCATACGAATCGGCGTTTCCTCTGCATCACATGAGGACATACACGGGATATGCCTATTGAGTATGCCCTTGATAGCCGAAGCGATATTCCTTATTATGGCCCCCGGAGGTGAGTGCACTGCGCACAACGGTTGACCTGCCCTCGGGACTGCTCGAGGAAGCCATGGAGTTGAGTGGTATAGGTACGAAGAAGGAGACGATCCTCACTGCGCTACGGGAATACGTGCGTCGGCGCCACACCGAGGCGATGATCGCTAGGCTGGGTACGTACAAGCTGGACATGACCCCGGAGCACCTGGAGAGGCTCAGGGCCGATGACTAGGCGCCTTGTTCTGGTGGACACGTCCGCTCTCGCGGAGGCGCTCAGGGAGGGGGGAGACGTCGTGGTCAGAGAGCGCGTGAGGGAACTGCTCGCCGCAACGCGCAATGAACGTGAGTACCAGCGTCTCGAGCGCGAGTTGGGGAGCAGGCATATCCTTGCGCCTCCCGATCATGTCTGGGAACGCGCCGCAAGGCTCGGCTACGAGTTGAGACAGCAGGGGCGCAAGGCACCTCTGGAAGCCTGTGTGACCGCCGTTGTCGCAATGCACAACAACGTCAAGCTGCTGCACCGGGATAGGCACTTCCCGGTCATAGCCACCATCTGCGACCTCGACGAGGAGTACGTAGGTCCGCCGGAGCCCGAAGCATAGCCGGAAGAGGGCCGTCCACTTGGCCGGGTCCGTGCGCCTCGGTGGCCGAGGCCTCGAACGGCCGAAGTTCAGCAGCGTTGCGGCAACGTCCAGAGATGCGTTAGTGCCCAGCCCATGAAGCGATCGCGGGTCAACCTGATAGCGGCCCTGTGCCTGGCGCCGAGTGCGGTGCTGTTCATCGGCGTGATCTTCTACCCCATCCTTCAGACGCTCTGGGCCTCGTTCTGCGAGGTGGACAGGAAGGGCCGGCCCGGCGCATTCGGCACCCTCGATAACTTCCGCGCCCTCGCCACCAGCAAGGTCTTCGTGGGAGACATCATCCCTCAGTCGCTCATCTGGACGGGCGTGGTGGTGGGAGGAACGCTGCTCATCTCGATGTTCGTGGCGCTGGCGCTGAACGAGCGGCTCCCGGCGCGCCGGCTGCTGCGGGGCATCGTGTTGCTGCCGTGGGCGACCTCGCTGGTGATCACGGCGGCGATATACAAGTGGCTGCTGCACCCCACCCAGGGGCCGATTAACGGGCTCCTCCAGTCGTGGGGCCTGATGGATGTGCCGCCGGCGTGGCTGGCGCGGCCCGACCTGGCGTTTGCCTCCATCATCGCCGTCGGCATCTGGGTCTCGATTCCTTTCACGTCCACGGTCCTGCTGGCTGGCCTCCAGGCGATTCCCGACGAGCTGTACGAGGCCGCGCTCATTGATGGCGCCTCGGCGTGGCAGAGGTTCCGGCTCGTGACCTTGCCCCTGCTCCGCCCGGTGATGCTGGTGGCGGTGCTCATCAACGTCATTCACGTCTTCAACTCCTTCCCGCTCATCTGGACGCTGACCGAGGGCGGCCCGGCCAACCAGACGCACATCCTCGTCACCTATCTCTATCGCACCGCCATCTGGCAGCGCGAGTACGGCCAGGGCTACGCGATGGCGGTCATCACCTTCGTGTTCCTGCTGGCCTTTGCGGTCGCGTACACGCGCTTCTTCGCGCGCGAGGAGGTCGAGGCCCCATGACCTCTGTGCGCGGCGTCCGGTGGTTCTTCATCGTCGGGATGGTGCCGGTGATCGCCCTCATTCTGTTCCCGTATGCGATGATGCTGTCCGGTGCGCTCAAGGGGCCCGACGAGATCGTGGCGCGGGAGTTCACGCTGCTGCCCAGGCGTCCGCTGCCGGGCAACTTCATCGAGGTCTTCCGCGCGATGCCCCTGGCGCGCTTCTTCCTCAACAGCATAATCATCGCAGTTGGCGCGACGGTACTGAATCTGGCCTGTGCGGTGCCTGCCGCGTATGCCCTGGGGAGGCTGCGCTTTGGCGGGCGGGGGCCGGTGCTCTTCGTGATCCTGACCACGCAGATGTTCGCGCCCATCGTGCTCATCATTGCCCTGTTCTCGCAGTTCACTGCTTA
>Ga0114922_10003681_pt1 | contig 14269 bp, 12 predicted proteins | sample AartaG_FD_100975 | JGI IMG/M metagenome (GOLD analysis project Ga0114922, IMG submission 100975) | Deep subsurface microbial communities from Aarhus Bay to uncover new lineages of life (NeLLi) - Aarhus_00045 metaG | ecosystem: Environmental > Aquatic > Marine > Oceanic > Sediment | place...
CGCGGTATACAACGCGTATGATATAAGTGTTGCCGTGGCCACGACGGTGATCATATGGTCGAGCAGTTGCAGCGTGTAATACTTGAGCGGGTCTCGGAGCGACTCGGCGTTGGCCCTCTGGGTCATCAGTTCGCCCCTTCTCTTGCCGATTGCGAGAAACAGCGCCAGGAAGAACGTGCAGACTATCAGCCACGAGGATATCGTTACATCGAGAACTTCGCCTCCGGCGGCGGCCCTGATGACGAACCCTATCGGTATGGGAAAGAGGTCAACGATGGGGACGCGTTTAAGCCACAGCGAATAACAGAGATTCAGTACCACGTACCCACATACCAGAAGCCCGAGCCCTGTGTGGAGGGCAAAGGCTATCGCCAATGCCGCACCGCAGCAGACGGCGGCTGCACTGCTCGCGACACCGACCGCCAGTTGCCCGGAGGCAACGGGCCGAAGACGTTTCCACGGATGGCGGCTGTCAGCCTCCCGGTCGATGATGTCGTTGAATGTGTAGACGGCGCCCGTAACAAGGCAGAATACACAGAACGCAATGCAAGACTTGACGAGGTCGCCTGCAACAAAGAGATTCTGCGAGAAGACAAGTCCCGCAAACACCACGAGGTTCTTGACCCACTGGGAGGGCCGCATGGATTTGAGTATCAAGCTTGGCACTATTCGTTCCTGTCCCACTACATGCCTCTACGATGCAATGGCCGGTTTGACGCACCCTCGGGCCCGCAATGTCGCCAACGGGCCGCTTAGTACTCGGGTGTGTACGTGGTTCTGATCCCGTATCGGGAGTCCAACTCCGCGAGCTCCTCCAGCAGCGCCGGGGTTTCTCCCTGCTCGCAGATGTCCTCGACGAGTTTATACGATTTGCGAAACGCCCACATGCGCGCCAGTTCGGCGTCGGCAGGCGCCGCGTCCGAGAACCGTTTCTCGAAGACTATCTCCTTTTTCTCGTCTCCGGCATAGCCCGTCAGCCTCATCGAGAACACCGTATCTGTGCCGGGCTTGAACCTGCCGAATACGTCCACGGTAGTGGACAGGTAGAAATCGGGGATCGTTTTCGGGAATATGTGCGTCTCGTCGATGTTCCCGTAATTGGCGTACAGGCTCGTCAGGATCGCGTACTGCAGCTTACTCAAGAATCCGGCGGGCAGCGCTTCCGATATCTCGTACACCTTCGGCGATATCAGCGACTCGCCCTTGTTGCGGTACGCCAACAGGTCCAGCAGGTACTTGTTTACGTCCGAACCTCCCGCAAACGTAAAGATTGACGACTTCAGCTCGTTGAGACTGGTAAGCTCGTTGATAATAGCCCGGCTGTCAACCTCGCCGACAGTGGGTTTGCCGTCGCTTATAAGAACGACGTCGAACACGCGTCCACGTTCAGGCTGTCGCCGCATGTAGGGTTCCAACGCACGGAAGACGTCTGTTTCGCCGCCGGGAGATAGGTTCGTGACGAACTTGCGCGCCGCCTCCAGGTTGTCGCTGTTCGGAGAAACAAGCTCTGGCCGGAACGCGATAGGTTCCTCTCTGAAGGCGACGAGATTGAACCGGTCCATCCTGTTTAACACATCCAGACCCTTTATCAGCCCCCGCTTGGACCGATCGAGCTTGGCCGCGCTGATGCTCTTTGACGCGTCGATGACAAAGACGATGTCCTTCGGAATGATTGTGAACCGACCGTCCATTCGCGGCGTTATGCGCACCTGGAAATAGCCGTCCTCACCGGGTGGGGTGTGCGTAAAGAGTGTTACCGCGAGCAACTCGTCGAGCGGCGCAAGCCGCGGTATCGCTTTCTTGTCTTCGACCAGCGGCCTGGTCACCTTGGCGATCTCGATGGGCAGCGCGGGCAACTCCACCGGCGGCGGCTCCTTCTTGGGAGTTTTCGACTCTTCGAGAAGTCTTTCCGGTACCACGGGGATCGGTTTGCTCACCTCCTCCGCGGCAGCGGCACGCAACGCGAGTTGCCATTCGCGCTCACTGCCCGGGCGGGAAAATGTCGGCACTATTTCGGGCGGCGGTATCTCGCCCCCGCCGGGCCGCAGTAGGCGAGGGAGCACCTCTATCTCCTCGCGTGTAAGCGTCTTGGCGACCTCGATCACACGAAGGTCTGCGACCATGGTGAGGTCTTCCGCGCGATGAGGTCGGTCGGCACTCTCCGGCGGCTGGCCGAGCACCTCTCTGGCCAGCTCGGATTTGAGTGCCTCCTCGAACTCTGTGAGCGCGGGCATCTCGACCGTTCTGCCCGGTTCGGTAGCGAAGATCTGTTCGAGCACCTTGGTGTCGAGCGGTTGCGGGCGAGGTCTGGGAGGCGCGGGCGGCTTCAGCTCGACTGCACGTGTGCGAAAAAACCTTTGTGCCGCACGCAACGCGTCCGGCTTTCCCATCAACATGAGCTTCGTGCTCACGCCGATGAAGGAGAGGTGCAGCAGCACCGAAAGGGCTATCGATACCAGAAGTATCTTGTTGAATCTCGACATATCTTGTCGGTCCCTATCTCGGTGGTGCAAGCTCTTTCAGTCTCTGTTCGGCTTCGGTAGCGTAGATGGTTTCCGGATAATCCCGGATCACTTCCCGGTATCGCTCCCGGGCATCGACGAGCTTGCCGTCGAGCCGAAGAGCGTCACCGGCCCGGAGAAACGACGCCGGCGAGAGATCGGGATGCTGAAACGTTATTCCCACGCGCAGAAACGCCTCACACGCATCCTGGTATTTTTTCGCGTTCATGTGGACGTTGCCTATCTCGAAGAGCGCCCGGGCGGCTATCTCGCCCTCGTCGTTCTTGACGGCCATCTCGAAACTCTGCAGCGCTCCCGGTTCGTCGGCCTCTTCCTTCTGACACAACCCCGTCCCATAATGCGACTCGGCTGTTGAGAAGCCGTTCGGGAAGCTCTTGAGAAGCGACTGAAACCCTTCGCGCGCAGCTTTGTAGTCCTTGAGCTTGAGGTGGCACTGGGCACTCTTCAAGCCGACCAGCTCTCTATCGCGGGGTGTGGCGTTCTCGGTCTTGAACGCGGAAGAGGCTTTCAACGAGTCCTTGTACCGTCCGGTCGCGTAGAGGTGGCTCCCAAGCCAAACAAGTGTCTCTGACGGGAGTTCGAGATTGGGATCGACGTCGAGCAGCTTGATGAACGTCGTCGCGGCCTTATCGTCCTTCTCCGCCTGATGGTATGCATAGGCGAGTTCCTGAAGCGCGTCACGGTAGTAGTCGCTCTCCCGATGCTCCGCCACTACCTGCTCGTAACGTTCTATTGCGCCGGCGTAATTACCCTTCTCGCGAAGTACCTTGGCGATCCGGTACGTCGCTTCGGCAGCGTGTCCGCTACGGGGATACTTCTCGAGCAGCCTCGAGAACGTCTCGAGCATCTCGTCGTGCTTGTCGGCGCTGGACAGTGCCAACCCGAGCCGGTAGAGCGTTCGCTCGCGCATCGAGTCGCCTACCTCGCCCTCCAGGATTTTGCGCAGCCTGGCGATGGCGAGATCGTATTCCTCGGCCAGAAGAACCGTCTCGGCCGCGTTGAACCTTGCACCCGGCGCCAACGCATCTTTCGGATACTTCTCGGCGAACAGGTCGAACGCCTCGGCAGCTTCTTTGAACTTGTCAAGCGCAACGAGCGCTCGTGCCCGGTGGTAGAGGGCCTCGTCAGCAAACTCGTTCGCCGGGTATGTCTCGAGCAGCGCCTCGAACTGTGCAAGAGCCTCCTCGTATCGGCCCAGACCGTAGAGGCTCAAGCCGAGGACGAACCGGACCTCGCCGCACAGATCGGCTTTCTCGCACGAGTCCACGAGACGCTCGGCCCGCTTGGCCGCATCGCCGTTGTCGCCCAGAAAGTGCGCCGACCAGCACGCCTTGTAGGCGGCTTTCAGAGCGAAGTCGTTCTCGGGAAACTTCGCCGTGACGTTGTCGAACACCTCGAGCGCTTCCTTGTTTTGGCCGAGCGATTGAAGGGCGTTCCCCTTCAGATACGCCGCGCCGGCCAGCCATCGTGTGTCGGGATACTTCGCGACAACCGCGTCGGCCTGCTTGATGGCGTCATCGTATTTCTTTGCGTTGTGCAACGACCACGCCATACTGTAGGCGGCATCCTCGGCCCGCCGGCTCTTGGGAAAGTTGTCCATAATGTACTGGTACGCCTCGGCGGCCATCTCGTGCCATCCGAGCTCGTCATAGGTTTCGGCGGCACGATACTGGCTCTCGATACGCAGCTCGTTGACGGCGGCGCTTCGGCCGACCGCCGCGAACTGTTCGGCGGCCTCTTCGAGTTTCTTCTCCCGAAGGTAGACGTGAGCGAGGTTGTACCTGGCGGAAACGGTCAGGTCTCCCTGCGGCGATTCGTCAATGATTCTGCGGAAGGATGCGACGGACTTGGCAACCTCCCCCTCTTCGAAATATGCCTTGCCGATATAGTACAGGGTGGTGTCCAGCAACTCCCTGTCGAGTTGCTCCTCGGCAAGGCCTCCGAGCATGGATGTTGCCTCCTCGAGCTTCTTCTGACGGTAATAGACTTCGCCCAGCCGGAACCTGGCGTGGTTGTGCTTGACACCGCTGGGGAACTTTTCTATGAGAGTGGCGTAGCTTTGTTCGGCCTTGTCATATTGTTCGAGCGAGTAGTAGCACTCGGCTTTTCGGTAAAAAGCGAGTTCGAGCGTTTCGGCGTCGGGACACAACTCGATAAACTTCTCGTACTCCTTCGCTGCCATCTCGTGCAGGTCGCGTATGTAGAGGCCGTTGGCGAACGCAAACTGTTCGCCACACTCGTCCGCGCCGGCAGGGGTACACAGGGCCAGCAGAACGGCCCACGTCAGGAACGCACATGACACTTTTCGGACTGACACGACACTGCCGGCGATTCTCATCTCAGCTAGCCTCATCCTATTGGGACGTTGGGCCTAACTCCCGCCCTCTTGCTCGGGCTCCTCTGTCAGAGTGGCAAATGATACGTTCCATATATCGGCCTTTGCGCACGCGTTGAGAACCTGGACCGTACGACCGAACTGTGTTTCCTGGTCGCCGCGTATGATGACCGGCTGGCCTTTGAAGGTCTCGCCAATCCGTTCCAGCAGCCGTTCGAGCCCGCCCAGCTCGTATTCGCGCTGATTGACGAGTATCGATCCGTCCTTGCGCACATTGATGATGATCTCGCTGGCCGTTCTCTCTTGCGGTTGCGACTCGCTTGCCGTCGGCACCGTTATGCCGAGCTCGGTCTCGAGCTGGTAGTATATCGATGTCGACATGAAGAAGATGAGAAGGAGAAACACAACGTCAAGCATCGGCGTGATGGGAAGGGGCTCGTCTTCCTGGCGCAACCGTGACCTGAAGTTCATGGCTTTCCTTTCGCGGCCGCAATCGGCTCGATGAATTGGGAGCTGACACCTTCGAGGGCCGCGGCTATCTTGTTTACCCTACCCCTGAAGAAGAAGTAGAAGCCCATCACCGGTATGGCTATGACCAGGCCGGCCGCCGTCGTCACCAGCGCCTGCGATATGCCTCCGGCCAGGACAATCGGCTTGACCGAGCCCGAGGCGAACGCGATCCCGTTGAACGCCTGGATCATTCCGAGCACGGTGCCCAGTATTCCCAACAGAGGCGCGATGGTGGCGACATTCCATAGATAGCTGACACGCTGGCTCAGGCCGGCGGTCAACCGAGCACCTTCGCTCTGCATCGCTTCGATGACGACAAACCGGTCTTTGCCCGCTGCCTGCAACCCTGCTCTCAGTATCTTGGCGAGCAGTTCCTCGCGTTCCTGGCAGAGCTGCCAACACGCCCTGACGTCCCCACCCTCGATGAGCGACTTGGCTCTGAGCACGAGCGTTTGCGGCATTTCACGCGTCGGGCGCAGGGTGAGGAAGAACGTTATGATCAGTGCCATGGCAAAGATCGAGAGCACCCCCAATATGACCATTATCACGCCGCCGCTCCGGATGATCTGCCACCAAGTCATACCCGATTCGGACGGCATCTCCAGCTCCTGCGCATGTGCCAGCACGCAGACCGCGGACACCATCAACAACCCCACAAAAACCCTCTTCATCAATGGCCGGTTTGAATCCATAACATCGCTCCTTCCTGCAACTGTCTGAACCGCAGAGATCACTCTTGGTCTACCGCAGGCAGCGGCACAGCCGCTATCCCGAACAGCACATCCATAAGCTCCGTTCTGCGCCGCAGCTCGCCGCCCTCAACAAAGCCTAGCCCCTTGCGTTGCTCTTTGTCAATCTCTTTCTTGATTTTGTCGCCGTATTCCTGGGCAGCCCGGGCTCTCGCCGGTGAGGGCATCTCGACAATCGCCGGCGTGATGAATATCACGAGTTCCTTCCGGTCGAGATCCTCTTTCGTGTTGCGGAATGCCGCTCCGAGGATCGGTATGCTGCTCAAGAAAGGCATACGGTCGGCACTCTCGGTCCTGCCATGCGACCGGAGCCCGCCAATGACGATGGTTTCTCCATCGTAGGCCTGGATGATGGTGTCCGCCTTGGTCTTTGTGACGACGGGCACGTCAATTGGTTCAGCCTGCCCCGAAGAGATCGTCACCCGTTTTGCGGTACTGTCCTCGACGGCCAGCGCCAACTCAATGTTTCCGTCGTCGCTTATCGTCGGAGTGACCTCAAGTATCACTCCGACAGGCTTGAACATAACGTTCTGTGCAACCCAGCCCCCGGTTTGTGCGTAACGCCCCAGAGCGCCACCGCTGACGTAAGGTTCCTCGGTGGAAACCTCAAATCGCGCATCCTCAGCGTCCATCACGGTCACGTCGGGCTCCGAGAGGATCTCCGTGCTGCTGTCCGATAGCAAGTAGTTTATCACTGCCGAGAAGTCGTCGCCTGTCGCTCCGGTCACCGGCATGCCGGCGGCAGGTGTCTCCGCCACCTGCGGGATACCCATGATCGCCTGCTGGCCGCTTCCCGGGCTGGGTGCCGTGAACGGGTTTAACACCTCGCTGCCTCGCTGAAAGACGATCTGTCTACCGGCGCCAACCTCGGCGAAAAGCTTCCAGTCGATGCCAAGCTCTTTCATCACCTTGGTGCTTACACTTAATATGTGTGCCTTGAGCCGCACCTGCTTCGTTCTCTTGTCCCAAATCTCGATAAGCTTCTCAGCCTTGAGGATGTTCGCCGGTATCGACGAGAGCGATATCTGCTTGGTTCGTTCGTCTACCTCGATGACGCAGGACTCTTCCGGCATCAACCGGGCCAGCCGGTCCGATATATCGGCCGGGTCGGCGAAGTTAACCGTGAAGCTCCGGGTAACCTGTTCCTTGTCGATGCTCTCGATGAAGTCGGCGATCCGCTTCTGCCGTTCGACAGTGTCAGTGACCATCAGCGAGTTGCTGCGCAGGTCGGGCTGAGCTATACCACGCTCGGACAGCAACAGTTCGACGTCGTCGAGGACGTCCTCGGGGCCGATATGCTGCAGTTGGAACAGCTGGGGTTCCAACTCCACGTCGAGCGATGCAAGGGTTTCCTCCATGTACTTCAGGTTGTCCGCGGTATCCATGATGATAAGGCTGCTTGTTCTCGGGTCCGTTATCATCATCCCGTCGGGAGACTGGAGTTGTGTGAGGACGCTCTGCATGTCGACGAGGTCCGCATAGTGGACCTTGATCTCCTTTTTCTCGAGGTGTCCATACTTCCGCTTGAAGTACTCGTCGATAGTCATCACCAGGAGGATGTTGGTCTCTTGGTCGTACTCGTAATACAGACCATACTCGCGCAATATCTTAAGGGCGTCGGCGACACGGATCTGGTTCAGCCATGCAGTGATCGTCGCATTGGCATCGGTAGTTTTGACCACGGTCCACTGCGTGGTCAGCGCGATGATCTCGAGAAACGCCGACAGTTCCATGTCCCGCTCTTCGTTCTTGAATATAGTGAGCCCCTTGTCGTCGATCTCTGACCACTCGATCTCGTTGAACTTGATCGCCTCGAACCCACCGGCACCGGCACTTCTGCCCGTACCAACCGACATCGACGCACCCGCACCGCCACCGGTGATGGGCCCCACGCGCCCCCTTCCCGGCTGCTGCTGACGGGCTGAGGGGCGCCCTGGGGCGGACGGCTGCGTTCCCCCTCCCCGGGGAACTTGAGTGGAGCGCTCGAATCCTGTGCCGGCGGCACCGCGTTGTTGACCCCGCGACGGCGCACGAGTTTGTGTGCTCGTCCCGCGGTCGGGGCTGAACGGAGTAGCCGCGCCGTATACGGTGTCGACAGACAGGAATGCAATGAGGACCGACAACAGCAAACAACGATTGCCAGCCAAAACGATGTGCTGAACTGTCCCTACAGAAGAAGAATCTTTCATCGTGGCTCCTTGAGGCTCATATCTTCGCCAAGCAGTCTTAGGCAGTCTCATCAGAAGAATCTCACCATTTCAGTTCAACCGTCCGACCGTCCCTTTCGAGTACGACACCGGTGGAAGTGAATTCCTTGATGGTCAAATTACGAAGCTTATCGCCCTTCTTGTATCGCTGCGTTCCACTCTTGGGATCGCGGATGATAACCTCGACGTCCGAACCGACCTGGCCTATGACGGTAGCGACCGTGAGGCCCTGTATCTCCTTGCTCAGGTCAGGCGGTTTTGGAGGGGCCGGTGGTGGTGGCTTGATCAGGGGACCCCACACTCCACGAGCGCCGGAAACGCGGGCCTGTATACCCTCGTAGTCCAGTTCCTCCGGTTTCGGGAGCTCCTCCAGTTCTTCCGGCTCCGTTTCAAGCAGTGCAAGCATCTCCCCGCGTGCCTCGACGTAGGGGTCGTGCGTAATTACATACACCCAGCCGAGCAGCAACACAGCCAGAAGAACCGTGAGAACAGTTGCGACTTTGCGCAATGCGTTCAACTGCTTAACCCGTTGTCTGTGCGCCATCTTTCCCCGGTCCTTCCTCACAGAGCACAACGTCGTCCACCACTACAGTCTGACCTCCTGCACGAAATGTAACGACAATTACACGCGCCTTCCTCTCCGGATCACCCTGCTTGCCGGAGGTGGTAAATCTCACAATATACGGCTTGAATTCTCGAGAAGTCAGCTTCTTCAGAGCGTCGTCGTAGTATCGATTCTCGCGCTCGTCGTAAACACCGAACGACATTGGCGAGCCCGAAAGTGCAGCCGTCGACAGTACAAGTCTGTACCTGGTGGCTGGTTTCAAGTCGACTGTCTGCCACACCGCCGATCCCTTCGTATCACCCACGAGCCTCGCCGCTGCGTAGCCTTCCGCGACGGGATGGTTCACCCTCTCGGTCTTCACGCGGTACATCTGCCAGCCGTCGGGCGGTATACTGCCCCAGCCAGCGCTCCACTCCTCGAAGTTGCCGTTCTTTAAAAGGTTCTTGGATCTCAACGCTGCAAGCACACCCGCAAAGACTGGTTTGGAAGGTTCCTCTGTGGCGTCCTCCGGCTCGGCAGTGGCGAGAGACTGTTCGACGCCGGTTGCGACAAGAGCACGACTTATCTTCAACTGGCCGGTCAGCGTTGAGCCGCTTCCCTTGCGGTTGATGGTCATGGTCTCGACTTTGAGCAACTGCGGCGATTGCTGCAACTGTTCGAGAAAGCTGGCGAATCCGGCGATGGTGCCCTCGACATCGGTGTCGACTTCGTATCGTTTAAAGAAGGGAAACGCCTCGGTCACGCCTTCCTTGATGGCCGGCGTGCTCATACGAGTCTTCGCGGCCAGGCGATCTATCTCCTCCTGCAGTCTGTTACGCACGGCTTCGTCCGAACTCTCGGCGGACATCATCTCTTCATAGAGCCCGTACTCGATATCAACACTTTCGCCCATTGCCAGCATGTCGGTGTAGAGATGGAGAGTTGATTGTTTCTCCTGGATATCGGAGTCAAGTTGTGCCCAGCGCTGCATGAGCGGCTTTGCCACGACGGTGCTGCCCAGCCAGAGCACAAGCATCAAGCCTGTCGAGATCGCGAGAATACGTTCGCGGCGCGATACTTTATTCAGCAGAGCCATCGTCTGCGAAGACCTCCTGTTCATTCTCGGCGCCGAGCGGGACGTTTATCTGGAACTCCACTACCGGCGTGCTGCGTTCAGTCGTCTTCGGCATGTCGCCCGCTTCCGCACGCTTGAGGTGCGGAACACCGGCCGAACGCAAAGCGTTCACATAGTCCTGGACAACGTTGCGGTCCAACGCGCGTCCTCGGATGCTCGCTCGCTTCTCTCGCTCGAAACGTATGTCGGTCAGAACCATCTTGCCTTGCGGAACCAGCTTGTGGATATCGCCCAGAAACTCGAGGGCGGAACCTTTCCGATCCAACTGGCCTTTGACCACCTCGACACGTTTCTTCTTATTCCTGGTCTCGAGCGCCGATGGCTCGATCTCGGCGATACGTTTGTCGAGAAACTCCACGTACCGTTCCCGTTGTGCAAGTCGTTCTCTGACCAGGAGCACGGCGAGCAAGACGCAGAGAGCGGCCGTGACGCCACACCTTATTGCAAAGCGACGAAATATCACCGACGCCCGTCTCGATATCAGCTCGTCGGGCGTGAAATCGACCTGAACCACGCCGATGGCTACGGCGTTACGGGCAAGGCCCAACGCGACGGGCGGCAATGGCGCATCGGAAGCCTTCCCGGTTTGTGCTACTGGTTGAAACCTGCCGCCGTCCGTGGTGACGCTCACCCCCGTTATCTCTTCGACCGTGCCGGCGAGAACGCGGCACGAGCCGACATCGCCCGTAAGTATGATCTGCTCGACGCGTGCGTGCCGACCGGCCTCACGAACGTACGCGTCGAGGCTGCGATGTACCTCGAGCGCAACCTCGCGCAACTCGTCGTCGTCCATTTCACCGCCGGCCTCGCAATCGAACCGCATCTCGACACCTCTCGTGAAGACGAGTTCGGCATCTCGCGCCACGGCAACGTCGAGCCCGCCAACGCCCAGATTGACCAGAGCGACACAACCCTCTTCCGGAACGCCGTCTCCGTGGACAATGGCGTTAAACAGTCCGAGCGTGCTTATGCCGACCGACTCGGTCTCGATCCCCGCGTCCCGCAACACGGCGATGTGGTTCTCGACGATCTCGCGTTGCACTATCGCAACCATCACTCGCGAGTATCCCTCTGGCTCCTTGGCAAGCATCACGTGTCGCGCGATTATCTCGTCGGCGGAATACGGAACGTACTCCGGCGCCTTGAGCCGCACCATCTCGGCGATCTCATCCTCGTCGCGGGACGGAAAATCAATCACGCGCGTGGTGACGAGATGACGCGGGATGCACGTGAACAACCGGCACCTGCCGAGACCCTCCCGGGCAGCTATGCTGCGCAGCAGTTCAGCGACCGCCCCCGAACCGCCATCCTCCGGGATTGGGTCGACGGTCGACGAGAGCACGACGGTCTTTCGACCGCGCGTCCTGAGCTTTACCAGTGCGACAGCTGTCTGTCCCACAACGAGCCCCGCGCAGTCTCCTCCGGATTTCGCTACTGTAAACGCCAACTCAACTCTCCCTCCAGGCTGCGAGCTGGAATGTCCCGTATCGGGACTTCTTCTCAAAGGTGGCGTACACCCGAGCCACAACGTTGCCATCGTTCTGCGTTGCCGTACCGATAACAGTGAACGCCATCGAGTCGACTGAGCCGTAACGGCTCAGTATGGACTGTTGAGACAACTCAACGTCCCCGACTTTGTTCACGTGTTTCATCTCCTTGAACGGTCTGTCATCCTTGGTTCCGAGCTCGCCATCGCCCCCCGATCGGTACTCGACAATGTCGTCCGCGAGCGACCTTCTCAGGTCGGGGAACGCCGCCAACACAACCTCGGACGCAGTGTTGATATTGACCCTGTCACCGCCGTAGACCGTGAGAATATCCTTGAGCCCGACCGTCTCGCGCATACCGCCTTCGCGCCCTTCCCAAGCCGTCTCCGATATCTCGCTGAGCGACCGCAGCTCAGCCAGCGACTCGAACGGTTCGTCGTCCTCCGTTCCGAGCACGCCGTCGAAACCGTTGCGCCGCCTCAGGATCGCGCGCGCCGCAGGCAAGCTGAGCCCGTCGACGGATTTGAGCATCTCCTCGGTCACGCGATTGACGTTTATCTTGCCCGACTCGTCGATGATGTCATAGTCAAATGTCTCGTTCTCGAGGTCAACGCCGTCCTCTTCGCCGAACATGCCTTCGTCGGAAAACGGTTTGTGGATACTCCATTCTTCATTGTACGCATCGTATCCCGCGGTCTTCCTATTGAGGTCATCGGCCTGAATGGCAATCATACCTCGATAGACGGCCGCTCTTGCCAGATAGTGCGCTCTCAGATGGGCAACCTGGTATCCGGTCGCCTTGAGATCGAGCCGTGTACGGTGTGCGAAACCGACGCTTATGAGCGAGAGGGTTACGAGAATCCACAGCGTCAATATGAGAGCAGAGCCGCTCTCGTCACGCGGAGGCGACACGTGTCGGTTCCGGTGGTTCATGCGAACAGATCCTCTTCAACTTCTGCCCGGGCCCGGCCGAAAAAGGGATGGCTACCGTGGTCGTGAACTCGATCTCGTCACCTTTCATGCCCGCTTCGTCGCGAACACGCATCGTTATCCTGACCAGCTTCGGGAGCCCTTGTCCCTTCTCGCACGCATTGAACCATTTCTCATCCCACAAATACTCGAACTTGAGCGAGGTAACCCCCTCGGCCACAATGACCTCAGACGGTTTCTCGGTCTTCACGCGTTCGTCGCGACCTCTCTCGACCTCCTTGATGGAAGGTATCTTGCCACGCACGCCCGCCTCCTCGCGGTCGAGTGTGTAGACGTTGCGGGTGCGGGTCCCGCCGAGCGAGTAGCTCACCTTCAACAACACCGTCTCATCGTCCCGATCGGGGTCGAGCGACGGCGCGATGGTGAAGAACTCGATCTCGTCGCGGTTGCGCACACTGGTTCCGTGGCTTTCGCCGATGAAGTAGTGTCCCGCGATGGGTGCACAGGACCGCAACTCCTTCGCCATCAGTCCCAGCGCCATTCGGGCGTCCTGATACGCGCGCATGTTGGCCTCGCCGTCCCGCCACGCGTCCACTGTGCTCTTGAAGCTGGCGTAGACCGCTGTCATCACGACAGAGAAGATCGTCAGCGCGACAAGCAGCTCGATCAACGTGAACCCGCGTTTCTTCGTCATTATGGTCACCTGCGCCGTCTCCGTCTCTGCTTTTGCTTCTGCGGCCCCGCCGCCGGCGTCTTTTCTCTTGGCTCGCGCGGCGGTACAAGAGTTGCCGTTGTAAACTCCTCGTACGTGCCGCGTCTGGTCCATCCTACGGTGACGGTCGCCTTATAGATCACCGGCATCTTGGCGTTCGGAGGCATGCCGGGTTCGGCCCCAGGAACATCGAGATCGAGCTCGATGTCGAAGTCGTCGTCCGGGCCGGCCGTGGAGAGTAATGTCATACCGGTCGGGGTTAACGACCGCTTCCATGTGAACTGCGAATAGGGTTCGCGGAACGTGCCTGAGACGGGTAGCTCGGCAGGGTTCATGGCGCCTTCGAGCTCGCTCATTGCCTGCTGGGCGAGAAACATCGCCATGCTGTAGCTTTCGATTTCTCCACGCGTCTGAAGACAGACCGAGACGGCGCGCATCACGGCAATGATACCGGCTGAGAAGACCACGAGCGATACCATCACCTCGAAGAGCACGAGCCCGCGCACACGCCGGTGCCTAGCTCTTCTCGCCGCCGTATCGAGCCTCATCGTCTCTCTTTCACCTCGATCTGGCCTATCCGCTCGTCCGTGCTCAGTGAGAAGCTCTTGTAACCCGGTCCCTCGAGGACTATGTCGGCCTTCGCGATACGGCCCGTCGGGTAGAAGCTGACGTACCTGAACCTGCCGCCTCGGGCAAGCTTCGCGGTCACCCTTTTGAGGACAACCGATGCCGGAAGCGCTTTGACGCGTCCCTGCTCTGCGAGGATCTCGACGAATTCGTCCGGGTCCTCGAGGGGATCGGCCTGGCGCGTCAGCCAGTATTCCCCGGTGTTCTTGTCGAAATTCACGCGATATTGAATCTGCTGTAACATCGCGCGCTGCTGCGCGTATTTCATCGTTGCAGCGACATTCCTGACGGCGTCGCGCATCTCGAGGTCGGTGAACGACCCACGGAAATACGGCACCAGCGTGCCAAACATTATCCCCAGGATCGTGACGACGACGATCATCTCGACAAGCGTGAAACCAATCATTGAGTGATTGAATGATTGAGTGATTGAGTGATTGAATCTCTGTTCCCTACAACCTTGCAATCTCTCAGCCTCCTGAAAGCGTGAAGCCAATGATTGAGTGATTGA
>Ga0114922_10003682_pt1 | contig 14268 bp, 10 predicted proteins | sample AartaG_FD_100975 | JGI IMG/M metagenome (GOLD analysis project Ga0114922, IMG submission 100975) | Deep subsurface microbial communities from Aarhus Bay to uncover new lineages of life (NeLLi) - Aarhus_00045 metaG | ecosystem: Environmental > Aquatic > Marine > Oceanic > Sediment | place...
ACTCGGCGTCGTAACGGGCCGACCGACCCGGTCCCGCCGGCGTTGCCGGACGGACTTCGCCGATCAACTGCCGGTTCGTCTCGTCCATGCACAGCAACGGACGCTTCGGGTCGAACGGCCGCTCGTACACCTCCAGCACGTCCTCCATGCACGCCACGAACGCCACGTCGTGCGTCGGCGGGATGCACCAGCCCTTCTTCAGCCACGGTTTGAGTTCGTTTTTTTCATCGTCTGCCGGACCGTCTCGTGCGAGACGTCCTCGACGATTCTCAAGGCCACCAGCCGATCCGCCAGCAACCGCAGACTCCACCGACCCCTGCCTTCCGGCGGGTCCGAACAGGCCAGGGCGATTAGATGCGCCTCGGCCTTGCCGTCGAGCTTGCGAACATACGTGCGGCTCGTCGGCTTCGGCCGCAACGCCGCCTCCAGCCCTTCCTCCACGAACCGCTTGCGGACCCGTTCGACGGTGGCCGTGCCGCACTCGACCGCTTCGGCAACGGCCGCATCCGTCAGGCCCGGACCGTCCGGACCTTCATCGGCTTTCAGCAGGATCCGGGCATGCCGCTGGGCCGACGCCAGCACACGCCCTCCTGACAACATGGCCTGCAACGGCTCCCGCTCTTCACTTGTCAACGTTACCCGGTATCGCTTCCGCATCCCTCTCCCTCCTTGCCACAGGAACCTGCTGACCCTATCGGCAAGAAGGGCTTGTATTCATCACCTCAGGCGTGACGGAGTACTAGCCCGCTTGGACATGCTCCGGGAGACGTTCTGGCGTTCCACCAGACCGCCCTACTGCCCGTCTGCCTCGTCGTCGAACCGGCCGAGCATGCGATCGTATTTCTGGCGGCAGAATAGCCGCAGTATCGTCCGCATACCCGGTCGCAGCCGCAGCAACGCCGGGAATGGGTGGGGACTGAAGCCGAGACCCGTCTTGAAGCGCTCCAGGCTCGTGACGTTGGACTTGATGGCGTAATGGGCCCTAGTCACACCGGGCAACTTGGCAGCGTTGATCAGGAAGGCGTACATGACCAGGTCATTGACGTTAAGGTGAAGCAGGTCGGTGCGGGAAGCGATGGTGTCCACATACGCCGTGTCGCCGATGATCTTGGTGACGAGGAAGCCGGCCACCTGGCCCGATTCGCGATCGCGGCCGACGATGATCGAGGTGCCGGGCACATCGAGCAGCATCCGCCAGGACTCGGAAAAACTCGCCTCGTCGGCGGCGTGTTTCCACCCGGTTCGAGCTGTCAGATCGTTCCAGGCGGCGCGGCATCCCGCGAGAGTGTCGGCGTCGAGCGCACCGAGCCCCTCGAGTTCGCAGGCCTTGAAGCCCTTGCGGACGGCGTTGCGGCGTTTGGCATTGATCGACCCCGTGCCGTAACTCGCAAGATCCAGGATCGCGTTGATGACCAGTCGGCTGTTCGCCCCACCTTCATCATCAACAACACACTGACAACCAAGGTAGGCTTTCAAGAAGGATGGAGACGCGCTGCCCGCCTGAATCGGCCGGAAGCAATCGACCGCCCAACAGAACCCCGGCTTCACCTGATACCACCAGTTGCCGGCGGCGTCGCGAAATGGGAGGGAGAAGTTGCCAAGGATTCTGCTCGTGCCCTGGTACCACCAAAAGGGCAGACGCCTGATCTTAAGGAGCGCCTCGCAGTGCTCGTCGACGGAGCAGGCCCGCAGGGCGAGATCCGGCGCGTCAATCGAAGCGGGTTTCTGAACCACGGTTTTCCCTCCGTCGTGCTTCGGGCCCGGCCGACCGCGCCTGGCCACGCCCCGCTGGCCAACACCAGGAGGCTCTCAAGCTGCTTCGCCAAGTCGCGCCGGTCGAACCGTTCGCCGGCCAGGCGCTGCGCGCGCCGCGCGAAGCGCGGCAATCGCAGGCTGTCAATCGGTCCCGGCCAGAACCGTCTGATAGAACCTCAGCATGTGATCGACGACGACCTCCTGGCGGAGGTGTCCCGCTACCCACCGGCGCGCCCCCTGCCCGAGGCGGCGGCGTTCTTCGGGCGAATCAATGAGGCACGCCATCGCCCGCGAAAGGGCGTCGGGGTCCTTCGGGGGAACCACCAGCCCGGTCACTTCGTCTTCCACGGCGTCCACGTTCCCCGTCGCGCGGGTGACGATGGCGGGAAGCCCCATCGCCTGGGTCTCCAGGACGCTGTACGGCAGCCCCTCGTACCAACTGGGCAGAACCAGCAGGTCCATGGCACTATACGCACCGACCATATCGTCGGTCCAGCCGACGTGCTTGACGCCCAGGTCCTCGGCGACGGCGGCATCGACCAGGGCCGTCATGTCGGGGCTGCCCCGACTGCCCACCAGGACCAGCGTGGCCCGTTCCCGGTGTTTGGCGTCGAGACGGCGCCAGGCCTCCAGGAGCGTCGCGATGCCTTTGTGGGGAACAATCCGGCCGACAAATCCGACGACGACGACATCGGCCGGCACACCCCAGGCCCGGCGCTTGCCCTCGCGGAGGCCGCCGATGCGGTCGGGCGAGAACTTGGCGATGTCCACGCCGGATATCGTGCCGCTGCCCAGGACGTGGGCCTTGCCGGCCTGCGCGAGCCCCTCGGCGAGCGCGGCCTCTCGCGTGGACTCACCGCAGAACAGCGTGTGGGTGGCGGCGCGGTTCGCCAACCACTCCACGGCGCGCAGCATGAACCGTCGGAGGCCGTGAGCCGTGAGCGCCGCCATGCCGTGGTTGTGGTAGATGCGGACCGGCACGCCCGCCAGCCAGCCGGCAACGACACCGAGGAGTCCCGCCTTGCTCATGTGGGCATGAACGATCCGGGGCCGCAGGCGGCGCAGCAGCCTCCACAGCCGCCAAAGCGCCGCGGCGTCGGAGACCGCCGAGACCGACTGCCTGATCGTCACGGGGATGTGGCGGATGCCGGTGTTGGTCGCGGCGGCGCGCGCGTCGTCATCGCCGGAGCAAACCAGGATGACGTCAAAACCGTTCTCCCGCAGGCGGCGGAAGTGAGGTTGCAGGAACGAACGCGCCGAAATGCCCAGCGCCGTGACCCAGACGACGCGGACCCCCTCGAACGGTCGCCGGTCCTTGCCGGAGGTCATCGCGTTCTCACACCCGGAAAGCCGTCCCCCACAACGAAGAGCCGTCCGGATCGGCCCGTCGCCAGGCAAGATCACCTGCAGGACCGCCGCTTGTTCCCCTCACACCGTACACCGCTAACTCGGCCGGGAAGCGGCTATCCCTTCCACACGCCATCGCGAATGTGCCGATAGGTCTCGCGCTCGTTATAGCGCATGATATGGGGGAGAAGCGCGGCCGGCAACTGCCAGTCGCGGCACCAGAACCAGCGGCAGTCGTAAACGATCCGCCGTCTCTTCTCCTTCTGGAGCCGCATCCGGTTGCCCAGGATGCTGTGGCTGCCGGACGCCTCCAGGTCGAGCATTGCGCCCGTCGGTTCGATGCCCAGAAACTCACAGACGCGAGCGAGGGTCGGCTCCGGATAGAGGGCCAGTTCCTCGTACCCGATCTGGCAGGTCGGGATGCCTTCCCGCTCGAGGAACCGCGTTTCCCGCCGGTTCCGCCGATACCAATACAGAAAACACGGGATCGCCATCCGCCGCGGGTAGCGCAGCAACCCGCGGATTCCGTGTTTTCGGATGAGGTCTCGCAGACGGAAATCGCCCTCGCGCCGGCAGACGTCGCGCATCGACACGGTCCAGGCGCGGACGTCACGAATCAAGCGAACGACCTTGATCTGGACGCCCTCCACTTCCTGCAACACCTTCAGCGCTGCCAGGGTCTTCGACGAATCCACTGGGATGCACTCCGGACCAAACGCCTCTGCAAAGGCATCCAGAATAACACGGTACCTCTGGCCGGGCGTTGCGTCGGGCAGTTCGCCCAACCGGGCACAGACGGGCCCCCAAAACGAGCAGTCATCGATCGTGCGGTCGCAAGAGCACCGTTCGGTCGCCGTGCGGTCCCGCCAGGCCGAAGCGGGTCCCACCAGAGCGTGCACCTCCCCCAGGCCGACGAGGCGGGGGTGTCCGCCGAGAGCCAGGTCGAGCACCGTAGACCCGCTGTGCCCGACACACTGAATGAAGACGACCTGCGTGGCCACGGCCATACTCCTTCGGCATCCGCCGCGTTTCGCAGACCGGTGCGGCGGTCAGCGGCATCACGGTTCCCGCCGGAACTCCTTGAGATTGGGCGGGCACGGTCCCCGGCCACCCAGCACCCCGGCCACCCGCTTCGACACCTCGTTCCACGAGAACCGCTGCACGACCAGTTCGCGGTTCCGCCGGCCGATCTCGGCCAGTTCCTGGCGACGTCGATACGCTTCGGCCACAACAGCGGCGATTCCTTCCGGCGTCGGGTCCGAGATCATCAGGCCGATGCCATGAACCTCAACCAGCGGCCGGTGATAGCAGTCGTCGCTGACCAAAACGGGCAGGCCGGCCGCCATGTACTCCCACAGTTTCAGCGGGGATCCAGGCCGCCGCCGCTTGGCCGCATCAGTGGTCAGGAAGACCCCCACGTCAAACGCCGCAAGATACTCGGCGACCTGCTGGTGGGGGACCTTCCCCGGCAGAGAGACCATGTCGCTGAGACCCAGGTCGCGGGTCAGCCGCCGGCAGGTCCGCCATAGATCACCCCCGCCAATCAACACGTAGCGGGTGTGTCCGCGCACGTCCTCCGACAGACAACGGGCCGACTCGACCAGTTCGAGTGTCCCATGCCAGGGCGTAAAGGCGCCAACGAAACCCACGATGAAGGTCTCCGGGCCGATCCCAAGCCGCCGCCGGCCTGCGTCGCGCCGCGACGGATCGAACTCGCTCGGATCCGCGCCGTTGTCGATGGGGAACACCCGTTCGGCCGGCACGCGCGCCGCCCGGACCAGTTCCTCGCCGATCGCCGGCGTCACACTGATGATCCGATGGGCCGTCCGGCACTGCAAGATGCTCGACCAGCGGACAAGGCGCGCCAGCCACGGCGGAAAACCCCGCGAGAGCATCTCGTCCCACCAGACGCCGTTCGCTTCCAGGACAACCCGCACGCCGAAGGCCCGCGCCGCCAGATACATCAACCAGAAGATCCCCGTGCCGCCACGCACCAGGACCACATCGGGCCTGTGCAGCAAGACGATGAACGGGAACAACACCGCTGCCAGCAACTGAAAGAGCAGAAACGTCGGGATGCTTCGCAGCAGCATCGGCACGTAAATGCCGTGGAGGTCCGGGGGGCGGTTCATCGATGCGGCGTACTGGGGTCCCATGATGATGACATCGTGCCCCAAGCGCTGAAGCCCCCGCGCGACCGCCAGGAAATGCACGATGCCGCCGTCGGTCCGGTTCAGGTTCTCGGCAAGGACGTACAGAATGCGCATCCGGCTGCACTCCATCTGCGGCCAAACCGCTCGGCCACTGCCCCGCACGCTCAGAGCGAGTTTAGCAATGGCGCCGGAGGCATACAAGCCAGGGGCACGGTCTTCCGGACGAAGCACGCCCCTACCCCCAGTGAAATCCCCCCCCACGCGGGAATCATCAGTTCACATCGGCAAGCCGGCCCCGACGACTGCACCTTATCCCCGCCCGTCACAGGGGGGACAACAACGTGGCCCGGGAGTGACGGCACGCCGACGGTCGCTTTACGCGCGCATAGGCTGTTCCAGGAGTTGGTGGAGGGTGTGCACGTTCTGCCAGACGTCAAACCGCTCCAGGGCGCGGCGGCGGGCCTCCTGGGCACAGCGCCTCTGAAGAGACGGGTCGCCGATCATGCGCTCGACGGCCGCAGCCAGGGCATGGGCGTTCCTGACGGGAACCAGCAGGCCCGCCTCGTCGTCCCCCACGAACTCGCGGTTTCCGCCCGCGTCGGTGGAGACGATCGGCAGGCCTGCCGCACCGGCTTCCATGAGCACCGTACCGATGGCCTCGGCGCGCGTGGCGAAGACAAACAGGTCCGACGCCACCAGGTACCGGGCCACACGGTCGTTCGGCAAGACACCGGTCAGCACCACACGGCCCTGGAGTCCCGACTTCGCCATCCAGGCGTGGAGCCACCGGGCGGGAAGGCCCGCGGCGCCCACCTGCTCGGCCGTCGGCCCAACCAGGATCAGGTCCCACTCGGGATGGCGCGCCGCCACTTGCTCGAAGCAGGCGGTCAGTTCCGGGATGCCCTTGGCTTCGCTCAGGCGGCCGACATAGATGATGTACTTGCGGTCGTCGGCCAGACCGAGTTCGCGCCGAAGGGCCTTCCGACCGGGCAGGTCACGGAACAGGCCGGTATCGATACCCTCGTAGAACGTCACGGCGGAGCGGACCCGGGGCTGAATCTCGCACACGAGGTCGCGGATGTAGTCGCTGACGCAGATGGTCAGATCCACCGCCCCGAGGGCCCAGGCGGCCGCGCGGCGCGAGAAACGCGACCTCCGGGCATAGGTGTGCACGTCCGAGCCGATCGCCCAGACGCCTGTGTGAGGGACCTCGTTCCGCATCCCTGCCGCCCATATCCCGGGCAGGAACAGCGAGTACCCGATCAGCCAGTCGAAGCCGCGTTCCCGCTGAACCGATCGCACCGCCCTCCGAAGCCACGGCAGTGCAACCCGGTAGGACCACCATGCCCGGTGTTGACCCGGCACGGTGGGGACGAGTGGCCGGAGCACCTCGATCCCGTTCCACTCGTCATGGAGCGGGTCCTCCGAGCACTTCCGCCAGCGCTCGCGCAGGGCAAGCCACCGCGGCACGAAAACACGCGGCGAGATCACCAGCAGGTCATCGACGTGGGGGCGCAGCGCACGAAGCGTGTTGGCCAGAAAGATGCCCGACGCCGGCATCGACTTGCGGGGAAACGACATCGCCAACACAAGGACCTTCACGGAGCACCTCCTGGGGCGCGGCTGGACGGTCCCGGGTTCTCATCCCCACACGCGGGCGCAGCCGTAGCGGAGGTGGAAACCCCACCTGCTCGCTCACGCTCGGGTAGGCGCGGCGCCGCCGACGGGCAGGAGTGTCCGTGGCGCGCCCTGTAGCCCTGGCAGAGGCTCTCCCGCCTGCACAGCCCGTGCCCGCAACCGGGCCTCCACGGCATAGACGTAGCCGGCGCACGGCCAGAGCGTCATAACGACAGGCCGGAAGTCATAAACCTTGCCGTAGAACGACACCACCGTGATCAGGATAACATAGACATAGCACATCCCCACCTGGAACCGGTCCTCGATCGGGAGGTCCGGATTCCGAAAGACACGCCGCGCCCTGAGAAACATACATACGTAGATCGAGTAGTAGAGGGCCCACCCCGGAAACCCCGAGATCGCCATCATTCCCGTCAGGTCGCTGTGCGAGGCCTGCGCCCTGGTCACTGTATAGCGAGGAATCAGTGCCATGAAGCCCGAAGGGCCGACACCGACCAGGGGGTGGTCCAGCCCCATCCTCCATCCTGCCACCATCATCCTGAATCGCGCCTCCTCAAGGAACTCATCGCTCTCGCCCGTCACGAAGTGCCACATCGACTCGAAGCGCCATACCCACTCCGAATGGAGCAGGGCATAGACCATCCCCGCGACCGCCGCGACCACCAGCACGGCGATCGCGATGCGCCAGGCCGGCCGCCGCCGCATCGTCCGCCCGAAGACGAAGTACGCGAGAACCAGGATCAAGGCCAACATCACGAAGCCGGTCCGCGAGCCCGTCGCCAGCACAAGATAGACGATCAGGGGAACCATCAGCGCCGCAGCGATCCGTCCCCAGCGGGCGCCCTTGCGCACGATCACGCCGAGGGCAACCCAGAACGCCATCGCAGCAAACATGGCGAAATAGTTCACCTGCAACACCAGCGAGAAGCGTCTCCCTGACAGCATCGCCGTCTTGAGCCCGCCTGTCAGGCCGTATATGCCAAGCGCCACCAGCACGCCAAGGACTCCCCACGAGAGGAGAAACCCGAGGCGCCTGCGCGTCGTAAAACCCAGGAACATCACGAACGCCAAGCCCGTCACCTTGGCCTGTGACTGCAAGCTGATGGCAAAAGCCCCCAGGTCCGGCGCGCCTGCGAACGCCAACGAGAACCAGAAAAACCACACCAACAGAAGCACCAACTCGACAGGAAGGACGATCCGCTCACCGTCAACGTACAGCCGGCGGGCGATGATCGCGACGACAAGCACCCCCGCGATCATCTGCGTGGTCCATCCGCCCACCGTGATTGGCTGAAACTTGGGCCCGCCCGGCACGTAACGCAGCGACAGGAACACAAGCGAGGCGAACGTGATAACGGCAATGATCTCGACCCACCCCCACCGGTCTCGAGGAGTGGGCCGGGTCACACCCTCACGCACAGGCGCACCGGGCGCCGTTTGGTTGAGTCTTCCGTGCATCAGATCACCTTGCCAGCGAGCGAAACGGCAAGCGACGCGTCCGCGCCGCGCCGCGGCAGGTCCGCGCCGGAAACAGCACCGCTTCCCCCGCCAGCGCGCACCAGCGCACGCATGACCTCCTTACAGCTCCGGATCTCCACACGCTTCTTCGGCAGTGGGCTGCACCTCGCTCCAACCAATCCGCCAGCGCAGCCGTACGAAGACATCCAGCGCAGATGCCGCTCCAGCCCTACCTCAATCGCCCGCCATACGCCGGTTACTTCAGATGGCCGGTTCGTAACCGGTTTCTTCCAGAAGAGGTCCGATCATCTCCTGCAACCGCTGCTTCTGCTCGGATGTCAGAGCCCGGCGGCCCTTTCCGATGCTGCCGGTGAACACCGGTTTCATGACATTGGCATGATGACGGTGAAACGGGACATCCCCCATCGAGGCGGTATGCTCGGTTGCCTCAATCATCGCCGGGTCAAACTCGATATCGAGGAATTGGCAGGTTGTCCGAAGCACATCTGCGGGACGCTGAACCAGGTCCTCGTAACGGAGTTCCAGGGTGATCTCCGGGTGCGCCCGGGCGAATCGCCGGACCAGCCGAACCGTCCACTGCCAGCGGCGCGCGGCCGATTCAACATCGGGCTGGAGCCCGACTTGGACGAACGAATGCGCCACGTCAAGCCCGTCCCGCAGAAGGTGAATGAACTGCGCATTCGGAAACACGCGGAAAATGCGCGGAACATGAAACGTGTTTGTCGTGCTCTTCTCACCCCATCGCTCGAACGTCTGCCCCATCCGATCTCCGTAGTAGCGGTAGAAACTGTCGATGATCAGGGCAAGGCTCCGCTTCTCTTTCGGGATATCCACCAACCGGTTCGCCAGGTCGCGCAGCGGGATGTTGAGCGCATAGGCGCCCTGACGGTACGCGTACCGGGCCAAGATCAAATGGACCATTTCCCGCCAGTTCAGCACGTGAGCGTACTTGCGGAAGAGGTTGATGGCCTGCCCTAGGACGTAACTCTCCGGACAGATGTGGATTCTCGGGCTCACTTGCAGCATCCGCCGAAGCAACGTCGTGCCGCAACGGCCCGAACCGACGATGAAAAACGGCCGGAACGGCTCGTTCCGGTGGAATGGCCACTGGGCAGGGGCGACGGTGGACTTCCAGGTCCGCAGGCGAAAATACAGCGCGTACAGCCACTCAGGTCGCTTCTCAGGCACGGCCTCATCTCTCCTCAGTGCCAGCGCCGCCCATGGACAACAATCAGGTCCGCATACGGGCCACCGGTCCACGCCGCAACGAACTTGCGATTATAGATCGGCTCCCGAATCAAAGCAAGTCACCTCCCGTCGGCTTCCAGGGCCGCCACGCCAAGGCCCTCCGGGCCAAGCCCCACTCCGCGCGAGTCACGAACGGCAGGAACGCGATCACGTAGGTCGCGCCGGCCGCCGCACAGGCCGCGATCAGCGCCGGCCACGTGTCGAGGACCAGAAAGTACCGGAGCACTGTGCACACAGCAGCAGCCGGGATCGCCGCCACGATGGGTTGGAGATAGGCCTCCCACAGGAGTCGCCTCGACCGCACCTCAATCTGTCCCAGGGCGCACCACGTGTAGCCGATGGCCATGACCACGAGCGAGACGCAAATCCCAAGGATGGCGCCGCTGAGTCCCCAGCCAAGGAACCCAACCGTCAGAGCGGTGGCGGCAAGCCCCAGCAATGCCCCCGCTGCCGTCGCCACGAAGGGACGCTTGGAGTCCCCCATCCCGATGACGATCTGCGCCGCCGCCTCCGCGGGCAGGCAGATGGCCGCGCACATCCCGACGACCATGCTGTACGGGCCGACCCACGCCAGTTCCGGCTTCAGCCACAGGGCGAACAGCGGCCCCATTGCCGGCGCCAGCGACGCGACGATCGGAACGGTCACGAGGCTCACGTACCGGGTGGAACGCACCAGCAGTTCGCCTAGCCTCGTTTGATCCCCGAGGGCCTTGTATCGGCTCGCCACCGGGACGATGACCAGGGTCATCGTCCCGCAGGCCCGCTTCAGCAGGTTCATCAGGATGACGGCCACCAACAGGAACGTTACGAAGGAGAGACCCAGCGTCTTCCCCACGAACCACTTGATTGCCTCTCGTACCCCGATTCGCGCCAGCCCACCGTAGATCAGGAAAGACCCGAACACCAAGAGGGCCGACAGAGACGCACGCTGGACGAACCGTGGCCGGATGCGAAGCGATGGAACCAACCGGTGAGCGATTATCCCTAGCACCACCAGCCTCCCAAGGTCCGCCAGCACGCTGGCCACTGCCACGAAGAGGACGTCCGGCCTCAAGATCAGGAAGGCAGCCACAACCATCCCCGCGTACAAGAGCCGGGAGGCACCCCGCACCAGTGCCACCAGGTCATACCGCTGCCGGGCCGACACCAGACTGACCAAAGGGGACAACGGCAGGACGACCGAGATGTTCACTCCCAACAATATGAGGATGTGGCACGTCGTCTGCTGCATCTCGGGTGCCACGTTCAGGAACCGGCTAATCGGCCCGGCAGCTGTCACAAGCGTGATCAGCGCCACCACACCCGGTATGACCAGGACGGCCGAGGCGCTGGAAACCACCTTGTTGATTCCCTCCGGATTGCCCTCCTGCCAGTACCTCGCTCCATACGTGATGCACCCCTTGGTGATGGCGTCTCGGATGGCGTACAGCATGTACTGCAAGCCCATGGCCAGAACGAACACGCCGTATGCGGCTTCATCCACCCGCCGCAGGATGAACGCCAGCAGGAAGACCTGAAGCACGATTTCCAGACCCTGCGAACCGTACATGTAGGCAGAGTTCAGGATGATCCGGGTGGATTGCCTCATACCGTGTGCCGGAAGCCGTGTCGCGTGCCCTGAGCAGTATATCGGCGAGGCGCACAGCGTTCAACACCCCAAAACCGAGGCCCACGGAGCACGCGCCTGCCTGGCCGGACAACCGGCACAGAATCCGCCAGAGCCCCCTTCACGGCACCCCCGCCGCCGGAACACGAACCAGGGGGGGTACGATGTCTGGGGCACTTCCCATCCCAAAACAGGCTCACCATTTGACTTCTGCCCGCAAAGGCGTACTATAAGAGGGGGCTTAAGCGCAGATGGCGGGAGGCTCAGGGTGCGTCGTCGGACCGTGTCTCCTGCCACTGCAGGTCAATCTTCCACGCCTATGGGCAAATCCACGCGAAAATCGGGGCTGATTAGCACTACAGCGCCACTTAGCGCGCGGCGGGCCTCCCGACCCGCTGCGCAACGGCGAAAATGGGCCTTCGAGCGCGGTGGGTCCGGAGACCCACCGCGCCAAATGGGGAAGTGGCGCTGTAGGGTTAGCCTGCTGGCGGCAACCTGGATGCTCGTGGCAGGCCCGGCCTTCGGCCTTGTTTTGCATCCCGAGGACGAGGATCCGCCACCCGTCCGCCCGCTCGACGCCGCCGTCGGCCGCTGGGTGGACAACGCCTCTTGCGTCCCGGTCGGGCCCAATCACATCATAACCACACGCCATCAGAACTGGGAGTTGCATAAGCCCGTCTGGATCGACGGCGTCGAGTACAGGACCGCCGAGACCTTCAACCACAATAAAGCCGACCTGCGCGTCGTCCGCATCACCACGCCTGAGGGCCAGGACGCCGGCCTGACCTGCTACACCGCCCCTTACATGGGCACGGACGAACAACACCAGACCGTGGTGATCGGCGGCTACGGCATGGGCCGCGGGAGTACCTTGGAGACGCCCCTCGGCGTCCCGTACGGCTACACCTGGGCGTGGTCGGCCAACGATACGCTCCGGTGGGGCGCCAACCGGATCGACGGATTCAGCCAGGTGGGATCCGACGGCTACGTGACGGATGCCCTCACGGCCGACTTCGACGGTCCCGAAAGCATGAGTTACGTCGCCCACGAGGCCGCCCCGGCCGCTTGGGATTCCGGCGGCGGGTGGTTCATCGACCTCACCGGCGAGGGCGACTGGCGCGTGGCCGGTCTGACGCGCGGCGTGGAGCACGGCCCGCCCATCAACCAGTCGTTGTTCAAGAACAGCGTCACCGGCGCGCTCGCCCCCGACTATCTGGATGCGGTCCGCATCAGTTCCTACGCCGGGTGGATCGGCGGCGTTGCGGCCCCGTCGATGTGGAACGTGGACGCCTCCGGTGACTGGGCCGACCCGGCAAACTGGTCCTCCGGCGTGCCCGACGCCGCCAACACCTGGGCCGTCCTCGGCGACGCCATCTCCCAGGACCGGACCGTCACACTCGACGCCGCAGTCACGCTCGGCACGCTGCGCATCGACGACGGCAACGGTTACACGGTTCAGGGAACCGGCAGGTTGACCTTCAACGTGAACGGCAATCCGGCCGGCATCGAGGTCAACCGGCAGCGGAGCGGTTACTTCCATGGCGCACACACCGTCAGCGTTCCCATCACGCTCGCGTCCCCGCTGATTCTGAACACGCGGTCATCCGGAGACCTCACGCTGGCCGGCGTCATCTCCGGCACGGAGACCGTCACGAAACGCGGCGAAGGCACCGTCGTCCTGGCGGCTGCGAACACCTTCTCCGGAGGGATGACCGTCGAGGAAGGCACCGTCCGCGTCACCGACCCGGGCGCCCTCGGCGGCGGAGAGGTGACCCTCGCCGGGGGAACCCTTGACGTGCACAGCGACGCCGACGCCACGGTCGCCGGCACCGTCACCGCCAAGGCCGACGCGACCATCAACGTGCAGCCTGCCGGAACCGGTTCCGGACGGACGCTCTCATTCGGCCAACTCGCCGTCCAGGGCAACCACACGCTCACGGTCACCGGAACCGACGACTACCGCCTGGGCGTGAGCGGCGTGACCACCTTCGGCGGCTTCGCGGTCACCGTGACGGTGGACACCGCCTCGGCCGACCTCGCGCTGTCCGGAGGACTCGTTCTGACGGGCGGCACCGTCGCCAAGACCGGTCCTGGCACGTTGGTCGTCGGCGGCGTCCAGTCCTACGACGACGGCGCCATAATGGGCGTGGACGGCGGCACGGTCACATTCGATTCCGACGCCGGGCCGAGCGGTCACGATAACCTGACGGTCTGCGTGACCGACGCCGGAGCCGCCGTCCGGTTCGGCACCACACAGCACCTGGCCGGCCTCGAGGTTGCCGACGGCGCCGCACAGGTCGCCCCGGGCACCGGCAGCGTGTTGGTGACCGAAGCGCTGTCGATCGACGAGGCCGACTCGCGCCTCGACCTGGCCGACGGCGCCATCATCCTCGACTACACCGGCCCCAGCCCCATGCCGCAGGTCACCGACTGGGTCCGCTCCGGACTCAGCGCAGGCGCCGATCCCTGGGGCGGCAACGGCATCACGTCAAGCGTTGCCGCGGCCGACGCCCAGAGCCGGACGGCCGTCGGTATTCTCGACAACACCGACGCGGACCTCGGCGGTCGCGACGCGTTTCTGGGGCAGGACGTCGACGCCACGTCGATCCTTGCACGGTACACCTGGTGGGGCGACGCCAACCTCGACGGGGTGGTGGACACCAACGACTATGACAAGATCAACACCGCCTGGCTCCTGTGGACCCAGGAGGGGTTGGTGCCCGAGGGCGGTTTCCGCTGGGCCGTCGGCGATTTCAACTATGACGGGACCATCGACACCAACGATTACGACCTGATTAACCGGGCGTGGCTGCTCCAGGGTGACCCGCTCTGTGCCGGGTCCGCGTTGCCGGAGGCCGCGTCTCCGCCGCCCGAGACGGACCTCGTCATCGACCTTCCGCCCACGTTCGGGACGGTTCCTGAACCGGCGACCCTCGCCCTGGTTGGTCTGGGGATGCTCGGCCTCATGGCCGGTCGCCGGCGCCGCAACGGCGCCGCCACCGTTTAGAGCAGTTCACGTTCTTGTATAGCGATGACTCGCGC
>Ga0114922_10003683_pt1 | contig 14264 bp, 12 predicted proteins | sample AartaG_FD_100975 | JGI IMG/M metagenome (GOLD analysis project Ga0114922, IMG submission 100975) | Deep subsurface microbial communities from Aarhus Bay to uncover new lineages of life (NeLLi) - Aarhus_00045 metaG | ecosystem: Environmental > Aquatic > Marine > Oceanic > Sediment | place...
CCTGCAGGAACTGGAAAAACATATGTTATTGCAAAAGCTGCAATTGAATTAGCAAAACAAGGAGAAAAAATACTGATAACAGCATTCACTAATAGGGCTGTAGATAATGTTTGTAAATACTTACTAGAAAATGGTTTCCAAAATTTTGTTAGACTTGGATCTTCTCATTCAATCCAAAAAGAAATTAGAGATTATACAATTAATGCTTATAAGAAACAGGATTCTGAGAAGTCCATTGGAGATATTTTAGCAGAATATCCAATAATAGTAGCAACAACAACTACCATCTCTAATCCTGTATTTGAAAAGTTGGGAACTCAAACTATTATAGTAGACGAAGCAAGTCAGATGACTGAACCAACTGTTTTATCATCTCTAATTGAGGGGAATAGGTTTATTCTGGTCGGTGATCATAAACAGCTTCCTCCAGTCGTACAAAGTCCTAAAGCACAGAAGGAAAACATGGGTATATCCCTTTTTGAACGTCTAGCAGAGAGTAATCCTGGCTCCATTCATTTACTCACACATCAATTCAGGATGAATGAAAAACTTGTTGAGTTTTCTAATAATAGATTCTATGATAACAAACTCAAATCATTTGATAATCTAGTAAAATTCCAGAATCTATTGGAGTTATCGAATTACAAGGGTGACTATTCAAAATTTAGTTGTCCTGAAATTTATGATCCAAAACATCCTCTGATTTTTGTTCCTGTTCAAGGTATTTTTAATCATGAGAAAAAATACAATAATGAAGAAGCTAAAGTTGTTAGTGACATTATTACCAATTTCCTTAAACTCGGTTTGACTTCAGATCAAATAGGTATAATATGTCCTTATAGGGGACAAGTTGCTAAGATCAGAAGAAATCTCTCTCCAACGACTACAATTGATACTGTTGATCGATTCCAAGGGAGTGATAGAGAGTTAATCATTCTTTCTTTAACTGAAACCACCACAAAGAGCAAAAGGGGTTTTGCTGATGCTAGGCGGTTAAATGTAGCTATAACCAGAGCAAAGAAAAAATTGATTATAATTGGAGATCCCCTTATTGAAAAGGCTATACTTGGAGATTATGTCAAATATTTAACAAAGAATGCAACTGTTAGTGGGATAATTCCAAAGAAAAAAGATAAAGTAGTGATCTCTGAAGAAACTGTAATAATTGCAGAAAATCTATCTAAAATTGCTAAATTCATCAATAAAGTTACAATTAAAGGGAAACAACTAACTGAAACTAAAGAACAACAATGTATGGTTTGTTTTCAACCTGTTTATGAGAATGCTGTGGAATGTCCATTCTGTGAGCACCTTTTCCATCTAAAACATCTCATTGATTGGATAAAGGAAAACGAAAGATGTCCATACTGTAAAACTACATTAAGGATATATTGCTGAATTGTTAGTTAGAGTCTCATCTTCTTTTAGACTGAAAAATAAAAAAAAAGAAAAAGAAAGAAGTTTATTTTCTGTATCTTCTGAATGCTAAAATTGATGCCAATCCTAAGAAGGATAGGAACACTAATCCAGCAATTCCAGTTGTAGTTGTTTCTGGAATTGTTTTTAGCACATCAAAACCAGCTTCTTCCATGTACTCGATTGCGAGATCTAAATCGTATGCAAATGGTTCTAGTGTTGCATCAAATGCAAGTGACACAATTGGACAGGATGTAACTCCAGGAGACCCAAGGCCTTCGAGAATTTGATCTACAATGACATTACGTGGTACAGAGTGGCTGATAGCTTTTCTGACTGCTAAAGCTGCGGCTGCAGTTCCTTCAGGAGTCAATTCTCCAGTTCCTAATACAGGATGCTTCAAGTTGATAGCCATTTCTTGATGAGATGGATCACTAACAAGAACACCTAGAACACCTGCTGGGGTGAAGTCTGCAACAACTGGGAAGTACTGTGCATCTACGATATCTACATCTCCAGAGATTAATGCTGATACAGCTGCATCTTTACCAGAAATGAAAGTAATATACCATTCAAGTAACAGAGGAGCATCAGCACTAGCTAAATCAGCGAAGTATGTGTTTGGTATAAGTTTTACAATACTTTGGACTGAATCAAATGTGGCTACTTGGAATGGTCCAGCACCTGTAACAAGTGCATCTCCAACGTTTCCAGTTAATGGAACTTCATTGAATATACTGTATCCATATGTACCGATTAAAGGTTCAACGACACTTTTATCAATGATACCGTAGGAAATAAGTCCTGTTGAGAATGCGTTAGGCATAGTCATATTGAATTGGACTGTTTCGGGACCAATTGCGGTTACTGAACCACCTTCAGTTCCATTAAACCAAAGCCAGTAATAACTGTAGGATGATGATCCAACATCTTCGTCCATGTGAAGTTGCATAGTATATACGAAATCTTCGGCAAGAACTTTTTCTCCAGTGCTAAATTTAGCATCAGGATCAATGTCAACTGTTACGTTCTTGAAATCTGAACTAATAGTTGGAAAGTCTACTGCTAATTGAGGTTCCCAAACGTTTGTGATTTGTTCATATTGGAAGAGAGCACCATAAACACCTTGCATCCATTGAGAATCATAGAATGATTCAACAACAAAAGTGTTGGGTTCTTTTAGATCTGCTGGTACTGCATATTTGATAATATGATCATCAGGGTCATCCCAGAATTCATATCGTCCAACACCTGCACCCAATAGAAGTCCATCTATACCTGTAAGTGCTTCTTTGAAACCAAAGAGTGATTTTGGATAAACTAGAACTATAGTTGGGAGATCTGCGTAGAGCATTGCTTGCAATTCTTTACCATAATCAATTTGTGTTGGTAGATCTAACTCTGATAAGTATTGTAACAGTTTAGCATCATATGCAGGATTAGAATACTGATAAAAGTTGTCACCTGCTGGTGTTATAGCGTCTGTTTCCCATAAACCTGTTGGATCCCATTCAATTCCCCAGGACCAACCAACGAAGAGGATATCAAAACCACCTTCTGCATAGGTTGGAATGTAATCAAAGTCAAGTAATGGGTACGACCATGTACGAGGTCCAATATTACCCCATCCTGTGGATTCATGGAAATCGATACCAATACCAATTTTTGGTAATTGATTTTCCATCAATAATGACCATTGATTTCTGGCTGCGCTTGTGTTGGGTGATAACAAGTTAATTGAAAATACTTCTTGAACCTCAGTTTCCTGAGCTTGTGTTTGACCTAGTGCCATGGATAATCCAAATAATAGAACTAGGCTCAAACCTAAAAATACTTTTTTATTCATTTTTTTATTCACCTTTTTTAAAATTCCACTTATTACATATAACATGCTAGTGGAAGCAAGAAAATGTTGATAAGATCGTTAATAAGTGTTGTGTGCTTTCATTTTAATAATTAATCCTAATTATTTTTTTTCCCATTCTAATAATTGAAACAGTTTATTTTTTTGGAATGTAGTTTTGATTTTAATTATCAGATTGATTTAATTCTAATTCAAGTTATAGGAGAACTACCAATCTAATAATTTGCCATGAAAGAATGCCATAGAATAGAAGAAAACCTCCACCAAAATAATATGAAAATGAATTAAAAGTGGCTTCTCTGATACTATCTTTAGAGATAGGGTCTGAGCCTATGAATCTCTCTTTAAGGTTAGAAATCATAGTTGACTGACCAAAACTACCTAAACAGGCTCCAATGAATATTACTATTCCAGCTTCACCAAAAAAGACATACTGCATGAAGTACATTATAACTAATATATCCGTACCTAAACCAAAGTAAAAAATAAGTAATAAAATCACATTTATAATCGTAAAAACAACTGAAGAGAAGAATCCTAATAAAGCAATTTTTGGCCAGTATATCTTAATAGTCTGAGTTGAATTATCTTTGGTTTTTTCATTCTCATATACTGTTTGTATTTCATCTACTTCCTTTGCTTTCCAAGATTTATCTTTTTTACTCCTCATTTCTTTCCCTTTTTGTTAGTAATTGTGGATCCACAGGTGTCACAAAATCGTGCTTCGTCTTGAACAAGTTTTCCACACACTGAGCATGTAATAATCTCTTTTACATTGTTATTGTAAATATTTGGGTCGAAGACAGGATTTAGGATTATTTTTCCATTTTTTGTAGATGCTGTAAAATGAGTTGGGTTATCTATGTTCTGAAGTATTTCTTTAGGAATAGCTAATCTATCCTGCCTATCAATTTCTAGTAAACGGCTTTGATCGAGATCCCTTAGAATCACTTCTTTTCCATGACGACCAATAATTATTCCATCACTTATCTCTAATATTCTATCTGCTCTTGTAGCTACTTGTTGTGAGTGAGTTACAATACAAAGGGCAATTCCTAATTCTTTATTTATTCTATCAAATAAGTCTAGAATACTTTCTGCAGTAACAACATCTAAATCTCCAGTTGGTTCATCTCCGATTAATATTCTGGGATTTGTAATTAGAGTTGTTGCAATTGCAGCTCTTTTCTTTTCTCCTCCTGATAGTGTATTTTCCTTTTTATTCCTTTTATCCCATATCTCAAGAAAGCGCAGTAAGAACTCAGCTCTTTTCTTTACTATTTTTGGAGATACTTTAGCGTAAAAACCTGATAATTCAATATTTTCTTTTACAGTTAAATGAGGTAATAATCTACTATCTTGAAATACAACACCAGCGAAAGTTCTTCTAGCTTTAATAATTTCTTCTAAGCTTGATCTTGTAATATCTTTAGATAAATCTTTCCAAAATACTTTACCGGAGGTTGGTTTAGTAATACCAGCTACTATATTCACAAGTGTTGTTTTACCACTTCCACTAGCTCCAATAAGAAAGAGCTTTTCCTTAGAATGAACCTTAAATGATACTCCTCTTAGTGCTTGTGTTTCAATTTTTCCCGTTTGATATATTTTGATTATATCTTCTGCAACTAATAAGGGGATACCATTTTTATCGTTCTGAAGGAATTCTTTGTTAGCGGATATTTCTGTGTTAATGGCCATTTCGAACATGTCCTCCTAATCTTGCACACTAATAAAATTGTTCATAAATAAAAAAAGAGATGGAATTTCTTTTATGCTTTTATTATGCATCTTCAGAAATACCAGTTTCTAAATCAGGCTCTTGTCTGGACACAACAAATTCTTTAATTCGTCTGTAGAATATATTTCTATTCTTCCAAAAATTATCAAGATTTCCTAATAATAAGAGAATCAGATAAATTGCAAAGAAGGGTACTAGATAGAGTAACCATAAGGTTAAGCATACTGCTATAGGATGATATTGACCTTGTCCTCCATGCTCTAAACCATAAATTAGGAATTGGTTATCCCGCCGGTCTACAAACAGAGAATAAAATAACTTTTTGAACTCCAGAACTATTTCTCCAGTCATTAAAGCCATTTCAATACCTAGGATAAGAGCACAAATGAAAACAATTAGTAAGAATGATTTTGCAGAAGGCAGAAACTTTCTCTTCTTAAACAATTTAAACATAATGAAATTATAAAGCCCCGCAACAATAGCTCCAAGAAGAATAGGCATAATTACTAGCCACAGATATGTCTTTGTGAATTTTGGTTTGTTTGGATTTAATAATTCTTGCCCCCATATATTTTCAACACTGTAGAATCTCCCGGCTTCATTGAAATCTGCTTCAATCGCAAAAGGAAGCCCTCCATTTCTGAAAAACCCACTATCAGATAATAGAAATAGAGAAAATCCTAGAATTAGTGTTATTACTGGTGCAAAGAACCAGACAAAGAATGGTTTTGCTATTAATCTTACAGCTGAATCTTGACCTGTATTTAGACCATATGTTAAAAACACGTCCATCCAATAAGAAGGCCCTTCCCAAAAACTTCCTCCTCTGAAAGTATTTGTTAAGCCCATTATTAGAACACTGATAAACCAAGTGCTTATAATGTATATCCCAAATGGAGAGTGGATCTTTTTCCAGAAATATTTTAGAGAGGCTATGAACCAATCCTTCCATACTTCCCCAAAGGAGCGAGGGCTTAAATCAGTCGAACCAATTTCACTATCTTCAACTATAATTTCTTCAGTTGCCATGGCTGCTTCAATTTGTGTTTTACAATAGACATTTTAAACCTTTTCTCTTCAAATGCATTTTTACGTTAAAAAAAAACCTCAACCAAAATGCTTTAAGTGTATGAAATTTTGATGCTTTTAGCGCTTAGAGGAGTTTATAATGAGTGAAGGACACACTATTTCTTTGACTAGTTGTGGAATCGACGTTGGAACAACAACTTCACACCTGATTTTCTCTAAACTTAAATTAGAGAAGATCTATACTCCTAGAGGAGTAAAGTTTGAGGTTACTGAAAGAGAGATTTTGTTCAAAGGAAAGATAATTTTAACACCTCTGATTGATGGTTTAAACATAGATTATCTCAAACTTGTTGAATTCCTTAAAGAGGAATATGAAAGAGCTAATGTTTCTATGGATGATATAGACACTGGAGCTGTAATTATAACAGGTGAAAGTGCTAAGAAAGAGAATGCTGAGGATTTGGTCAAATCATTAGCCCATAAAGCAGGGAAATTTGTCTGTGCTGCAGCAGGACCGAATTTTGAATCAGTTATCGCTGCTATGGGATCTGGCGCTTCCTTGTATTCTAAGAAGGCTAAAAATACTGTGATCAATATTGATATAGGTGGAGGAACCTCAAACATAGCTATTGTTAAAGACGGTGAAGTAGTTGAAGCTTCATGTGTTAATGTAGGAGGAAGATTGTTAGCTTTCGATGATCAAAATAAAATCATCCGTATTGAAGCCCCCATTAGAAATTTAGAGGATAAAATGGGAATTAAGTTTGATTATGGACAAGTAATTTCAGAGGATCAGAAAAGAGGAATGGCGAAAATTCTTGCAGAGAGTCTTTTTGAAGTGCTGAATCAGAAAGTGGAATCGAAAATTGCAAAGAACCTTTTAATGACAAATCCCCTTGATTATCCAGGAAATATTGATGAGTTTGTTTTTTCAGGTGGAGTTGCTGAGTATATTTATAACAAAACTGACAAAGACTATGGAGATTTGGGTAAATATCTGGGTGAAGCGATTGTAAAAATAGTCAATGCACAAAACATCAAACTTCATGAGCCAACAGAACTTATTCGAGCAACAGTCATAGGTGCTGGACAATATACACTTCAAGTATCAGGTGTTACTACACATATTTCAGATCCTGAAATACTTCCTATTCATAATATTCCAGTTCTTGAACCAAAATTGGATAATAAAAACATAACCGAAGAAAGTGTAATGAAAGCCATATTGAAGAGTTTCAATCTTTTTGACGTAAAGGAAGGAGATGAAATTATTGCTCTTTCATTCAAAGGGGCAATTGGAGGATCGTATGCAGGTTTAACTACATTTGCAAAAGGTGTAATTGATGCAATTCCTAATACAGTTAGAATGGAAAAACCAATCATTCTAATTTTTGATAGAGATATTGGTAATTCAGTAGGTAACGTTATGAAAAGAGAAACAGAAGCTAAAGAGAACATTATTTCGGTTGATGAGATTAATGTTCAAGAGGGAGATTTTATTGATATTGATAAGCCTAAAGCTGGAGGACAAGTTGTTCCAGTTGTTGTTAAATCACTAGTCTTCTCTAATTAGAGATTACCATGCAATTGCTATTCCATCAGCTCTTGGACTTGTTCCACCACACAATACTCCAGTTTTTGGATTTCGTTTTATAATTTGACCTCTTCCGAAGATCATTCTTGCTAAACCTGATGTGGGAACAATATCATGTCCCATTCGACTCAAAGTACTCATTATGGATTCATCAATGCCTTCTTCAAGAGCCACTGTTCCACCACTTGTTCCATCTCTTATACTGAATCTAGGTGCATTGAGTGCTTGTTGAGGGTTCATTTCAAAATCAACCATATTAACAATAACTTGAGCATGTCCTTGAGGTTGATTAAATCCTCCCATTACACCGAAGCTTGCATAAAGTTCCCCGTCTTTTGTAGCCATCCCTGGAATAATCGTATGGTATGGTCTTTTATTAGGAGCTAGAACATTAGGGTGATTTTCTTCTAATGTAAAGTTAGCTCCTCTGTTCTGAAGAGTAAACCCGCAACCTTGAGGTACTAAACCGGTACCAAAGCCCATATAATTCGAATTGATGAAACTACAAGCATTCCCGTCACCATCAGCAACAGAGAAGTAAACAGTGTCTGAACTTGTAAATGGTGATCCTTGTTTAGTATCTATAGAGGCTTTAGTTAAATCAATTAGTTTTCGTCTCTCTGCTGCATAGTTTTTAGAAATTAGCTCATTAATTGGGACATCTACAACATCAGGGTCTGCAACATACCATCGAGTATCTGCAAAAGCTATTCTCATAGCTTCTATCATTACATGCAAATGCTCTTTTGAGGAGTGCTTCATATTTGATATGTCAAATTCTTCTATAATATTCAAAGCTATAAGAGCAGTAATGCCTTGTCCATTGGGAGGAATTTCATATACATCTACTCCTCTATAATTAGTAGATATTGGCATATCAAATGTGTTGGAATGATTCTTCAAATCATCTAGGGACATTACTCCATCTAAAGATTGTATGATTTCAACAATTGCATCTGCAATTCTTCCCTCGTAAAATCCTTGTTTTCCATGTTCCACTAATGTGTGGAAAGTTTGAGCTAAAGTTGGGTTTTTCATGATTTCCCCCTCTTTAGGAGCTTCACCATTAAGGAGTATCTCCTCTCCATAAGGCCCTTTCTTAATCAATTGTTCACTTCGCTTCCAAGCTAAAGCTGTAAATTGAGCTACTGGAAATCCTCCTTCAGCTAATTCAATTGCAGGAGTAAGAACTTCTTCCATTGACATTGTTCCAAACTTATCTATTGTATCAACCCAACCAGCAGCTGCTCCTGGGACAGTGATAGTATGAATGCTAAGTGGTGGCAATGAATCTGTTAAACCTTGATGAGCTAGAATCTCTAGATTCAATTCTGAAGGAGCTCTTCCACTAGCATTTAGACCAAAGACAGTTCTTTGGTTAGCATCATAAAACAAACAGAAACAATCTCCACCTATTCCAGTAGAGCAAGGTTCAGTAACATTCAACGCTGCAGCTGTTGCAACAGCTGCATCTGCTGCATTTCCTCCTAGTTGAAGTATTCTCATGCCTGCTTCAGATGCCAAAGGCTGACTTGATGCAACGATTCCTCGTTTTCCATAAACAGGGGAACGATAAGAATCAAATTTCAAACTCATGGTGACAAAATAAATTAGCCTCAAATAAACCTAATGGTTAATTCTTATCATCATTGTTGGAAGAATTCATTAAGCATTTGAAAAAACTTGAGTCTATCCCAGTCAATTTCATCTATCCCATAATCCTCTAAGAAGTATTTTATCCATTCTTCCCCATAGTTATAACCTATACTCCAGATTACAGCTGCAAGATCAAAATATCTATCGTTTATACCTCCCCAAGACCAGTCTACAAACCCGCTTAAATTACCCTCTTTGATTAATATGTTTGGTAAACAATAATCCCCATGAGAAAAAACAAGATCATAGTTATTTGGTTTTAATTTTATAACTTCTTCAAGCAACTGTTCAGGAGTTTTATCAGACCATCTGTTATCGAACTGACTTGGATTAATATCTCCTTTATCTATTCTTTCCTTCGCTAGTCGCAGTAACCTATCTGGTGAATTGTCTAGAGGACATTCAGATATGGGGATTGAATGTATTTTTCTCAAGCCTTCTGCTAAAATCTCAATATTTATTCGCTTCTCATCATCAGTTTCAGCAAGATGTGAAACCTTCCCTTGTATTTCGGATATCACAAGAAATTCCAAACCTTCTTTCTTTCTAAAGTAAATCACTTCAGGAACTTCTAGTTTCTGCGATAACCATTCAATGATAATCTTTTCTTTTTCTAAGCTAAAAATAGAATCGACTTTATTGATTTTGAGATAAAGAGTTTCTTCTTTGTTATTCCATCTGAAAACCTTAGCTTTAGAACAACCTGTCTTATTTTTCTCCCAAGTAGACTTTCCTATGATTTTCTTCAAATCCTCTGGAAGTTCTTTTTGCCATGTCTCCTTATCCATTAATATCAGTATTAGGTCTAAGTTATATTCTTAATATATTTTGGGCTTTAACTAAAATTTTCGTGAATAGTCAAAACTAGTATTTACATCCACAAAATGAACAGTAATTCTCTCCAAAATATCCAGAACCATTACAATTAGAACATATCTTGAACCTCTTGTTGGTCTCTTTTGTGCTTTTTGAATCAACTGAGTATTCTTCTATTTGAAGTGGTTTTCCTGCTTCTTCTTTATGAGTAGACGACTTAGTGCTTTTTGCAAACAGGATTGTTGTACCCAAAATACCAGGAAATAAAATTGCACCAGCAATGCCTAAAGATATCCAGCGTTTATTACTCCCTAAAGTTGTAGTACTACCAAAAAATGGTTCATCTTGTATAGTGACCAGTACATGAACGTTAATAATACTATCTTGATTATCTAAAATTATATAGTAGGGTACGCCAGTAACTAGATCACAGCTAACTTCTGTGGATTTCTTATTATACACAACCAACTCCTTAGACGCACTAAGCCCATCTTTCCATCTAATATAATTTGGTGAATCAAAAACTATGAGTGTTATATCATGGTCTTCTACAACATCTAACCGAATATATATCTGTGAGCTTGCATCTGGTGTATGCATCCAACCATTATAGGACCCAGCGTAAACTATTCGGGTTTCATTCCTTATTATTTCAGCTTGAGCAAAATTAGATATAACAAAAAAAGACATGAGTAGAACCAGAATGAAAATTATTCTCTTTCTCAATCTAAATACAGCCCCGCTGACTTATCTATCATATATCTTTGGCAAATCATTCTTATATATGTTTGCTAATCCTAGTTCAGGATTCTGGGAATTGATCTGGAAATGATGGTTTACAATCTTTGGAGGTACTATCTTCTTAGGAGTTACCTCACTCTTCTTCAGAAAATACAAAAGAAGATTCCTTGAGAAAAACAGCAGAAAGAAGATATTCGCTACTTTGACGGATTATATGCAAATTTCTAAAGTCGATATCTTATTTATCTCATTGAGAGAAAAATAGTAAAATGACCCATGTTCTTGGATAGGGATATATTCGAGAAGGTAGTTTACAATAAGGTAACCTCATGATGAAGTAAGAACTATTAAGATTACCTTTTAACTGCAAAACTTTAGAACCAATTCATATAAGTCAAGATATTCAGAAATTATTCTGTTCCATTTCTCTTCCGAATTAGTAGTCTCTAATAATCTAGCAATTCTAGTGATTTGATTACTTATATCTATATCACAATGAAGTTCTAATTCTCCTCCAAAGACATGTAACAGATTTCTAACTCCACAATTATACTCAACTAATCCAAATTTGAGTTTGAAAGTTTCACTTATGATTTTGTTCAATTGTCTCAATTTTATCCTCATCATTAAGAGAAATGATTCTGGATTAATTTCTGACATTCTTTTAGCCTTGGCACCCCATACCAACATTTTCTCAATACCCAATCAATGAATGTCCCTCCTCGGGTTGAGCTTTTATAAATATTTCTAAATGAACGCCGTTCATTAAAAAACTTTATTTATCACTACAATTTTGTTTATTCGATGAGCAAAAGTAGAGCGAGGTCACAAGAAGCAAAAGATAAACAGATTAAACGCATTATTTATGAAGCTAGAGATTTGTTTTTCGATGCTGGTACATCAGGATTTAGCATGAGAGCACTAGCTAAGCGTCTAGATATGTCTCAAAGTAACCTGTACAATTACTATTCGAATAAGAGACAACTCTGGTATGATATTATGACACATGATTTTTCAGAATTAGAAAATAAAATCCAAGAAATAGTTATGTACCACGAAGGAAATTTTCTAGCACTACTAGTAAAACTTGCAGAATTCTATTTCAATTTTGCTGAATCAAATTATAGAAGATATAAATTGATGTTTGTACTCCCTCCTCCTCCAGTTGATTCTCAAGATGCTGAAGAAGAAAAATTCGAACCTCAGTCAATCTTAATGCTTCTTAATTTGTTAGAGACCGCCATTACTCAGGGATTAATAAAGAATATTGATGCTAAAAAAATGTCTTTGTATCTTTGGTCAGTGATTCATGGTACCGTTTTGATAACAAACACTATAGTTTTTGATCCAAAATCTGAGATTTCTACTTTTGGATCGAAAGAAGAATTTAGAACATTTGTTATTGAACAACTAAAGGATCAATTATCTCAAGCATTTTCTGAATAAAATTTAAACAACAAATATTTTCACAAAGGATCGGTGGAAGTGAAAGGTAAAACTCCTAACAGCTAAAGAAATGAAATTTCAGCCATCATTCTAATCTTTGGAACAATATATAAGTGCGTGAAGAGGAGTGAAAATTAAGGTGTAGGAAGGAAAATTGAAATTAGTCCATCTAAATCTTGCTGAAACCTTAGAGGAATCCTTCCGCGCCCTTTTCCCTTCACAACAATAGCTCCTTTTGTTATTTTTAATCTTCTTGAGAAATAACTGGTATTTCATTAATATTACATACAATTAATAAAGAAAATTCATGAGTTTATAATGTAAATTCAATATATAATATTGAGAAAAGGCGATTTCGATGGAAGAAATAAAACGCGAAGATTTAGTACGCCAACTTAAAGCACGTTCAAATGAGAATTTAATACTTAATGAGGAAGCTCTTGATTTTATTTTATGGAAACTCAATGAAATCAAACACGAGGTAGGAATCAAGCTAGAAAAGAAAGAACAACCTACTTTGGTTAAAAGTGCTAGATAACTCTCTATTTTAGCAAAGGAAGCTGTTAAGACTTAAATAAAACCTATTTGTCTCAAACCTTCATGGATTCATTTCTCGATTCTATAAAGTATATTACAGATAACTTCGGAACAAGAATAACAGGAACTGAAGCTGATCACAAAACATGCAAACACATTGAAGAAAAATTTAACAGCTTCTCCTCAAATGTGGAAACCGAGAGCTTCCCAGTAGTTGGAAGAGCTTTACAAAACCTAACTCTCTTTCTAGTTTGGGGATATTTCATCTCCGTTGTTGCTTATTTCTTTATCCCAGTTGTAGCTCTAATTTTAGCAATTTTGATGCTCCTTGTTTATTATTTAGCAAGATTCCAAGACAAAAATCTCGTAAATCTGTTAGTAAAGAAATCTACAACAAGTAATATCATTGCAAAATTCGAACCCACTAAAGAGAGAAAGAAGATAGTCATCTTTTCAGGACATCATGATTCAGCATTCCATATGCCTTTGTTCAAAAGGAAAACAACTCAAATTGTATTTATTCAGAATAGTGCTCTTTCAGGGATTGCGTTTTTAGTTATAGCAGCTATTTGGAAATCAATATACTTCTTTATCCCAGGTATTAGTTTGATGAAAGCCTTCTCATACTCCATCGGTTCACTTGTGGTGGATTGGTTTTATTTACCTGATCTAATCTTTGTATTAGCATTAATCGGTTTAGTTTTTGGATTTTACTTCTTAGCTGGTATGGTCACTAATACTCCTGTTATGGGAGCAAATGACAATCTTACCTCAGTAAGTATACTATTTGCTTTAGGAGAACATCTTAAGAAAAATCCCCCAGAAAATATAGAAGTTAGATTAATATCATTTGGGGCAGAAGAACCTGGTTTAATAGGAAGTAAACATTATGTAGATAAACGACTTGAAGAATTAAAAGATGCAATAAACATAAACTATGAAACTTTAGGTAGTGGGAAACTAGGTTTAATTGCAAAAGAGAAGGATAATAATGTAGTTCATGATAATGATTTTGTTATTTACTTACATGATTTAGCTGCAAAACATGGTTTTGATTTACCCGCTAAACAAATTAAATTTGGAAATACAGATGCTGGAAGTTTCTCTAAAAAGAAAATCAAAGCTACAACAATATTTGCATTTGGTCAAGATGATGTTTTTGATATGTGGCATTCAACAGAAGATGTAGTAGAAAATCTAGATGAGAAACTGCTACAACAAGCTTTTGAATTAACACTGAAAATATTAGAAGAATTGGATAAATAGAATTAGTTTTATTGAAAAGTAAGATGGTAGCGCCGAATGGACTTGAACCATTGATCTTCGGGTTTCTGAGTCCAAAACAATCAAGTTCCGAACTTATGAGCCCGACGGGTTTTCCACGCTACCCCACGGCGCTTTTCTTATGCCTCTTCTTTTCCTCC
>Ga0114922_10003684_pt1 | contig 14262 bp, 14 predicted proteins | sample AartaG_FD_100975 | JGI IMG/M metagenome (GOLD analysis project Ga0114922, IMG submission 100975) | Deep subsurface microbial communities from Aarhus Bay to uncover new lineages of life (NeLLi) - Aarhus_00045 metaG | ecosystem: Environmental > Aquatic > Marine > Oceanic > Sediment | place...
TTGGCGCCGTCCAGATGCCGTCCGGATAGAAGCCCTGGTCAAGAACAAACCGCACGAAGATAGGCTTGTTGTTCAAATACAGCTTGTTACCTTCGATGTGAAACTTTCGCAGGCCCGCATAGCTGGCCACCGAATCCACCACCTTCCTCCCATCGAGCAGCTCCAGCCGAAGGTCATAGAGATAAGGGTCGACCGTGCTCCACGCTCGCGGCTTCTTAATCTTAAGAACAGCCGTATTGCCGCTTTGGGCCGGGACGCTTTCGGAGGTGAGCTTCTTGCCTTTGGGCGTCAGCAGCGTTGCACGAAACTGAAGACCTCGCTTATATTCATTGACCGTTGGAGTAACAATAAAACGTTTTTCGTCTAAGTCGGGGACAATATGAACGGATTTTAGGAACTGTTGCGGCCTGACCTCGAGCCAGACCGTCTGCCAGATTCCTGTAACACGTGTGTAATGTACGCCGTACGACTCGCGCCGAGTGCTTTGCTTACCTGAAGGTTGAACTTCTGAGCGCACATCATCAAAGGCATAAACGACAAGGTCGTTTTCACCCTTCCTGATTGCGTCGGTTATCTCGAAGGCAAATGAGACACTTCCGCCGAAATGGCGGCCAACAGCTTTTCCGTTTACCCAGGCCCGGCATTCGTAGTCCACTCCGCCGAAATGTAGAAACACACGTTTGGCTTCCCATGTTTTCGGCAGAGTAAACGTCCGACGGTACCAGACGGCGTTTATGAAATCCGTCTGTCCCATGCCGGACAGCTTACTCTCAACGCAAAAGGGCACAACGATTTTCTTATTGAGTTTGGAAGGATTGCTTTGCCAGCTCTCTTTTACCCCAACCACGTCAGGGTCCATCGCAAAGTCCCATCGGCCATTCAGATTGAGCCATGCCTCTCGTCTGAATTGGGTCTTCGGATGTTCAGGACGTGGAATTTGGCCTTCTGCATTTGCCGATGTACCGATGAAAACAATCGTTGCGATAACAGATAGAACAAAGCATTTCGCCGACTTTTTGAAACATCTCATTTTTAGGCTCCTTAATTATGGTTTTCCTGTCTTGATAATCCCTCAGTTGTTTCCTCATTCATCATACATATACTCTACCGGCTACAGGATTTTATTATAACTCGGTTAATCAATCCTGACCAGAACAGTTTGCTGTGAGTCTCCAACGGCTGATTAACAACCTCACAACTTGAGAAGAGATAGCATACTACATTTCTGTAACCTTGCCTTCTTTAACTACCGGAAAAAGGGTGATTTTGGCGTGGAAATCCTGTTACCGGACTTATCGTTGATGCCTTTAATGAATAGAACAGAAGCATTGTACGGATGTTTGAATATGAGTATTATAGGATAGATTTAGATTAAGGAGACACGCTATGTTCACACGAAAAAACTCAACAAATGTTAAGGTAATTCTATTGACAATAATTTCGGCCTTAATGTTGCTCGCGGAACCTGTTACAGCGAAGAAAGGCCGCAGCAGCAGTAAATCGAGCGGCGGCAGCCAGAAAAGCCGGGCAGTCACAAAGAGCTCTTCCGCTCCCAAAACCTCACGGCCCTCGTCCGTTAGCAAAAGTAGTTCTAAGGTCAGCGCCCCCGCGCGCTCAACCAAGGCACCAGCCAGGCGGAGCGTTTCAAAACCTTCAGTTCGAAGCAGTCCGAGCAGAACAATTGTTAAACCCAGTACTCGTCGGCCCAGCAGAATAACACGCAGCAGTCCACCCAGAAGGTCCACACCCAGCCGCCCTGCTACCCGGCGATCCAGTATTACCTCCAGCGCTCGCAGACCATCCGTCAGCTCTTTAAGCAGCAGGAGGCCGACTGCTCCAAGCACAAGCATTCGCAAAAGTACAAGCAAAACCTCGCGTATCGGAAGTTCCATCAGCGTTAAGAAGCCGTCCGTTTCCACTGCGGCGAAATCATCTGCCGCAAGTTCGGCCAGTCGTATAAGCTCGAGCAAGACTTCGCGTATCGGAAGTTCCATCAGTGTTAAAAAGCCGTCCGTTTCCACTGCGACGAAACCATCTACATCAAGTTCGGCCAGTCGTATAAGCCGGAGCAAGACTTCGCGTATCGGAAGCTCCATCAGCGTTAAAAAGCCATCAGTCTCCACTGCGACGAAACCATCTGCTGCAAGTTCGGCCAGCCGTATAAGCCGGAGCAAAACCTCGCGTATCGGAAGCTCCATCAGCGTTAAAAAGCCTTCCGTCTCCACTGCGCCGAAATCACCTGCTGCAAGTTCAGCCGGCCGTATAAGCCGGAGCAAAACCTCGCGTATCGGCAGCTCGATCAGCGTTAAAAAGCCATCCGTCTCCACTGCGGCAAAATCTTCTACATCAAGTTCGGCCGGTCGTATAAGCCGGAGCAAAACCTCGCGTATCGGCAGCTCGATCAGCGTTAAAAGGGCGCCTGTTCGCATTGCGAGAAAACCATCGACTGCTCGTAAGCCAATCACTACAACTGCAACGGCGAAGAGCAGAAGCAGTATGGACCTTGGACAATCCAGGCAGGTTTCCAGAGAACTTGGAAAGGTGACCGAAACAAGGCGAAATAGTTACAAACCGAGGCAGCAGGCAACTCTAAAGTCAAGTAGCCGTACAAGCTTACGCAGCCCTTCTTTGTTCACGCGTCCGTCAAACGAAAAGAGCGGGCGCATCAGGTCGACGAAAGAAGTGAGCCGGGACGTTGGAAGAGAAAGCAGAAAGGCTTTTAGCAGGCCCGGCACAACCGGCATTCGCAGCATAAGCGGGCTTGCCGGTCGGGACAGAGTGCGCCACTGGAGGGAACGGTCTTCTACAGGGACATATCGTGAACGTAATCAGGTAGTAAAAGATATTGGACGCGACGAGCATGTATATATCGGCTCCCATAACCGGATATGCCGTACACGAGTCCGGCCGAGGCATCGTTTTATGTTGCATTATAACTGGGGGTCTCACTTTGCGTTTCGGTATTTCTATCCTTACTATCACCGCAGATACGTCTTTGTCAGCCTGGGCGGATACTGGCCTTTAGGGTACGGATATAGGCGTTATTACTGGTATGGCTGCCACCCTTACCGCTGGTACGGCTATTATCCTATCGCTCGAGAGGTCGGAGGTAACACATATAACTACTACACCTACTATTACAACGGTGATACCGTTGCGGCCGAGCCCAGCCAGGCAGCGTATCCTGTCGGGCCCGTTGACCATACTACTTTCGAAGATATCCGCGAAAAGCTTGCGCAGCAGGCCGAAGAACCTTACGAGGCGACGTTAGCGGACCGCTACTTCGAAGATGCCATCGGGGCCTTCGAGCTTGATAATTACGACAGGGCCGCTGAAAGGTTCGCCAGAGCAATCGAGCTTGCGCCGGATGATATGGTACTTCCCTTTGCGTACAGCCAGGCGCTTTTCGCCGCTGAGAAATACACGGAAGCGGCTGAGGTCCTTCGAGCAGCTCTGGCGAAGGTATCGCCCGAAGAGGAAGGCATCTTTTATCCACGCGGGCTTTATTCGAAAGACGATATTCTCTTCGAGCAAATGGACCAACTGGCGAAAAAAGCCGAGCTCTACAGCTTCGACGGGGACCTGCAGCTTCTTCTGGGATATAACCTTCTCGGCATCGGTGAAATCGACGAGGCCGTCGAGCCCCTGCGGCTTGCGACACTCGACCTGAAAAACGCACCCGCGGCAACGGTACTGCTTAATCTTCTGGAAAAAATCAGGACCAAGGACGCCGAAGAGGCTGAGTAAAATCAATGTTGGCAGAGAACAAAACAATGAGAACAGGGAATTTGATAACACTGACAGCCGCCCTATGTTTCACAGTCAGCCAGGTTGCTGTTGTGCAGGCGGCGGATTGGTTTCAATTTCCCCTCCACCCTTCAAAGGACGCCCAGCAGGCACCTGATATTTGCGGAAGCGTTGTTGTCTGGCAGCAATTTGTCGATACGGACTTCGATATTTACGGCGCCGACATTACCGACCTTTTCAAACCGTTCGTTTTTATCATCACTGATGATATCGATGACCAGTTGGCGCCCTCTATTTACGAAAGCACGGTCGTTTGGCAGAGTTATGTGGAGACGGACTGGGATATATGGGCTGCGAATATCAACGACCAGACCGCCCCACAATCTTTTGCGGTCTCGGAATACCTCGATATCAATGAACTGGCCCCCGCAATTCACGGCAACATTGTCGTCTGGCAGTACGATTATTATGGAGACCGGGACATCTGCGGCGCCGACATCACCGACCCGAACAGCCCGGCGGAATTTCCGGTGGCCCTTTACGATTTTGAACAGCAGGCCCCTGCTGTTTATAGAAACACGGTCGTATGGCAGGATGATTATTATGGCGACTGGGACATCTTCGCCGCTGACATCTGGCAAAGAAACAAGCCGGCAGAGTTTTCCGCTTCACTTGTTGAGCAGGACCAGCAGCGCCCGGCCATCTGGGGCAACATAGTTGTCTGGCAGGATGACTTCTTCGGCGACTGGGACATTTACGCTGCCGATATCAGCAAGCCGGACAGCCCTGTTGAGTTTGCGGTTACGACGGATATTTCCTGGCAGATGAATCCCGATATCGACGCCCATCTAATAGTCTGGCAGGACGACCGAAACGGCAACTGGGACATATTCGGCTACAACCTTACCACGCGGCAGGAATTCCAAATAACCGATGACCCTGCCGACCAGACCGAGCCCGCCATAAGCGGCAGCGTGGTAGTTTGGCAGGATGAACGCAACGGAAACCCGGAAATATATACGGCTGTGCTTGACGGACCAGAAGTCGCGCACTGTACATCCTCGATACCAGGTGATATTGACGGGGACTGCAAAGTCAACTTCATCGACTTTTCGCTAATGGCCGGCTACTGGCTCGAATGTGACCTTGAGCCGGAAGAAGCCTGTTGGCAATAGGGTCGGCACGCAATGTTGCTCTGCGTGGCCGAGAGTAAAGTAAAAGTAATAGATAAAATGACAGATTTTCAAACATAATTTTTAGATTTGAAAGGAGTGTAAAAATGGCTAAAAGATTAATGACAATTTGTGTGATGGTTGCAGTAAGTTTGGCCTTGGCATTTGTTGTCGGCTGTCAGAGCGATGCGCAGATCGGTTCTGCTTTAGGGGCTCTCGCCGGCGCCGGCATCGGTCAACTGGCAGGTGGTGACACGGAAGCTACTCTTATTGGAGCGGCGGTCGGCGGCGGCGCCGGCTATATGTTAGGCAGCGAAGGCGACAGGAAGAAAGCACAGGCCGAAAGAGACGGCCTGCGTCAGGAAATGAATACTGTTATGGTCAAAGTTACCAACAGCAACGGCTCTATCGTACAGGTGCCGCTGAGAAAGCAAGGCGTTGGTTATATCGGCACAAGAGGTGAGTATTACGCCACCCTGCCGACCCAGGACCAGCTCCGCCCTGTGTACGGCTTTTAGCTCCCGGGCGAAAGTCCGCCGGGCGAAAGTCCGTCTGTGTGGATTATAGGGGATTTGAACGTTTTATTCTCTATACCGCCTTTCACAAACTGGCTATTGAAGAAACGGTGGTTTTGCGGTACAATAGTGGTACAATGCTTGTTACGAAGTCTCAGGTTTGTGCCTTTAATATTAGGGCGGATGCTTCGCAAGACAACTGTTTCAGTATAACGGGACTGGGATACAGAATGCACTCAAGAGTGAGAGGCCTGCTATGAACAGGCGGCTGCGAAACGCTTTGAAAGGACTCACGGCCCCTGACATCGAACGTCGCCGCCGGGCAATGGAGCCTTTTGTGCGGGCCACATTTGATGTCTTTATCAGGTACCTGTACCGCTACTTAGGCAATGAGGTAGAGTGTGAGGACGTGCTGGAAGATGTTTATGCCGATATTTGGGAAAACGCGGACCGTTTGCGAAATGTTACCACCGAGAAACAGCTTCTAACGACCGTGTACCTGTACTATATGCGGAAACGGTTGAGGCAGGTTTACAATAGAATGAACCGGAATTTACATTTATCGCAGAGAGACCTGGAGAATATTATTGCCCCCGAATTAGGTGTCATTGAGACAGCGTCCCAGTCGGAGCTTCAGCAGATAGTTCGCAGGATGCTGAACAGACTCAAGGCGCGGGAGCGAAGGGCCATAGAGCTTTGGATGGAAGGTTTCTCCAACAGGGCAATCGCAAATGAGCTTAAGACAACCGTTGGGGCGGTCAAGATGCTGGAATTTCGAACTATGTTAAAGCTGAAGAAGATGCTGCGAGATTACTGTTACGAAGATTGATTTTATGTTTTCGGGAGCCCGTTTGGTAATAAGCTGCAAAATGGGAACCCTCGAAAGGAGCAAAAAACAATGCTTGACACAAACCGGGAAATTCAAGAGTTGGCGGCTGACTATGCGGGCGCCTTGCGTGACGGCTGTATACCGGCCTTTCTGAAGTCGCTTACACGCGAGGAAGCAAAGAGGATAGCTTCTTCCCGGCAGTTTCAGGATGCCGCCGAGGTCACGCGAATTCTTAACGGCGTTGGGTTTGCCGACAAGGCCATGATACCGAATGTCGATTTGTTCATATCCCGCGTCAACGCTGAGATATCGTCACGATTGAAGAAAGCAAGGGCGTCGTCACGGGGCAGACGCAAAGCCGTCGCAAGGCACGCCGCCGGAACGGAAAAAAGAGCTGAGAAATCGGTATGATTCTGGACTGCTATCAATGCTCGTCCTGTTATTTCGAGGACAAGGAACAGTCCTCAAGGATAGACCCTTCGACCATCTCGCAGGCACAGCCCAAGATGGTTTTCAGGAATGTCGTGGTTGTATTTGTCTGCATCGAACTATACGACGGCAGAGAGGATTTGGAAGAAGCTGCTGAGGAGTTTGGGTCGCTGTCGGAGCTTATAGGTAAAAGGCCTATTGTCCTTTGTCCCAATGTCCACCTGTCGATTGACAAAGCTCCCGAGAAGCAAGCGGCGTATTTGATTGCCGAGCTGGAAAAGATGCTCGTTAAGGTGGGCTACGATGTACAGTGCCTGTCTTTTGGTTACCACAAACAGTACGGCATGGAATGTAACGGCAATGTAGGCAGCGTTGTCGGCAGGAGGTTCTATGGCTCCAAAGAGAAGCAGTTTCTAAGACTCTTGACCCGGCTTGGTGTTTGTCCACCCGAGTCCCAACCGGCGGACATGCCGTCCTGGGCTAAAACTCTGACCGGGGGCCCGTTGTTCAAGGTGCTGAGCAGCCGAAGCCGGACCTACAATGCCGGCAGAGATATACTCCGCCACCAGCTTGATACGGCGGGCGATGAGCTTTGGACGTGTATGTTGTTTGAAGGGGAAAGGAACCCTGTGGATGACTATCTTGGCACTTTATATGAAATCATAGAGGATTACCACGATATCAGAGTTCACCGTGCGCTTAATCTCAGCGTGCCGGGATTTTCAAACGCTGCACGCTTCCTTTTTCGCAAGTTTCCCGAGGCAATCGAACAGGGCAGACTTCGGATTTACAACAGCAAAGTCTCTGACTTAGAGGTTTTGTTGTCCAGGACGGCCCTTCTTCTTGCCTTCCCGCACATACCTCGCAAAGCCGGCTCGCATGCGGGAGAAATATCGTTCGGGATATACTGTAAGGATGAAAATTTCGCAAAGAATTTGATTCAGTGGTACCGGACTTTTCTTGTCGATTCGCGATTTGGATGGATCCGCACGGAGTCCGAATTGAATGCGGCAATCAATGAGTTAGAAGAGGAACTGTTCCAGGACAAGCGTGAGTAGACCGTAAGAAGTGCTGTCCAAACCAGCTTTAGTACCGAGAATATAGAATACCAAACAGGATTGAAATCGTGGATACGGTCTTATCTGTAGGTATCGTTGCAGCCTACGTGGCAGTGCTTACATTTGTTGCTGTGCGGGCGCGCGCCGCTCGCCGGTTCTCGGAGTTTTCATTAGCCGGACGCACACTTCCGTTGGCATTGGTATTCGGCAGCCTTTGTGCCACCTACGTGGGACCAGCTTTTTCGATTACCTTTGTCGGGAAGGGATTCCAGAGCGGCTTTCTTTTTTTGGGCATAGGATTGGCATACGCAGCCCAGAACATCCTGGTTGGACTGCTGGTTGCTCCACGGCTGAGAGGTTTGAAAGACTGCCACACATTGGGTGACGCTATAGGTCAGAAATATGACCGAAAGTGCCAGATTGTTGCAGGAATTATTTCCGTCGGCTTATGCGCCGGATTTGCTGCGGTCATGGCAAAGGCCGGTGGAGTTGTACTGACTGATATATTTGGACTTACGAGCTGGTCGTCCGTCATTGTGGTTGTCGGCATCACGGCACTGTACACCACATTCGGAGGATTGCGGGCAAGCGTGATAACCGACGCATTTCAGTTCAGCATATTCGCCATATTACTGCCTGTTACGCTGATATTGGTGCTGATATTTCACTTCGACGGAGGTGCGGCAACTTTCGCAAAAGAGGCATCAGCCGCTACCGCAGGGGGACTCGGCTCCACATCGCTTATCGAGATAATCGGCCTTGTGGCGGCCTTCCTGCTCGGCGAAACGCTCATACCGCCTTATGCAAATCGGGCGTTAGCGTCAAGAACGACACGGATATCACGAAATGGTTTTGTGTTGGCGGGCGTCTTTAGCGTTGTTTGGTTCATGGTCATGATAGCGATTGGCGTTACGGCCCGGACCATCGTCCCGGAAGGTACCAATGAAGACCACGTTTTGTTGAACCTGGTTAAGTCAACCATGCCTGCGGGCGGTTACGTGTTGCTGTTGGTGGTATTGGTGTCGGTTGTTATGTCCAGCCTTGATTCGCTCCTGAACGCCGGTGCTGTTGCCTTTACCCAGGATATTGTTAAACCGTTTGCGAAACTTCCGGACGAAACTGCTCTGAACGTGGGCCGCTGCGCAACTATTGTTATTGCGGCAATCGCGGCGGCCGGTGCAGTTAAAGTTCCCAGTATCATCACCGGCCTGCTTATCTGCTATACTATTTGGGCACCGGCAATTCTCCCTGCTCTCATAATTGGTTTATGGATTAAGCGTCCGCGCCCACTGGCCGGAATTTCGTCAATGGCAGTCGGCACGCTTGTCGCTGTGATACTATGGATAATCCTATGGATAATATTTAAGTTTGTATATCCCGCTGAAATTGAGATAGCTCCCCTTGTTATTATCCCGGCCCTTGGAGCGGCACTGTTAGCGTATTTAGTGGGACATTGGCTCGAAAGAAACAAACACGGAGCGTGAAAGATGGAAATAGTTATTTTAGCTCTTGTAGTAATTGCAGCTTTATTCGCTATTTGCAGCGGCGTTTGGGTTGCGACTGCGTTGGTAGGTGCTATCTCCAGGAATCGAACTGCACAAACTGCGAAGGGCCAGGCAGACGAAAAAACTAACCACCCGAATATATAAAATCGTGACAGCTAATCCGCATATTTCATACTCGCGGTCAGCTTTTTCAGACGTTCTTGGGCGTTCTGGACATATTTGATAAGCTGCTGAGCATGGCTGCTTGCCCCGTTAGAAATCTTTGCTCTCGCAGGGTGTTGCCCGTTTATAGAATTTCTAACGGGGTGCATTTGGTCTTTCCAGAGCCAATTGATAATCTTTTCAATCCCGTCGTCATCTAATTTACGCCAATCGCCAAAACGCAGATTGTCGGGCAGATTGTATTCTTTTGCTTTTTGCAGCAGCACCGCGATACCGGCCATCGCGCCTAAAGCCATATTGTTCGGCTCAATTCCATATTCCAATGTTAGTTGCATCGCGCCGAATATCCGCCCGTTTACTGCGAGCTTGCGGACCGCATCGCGGCCGGCCCGTGCAACCGTATCCGCAAGATATGGATTGGTCATACGTTCGAGAAGGTCATCTGCATAATCTTTAATGCCGGCTTCTGTAAAAAGCTCATCTCCGAGGTTGGCTTGTTGTTTTACAAGCGCCCTGCCGCACTCATCCAAAAAAGCCAACCGTGCGATTTGCATAACGGCCTCGTCTTTCTTGAGCTCGCTCATCGAAGTAGCGCCGCAGGCTTCGCCGATAAAGCCGAGCAGGGTATGTATGGCATTATGGCCGAACAGTTTTGCCTCCTCGAAAGGTAGTAGATTATCTTTTTCAATAAAGACTTCAATGCCGGGCCTGAAATCGCCAATTGTCGTTCGGCTAACCAAAATTCGATTGAACTCTTCCACCAGAAAAGTACGCTTAATACCAGGTGCTATCGTTGCCAGTTTGCTCTTTTCAATTTCGGCTGGGTCTGTAACCACCCTGCTCATTTTGCCGATTACTGTGTTCAAAAACTGTACTTGTTTCTGTGACAGCGTGCCAATTTTCTCCGTAAAGGCTTGCTCAAGTATCTCTGCCGCGTGATTGTTATTTTCTGCTGTATAAATTATAGTTGCTTCTGCTTTGCTGTTCTTTAAGCCCTCAGCTATCAATGAAACAGGACTGTTCTCTGCGCCCGATTCATAGAAATCCACCGATGGCAGGCACGTAGCTATTTCGGTGGATTCGGCTAAGACATCAAGAAGGATTTGTTTGTCCCCTGCGACGTTGGGATTGAGCAGCTCAACATTATCAACCTTTAGCGTTTCAATGCCGTCGGCTTTCGCTACGTTGACGTAGTAGCTGCCATTGTTAGCTCTGACCGCGTCGACTAATTGAGTGTCAATCTCAGCTACGACTATCCGCGTAAAGTTGCCGCTTTGAAATGCTTCTTTAGCGAACAGACCGCCCTGGATTGGCCCAAATCCAAATCCGACAAATTGATGTTCAGCCATTACTATTGACCCGCCGCCTTTAGAAAGCGTTTGATTTGCTCTTTGTCGGTCAAAACAGTCATTTCGAGGTCATACGTTCTGCTCTTTCCCGGCGCGATGTGGAGCAGCTTTTTCTGTTCTCTGGCTTTGGCCTGGCCGATTGGCGGATTGGTTCCCGGCTCCAGTGCCGTAACATATTCGCCGGGACCCCAGTGCTGCCAGTTCGCAAGGCAGGGTAATTGTTTCTTTTTATACCTCATAGCCAGCGCAAAGCCGAGCCGTCGATTGTAAAGACCAACGGTGCAGACGCCTTTTTTGTCGGCCCGGACATCAATAAAGCCGCACGCTTCTCCGCCGCCTCTGTGACTGGCGCGGGGCTTCCGGCATTTTCGGAAATTGTTTTTGCTGTTGAATATCGCATTGTCCATATCCAGGCCGCGCGAGACGCATTTTCCTTTCCACACGATTTCTGTGCCCTCGTCAACCAACGGCCACCCGTAGTTACAGTGATACAATATCATATGCGGCGTCGGAGTATTACCGAAGTTAGTAACAACATCGTGAATCCTGATGGCCGGCTCGCCGATGGTGCTTGATATGGTACGTTTCAGTTCCAGGTTCGGCCCGAATACGCGAGACTCTTTCACCACCGCCGTTATACTCATTTGCGGCTTTTCCGCCGTCAGGTTTGGCTGCACGATTGATTCGAGCCTGGCGCCGATATTGCTGACTCGGCCGTGCAGACCGCGCTCACCGTAGTCGTCTGTTTCAGGTCCGCCTACGTGAGTCAGTCCGCAGGTTGTCAACAAGCCGCCGGCGAATGAGTACAGCCACTCTAATCCCCTATTGGCATCCGGCCGCGGCGAGGTAACACCTGCGTGACTTAGCCAGGCGAGGCTGTGCTGGTTATAAAAGGCCTCAGCGATATCCAGACCGCGGTCGATAACCACTTTGTACCGAAGTCCGGAGCCGGTGTTGACCCAGGCAATTCGGGTCCCTTTGCCGAGGCCGTTATCCAGAACGGAGGTTTCAATACCTCCGACCTGGGTAACATTGATAACTTTGTTCTGCCAGGTGGATTTGCGATTGGTTGCGGCCATTTATATCTCCTTCTCTTTTCCAGACTGATTAACGCAAAACCTTTTGCAGCGCGTTAAAACTTTCGTACGTTACATTACTGCGAACTACATTTAACATTTTGTCATAGGGCCTGATTCCGCCGTATCGGTCATCGAGCGGCGCTTTGATAAAAAGTGACGCAAACAGATTACCCATCTGTACCGCTTCAGCAAAATTTATTGCCCCACTCTTGAATTCATCAAGATGCAAAGCGGCGTACGTAAGAAGGCCCGCCCTGAACGAGTCCCCTGCTCCGACCAGGTCAATGACCTCCCCTACCATGAACCGGGATTCGATTTTATTCGGGCCGTCGACGGCCCCATCGGGACAAATGTGCTTTTCGTAGGCGCCGTTACTGACTGTAACGCCGAACAGCTTTGTTCTGTTTTTCCTTCGCCAGAATCTTTCAGTCAAAGTCAAGAAAGTGCACATTATTCTCATGTTCTTCAAAGTCCTGCCAGGCTCGCCCCGGGGCAAGCGTATTTTCAATCAGCTTGGCCTCATCACAGGACGTAAAGAACAAATCAACCTCAGGCAGAAGCGGCTCTAAAAGCCGGTATCGCTCTATCGATTTGCCCGTCTTTATCAGCTCCTGTGGGTTAGCCGTCAAAGTATGGCAGTCGACAATTGTAACAGCCCCCTCGTTGCGGCACCATTTGATGAAATCAGCCAAATCACGCCCACCATTGGCGTCGCCTCTATCAGACAAGCCGGAATACATATAATAAACTATACTTGGCTTTAATCGCTTGACAGACCCTTTGAATATTTCAAAATCAAAATCGTCGTTGGCGCTGGGAAAGTAGGCAATCCCGCCTCTGTCCCCTCCCGTTGTGCCGTGAATGAAGGTAGTCCCTGTGGGCAAATCCGGGTGTATATGTGTCTGCGACATATCGATACCGTTCGCGGTCATCAAGTCGTAAAAGAACCTTCCCTGGGCGTCTAAGCCGTCGTAATCGCCTTTGCCGAGGTTGACCCCCACGGCCACTTTCAAGCCGGTCCTCGCTATCAGAGGCGCCGAGTTGCCGGGCCCCCCCGCCGTTGCATAACCCTGCTCAATCCATTCTCTCACCTTTTCCTGAGAGTAGTCGGGAATATCTTCAAATTTGCATTTCGCCAAGCCGCCTTTGCCCACTAAATCATCAGCAAAGTCGAAGTCAGGCCTTCGTAAATCCGCCACTCCCGTATTCAAAATCAAAACATCCACAGCCATTTTTTTCCTCACAATTCACTCGCTGTCTCACAAAGCCTGGCGCTCATCGTCGGGTATTGTCAGCTTCGCTTCAATAAAATCTTTGTGTGTCAACTTGAGGGAGTTTGAAATCCTGCGAATTTCCTCGGTTTCGTCGTATGAGGTCTTATCCGATGCATTCGCAATTTTGAATAAGCACTTTATAAAGTTCCTTCGCTCATCAAGAGTTGTGCACTCGAAAAATCCCCGCGAAAGACGGAAGTAATCAAGCCCCTGCAAAGTTCTGTCGCAGCTAATTTGTGTCACTATCTGTGCTTGCTGCTCGGACAAGTCCCATTCCTCCGAGAGCACTTGCTTAATGGCTTTTTTTTCGTCGCCTGAGATTTCTGCATCTACCGCCGAAATCTTCGCCAAGAGTCCGGCTGCAAGGCAAATCTTTCTGACTTCTTGCCCCGGCAGCTCAATCTTTATTCCCTTCTTTTCGCTCTCCGACTTGAGCTTGTAATAAATAGTGTTCTCAATGAAGTCGTCAACCTGGCTCTCTCTTTGTGCAGCAGATTTGTATGTCTCGCCACGCTCGGTCACAGTTGCTTTTATCATTTGTGAAAGTCTTGCCAGCAAACCGATGTTCACACCCAAGACGCCTTCTTTGATTTCATCAAGAACGGCTTGTTCTTCTTCGGTAACGACACCATCCGCCTGGAACAATTTCTCAAGTGTACCGACCACCAGATCCTTTTCTTCTTCAGATTTAATTTTCTCTAAAACCGTCCAGAGCAGCTCTTCTCTCTCTTCTGAGCTGACGGGCGAATCCATGTAAATTTCCAGTTGTGACCACTCATCACCGCTAACATCTTCGAGATTAAAGAGCAAATCCTTCAGCGCGTTGATTTCCTCGTTTTGCAATTCACCGTCCGCCCACGCCGCCGCTATCAGCAGCTTCGCAAGGTCCATAATAAACTTCCTGTCAGGCATAGCTGTCTCCTTCGACGGAAATCTCTTATTTATTCACGCTAAGATTCCTGCCGTTCTTCTTTTGGCCGATGTTTCCATCTGCGGTGCAGCCACCAGTATTGGCTCGGGTCTTCCCGCACGAATTTCTCAATCGCCCTGGTATATTCTGCCGTGACCCACTCCAGCGGGTCGTCCTTGTCGGCCCATTCTTCAGGCATAATAACCCGATTAACCCCAATCTCGAAGTAAAAA
>Ga0114922_10003685_pt1 | contig 14261 bp, 11 predicted proteins | sample AartaG_FD_100975 | JGI IMG/M metagenome (GOLD analysis project Ga0114922, IMG submission 100975) | Deep subsurface microbial communities from Aarhus Bay to uncover new lineages of life (NeLLi) - Aarhus_00045 metaG | ecosystem: Environmental > Aquatic > Marine > Oceanic > Sediment | place...
GCGGCTTTTGCCTTGCCCTGGGCTTTCATACTTCGCCCCCTTGGGGCTTAAGAGCGCACGACACTCTTGGCACATTCCCCTGCACAACAACACGATCCCCAAATACTTCTGCCAAAAAGATATGGGTAATGACGAGGGCTTCAGCCCGTGGAAAACGATCGCCCCCAACCGCAGAGCCCCCGCAGGGGGCGGTAGAATCTTTCGACGAGGACGAGGAGGACGACGAGGACGAGGACGAATCAAGGCGTCGCACACCAACCAAAAACCATATTTCGTTGGCGCACCCATCTGCCCCTCAAGTGCGAATTTCCCTTGAAAACAGCCGTATATCGCCATAGAATGAAGGTCGGTGCAAGTACTTGTGGGAGAACGAAATTGAGTAACCGCGAGGGGCCCCGCCAACCTTTCCCAGAATGGCTGAAAAAACGCGTGAAGGCCGGCGATCCCGGCCGGGCTGTCCGGGAGGTCCTCGAATCTTTGCGGCTCAACACCGTGTGCCGCGCGGCGCACTGCCCCAACCAGTGCGAGTGCTTCGGCAAGGGCACGGCCACGTTCATGATCCTCGGGTCGGTATGCAGCCGGAATTGCAGCTTCTGTGCCGTGGATTCCGGCGAGCCGCGCCCCGTCGAAGATGACGAGCCCCAACGCCTGGCAGAGGCAACGCTGAAACTGGGCCTGAATCACGTGGTGATAACGTCCGTGACGCGCGACGATCTGCCCGATGGCGGCTCCATGCATTTTGCCCGCACCATCAGGGCCGTCAGGGAACGCTGCCCGGCGGTGATCGAGGTGCTCACACCGGACTTCCAGGGCGACGAGGCCGCACTCGACAACGTCATCGCGGCCGGGCCCGATATCTTCAACCACAACATCGAGACCATCGAGAGGCTGTATCCGCAGGTGCGGCCCCAAGCCAACTACGCACAATCGCTGAGGGTGCTCGAATACGTGAAACGCTCCGCACCCGGCATCTGCACCAAATCGGGCCTGATGGTCGGCTTGGGCGAGAGCGACGACGAGGTGCCGGCGGCCTGCGGCGATCTGCGCCGCGTGGGCTGTGAAATCCTCACCATCGGCCAGTATCTGCGGCCGAGCAGGCAGCATTTGCCGATCGACCGCTTCGTAACGCCGGAGCAATTTGAAGATTATCGCCGCCGCGCACTAGCGATCGGCTTCCTGTCCGTGGCGTCGGGACCGTTTGTGAGGAGTTCCTACAACGCCAAGGAAGTGTTTGACGCGATAGGATCGCAACCTTCGAAAGGATAGAATAGATGCTCGCGGATGTTCTGGGCCAGAAGAAACTCGCCCGAAACTTCCTGACCGCATGGAAGCAAGACCGATTGGCTCAGGCCTACATTCTGTCGGGGCCGGACGGTATCGGCAAAACGCCCTTCGCGATCGAGCTGGCGAAAACGTTCCTGTGCCGGGAAGGTGGCGACGACGCCTGCGAGGTGTGCCCTTCGTGCCGCAAGGCGGCCCACGGCAACCATGAGGACATCGAAATCATGGAGCCCGCCACGAAGGGGCGCGTGATCTCCAGAGACGCGGTGCACGCACTGATCGAAACACTCAACTTCAGGGCTCGCTCCGGCGAGCATCGGTTTGTGATCATCCGTGAGGCCGACAGGATGCAGGAGGCGGCGGCCAACCATTTTTTGAAGACCCTTGAGGAGCCGCCGACAGACGTCACGTTCTTCCTGCTCACGGCAAGGCTCCCCGCGCTCCTCGAAACGATTGTGTCGCGATGCCAGATCGTGCGAATGCGCCGCGCCGCACCCGAGCACATCGAGCAGTTCCTTCGCGACCGGGAATACGCGCCCGAGAAGGCCAAGCTGTACGCATCGTTGTGCGACGGCTGCCCGGGCCGCGCCGTGACGATGGAAGAATCGGGCGTCTTCGAGCGCCGCGCACGCGTGTTGCAGCGGCTGGTGGCGCTCACCCGCGACAACGCCGAGATTGCGGCGGCCCAGATGCTTGCCGAAAACAAGGACAAGATAACAACGGTGACACGCCGCAACCATTACGACGACCTCGGCCTGATGGCAACGCTCCTTCGCGACGCCACCCTGATGGCCGAAGGAGCCGACACTTCGCTGCTGTATAACCCCGATGTTGCGAGCAAGCTGCAGCCGCGCGCGGCCGCGAGCAGCCCGGAGCTGCTCAGAAAGCAGACGCTCAGTATTCTGGAAACTCGGGAGAACATAGAACGATTCGTTAACCCGGACCTTCTCATCAGCCGGCTCTTTCTAGAGCTGTGCAATTGAGCAGCGCCCGGATGGAAGAGAAATACCATGGCATACCTTGTCGCCGCCAGATATGGCGCAATGCGCTACATAGCAAACTTTGCCAACAGCACGGATGACCTTCGCCTGCACGACAAAGTTGTGTTGCGGACCGACCGCGGCACGGAAGTGGGTGAGATCATCTCCACGCCCGAATACATCACGCGGGGCACCGACATCTCCTCCTTCGGCCAGGTCGTGAGAAGGGTCAACGCAGAAGACAAAGACGCGTTCCGCAGCATCGAAGACGAACGCGTCCCCGAGGAAGTCGCTTTCTGTGAGGAGATCATCAAGAAAAACAGGATTCCGATGAAGCTGGCAACCGTTGAGCACCTCTTCGGCGGCGAGAAGATCATCTTCTACTTCCTCGCCGAGGGTCGGGTCGACTTCCGCCAGCTTGTGAAGGACCTGGCCGCGCAATACCGCACCCGGATAGAGATGCGCCAGATCGGCGTGCGCGACGAAGCCCGCCTGCTGGCCGACTACGAGCACTGCGGCCGGCCCCTGTGCTGCAAAACCTTCATGCGCGACCTCCAGCCCGTTACGATGCGAATGGCCAAATCGCAGAAAACAACCCTCGACCCGGCCAAAATCTCAGGGCGCTGCGGCCGCCTGATGTGCTGCCTGAGATTCGAAGACAAGGTTTACTCCGAGCTGAAGAACAATCTGCCCAGGAAGGGCGATCGCGTCGTCGCCGAGGAAGTCACCGGAAGAGTAGTAAACCAAGACGTGCTGGCGCAGGCGGTAACGGTAGAAAGGGAGGATGGCGTCGAAGTTCTCGTGCGTCTCGACGATATTCAGGAAGTAGTGCCGCTGCAGAGGAATAAGAAACAGCAGAAGAACAAGAGTGCGAAGAAACAGGACGCGAAGCAGTGAAGGACACGTTTTACATCACCACCCCCCTCTACTATCCCAGCGCCCGGCCACACATCGGATCGGCTTTTGAAATCATCGGCATAGACGTAGTTGCGCGCTTCAACAGGATGATGGGCCGAAATGTATTCCTTCTGACGGGAATGGACGAGCACGGCGAGAAGATCCAGCGTAAGGCCGAAGCCCAGGGCGTAACGCCGCGCCGGTTCGTAGACGACATGGCAGACCTATACCGGCGTATCTGGACCGATCTGGGAATATCCTACAACGACTTCATCAGGACCACCGAGCCGCGGCAGCAAGAGGCCGTGCGCGCTTTCTTCCAGAAAGTTTACGATAACGGCGACATCTACAAAGGCAGGTACGAAGGCTGGTATTGCGTGCGCTGCGAGAGCTTCCTCGCCGAGGCACAGCTCGTAGACGGCCGCTGCGGCGAGTGCGGAGACAAGGCATCGCAATCGTCCGAGGAAGGCTACTTCTTCAAGATGTCGAAATACCAGCAGCAGCTTCTGGACCACATCGAGAAGCATCCTGAGTTCATCCAGCCCGACTTCCGGCGCAACGAGATGCTCAGCTTCATCAAGAGCGGCCTGTCGGACGTTTGCATCAGCCGCTCGGCCATCCACTGGGGGACCAGTCTGCCCGTCGAGCCCTCCCTGGTGATCTACGTGTGGTTCGACGCCCTCATCAACTACATCACCGGCGTGGGCTTTCCCGCCGACGAGGAGAGATTCTCGAAGTGGTGGCCGGCAGACGTTCACGTGATCGGAAAGGACATTCTCCGCTTCCACACCGTGCTCTGGCCCACGATGCTGATGTCGGCGGGGCTGCCTCTGCCGAAGCAGGTTTTCGGCCACGGTTTCGTCATGGCGGAGGAAGGCGAAAAAATGTCCAAGTCCGCCGGAAACGTGGTCGACGCCGAGGAGCTGCTCAAAACCTACGGCCCTGATCCGGTGCGATATTTCCTTCTGCGAGAGATCACTTACGCCGTCGATGGATCCTTCTCGACGAAAAAGCTGATTGATCGTATCAATAACGATCTGGGAAACGACCTCGGGAACCTCCTGCACCGCACGCTGTCGATGATCGAAAAGTACTTCGACGGCGTGGTCCCTGGGCCCGGCGATAAAACGCCCGACGATGAAGCCCTCCTCGCCGCCAACGACGGGCTTCTCGAAGAGCTCGAGAATCTCGTGAGCAGCTTCCAGTTCAACCGGGCCCTCGAGGCCCTCTGGCGGCTGGTGTCTGAGGCAAACAAATACGTTGAGCGCTGCAAGCCCTGGGCCCTCGCCAGGAGCCCGGATCAGCGTGACCGCCTCTCGGCCGTGATGTACAACCTTGCCGACGCAGCGCGCATAATCTCGCTCCTCATCGAGCCATTCCTGCCTTTCACGGCCGAAGCGATGCGGCAACAAATCGGCCTGCAAGAACAGGAAGGAGACATCCGCGACCTCGCCCGGTGGGGCGGCTTGCATGCCGGCATCAAAGTCAACAAGGGAGCGCCGCTCTTTCCCAAGATAGAAACAGCCTGATCTCTCACCGCAAAGACGCAAAGAGCGCAAAGAAGAAAAGAAACAAGAATAAGGAAAGAGGGAAAAGACAAGCTTTTGTTAGGATTGATGCACAGGAGGATCACCGGTGACAAGAGAGGATGAACTGTCGCACAAGATCATTGGCGCCGCCATCGAAGTCCACCGCGAGCTCGGCCCGGGCTTGCTGGAGTCTGCTTATGAAGAATGCCTCTGTCACGAGCTGTCAGCTTCAGGGCTTTCTTTCGAGCGGCAAAAGCGACTCCCGGTTGTGTACAAGGGAATTGCTCTGGACTGCAATTATCGTCTGGATGTGGTAGTTGAATCTCTGGTAGTTATCGAACTCAAAGCAGTAGAGGCTATCTTACCAGTGCATGAAGCGCAGATGCTCACCTACCTCAAGCTGTCAGGCTTGAGGTTGGGTTTGATTCTGAATTTCAGTATGGACACTATGGGCAAGGGGATCAAGAGAATAGTTCTCGGCCTTTGAAAACCACTTCCGCCGAGCCCGGGGACCGCAGAATGCTCAACCCAAACCCGTCTTGTCTTCTTTCTTCTTTGCGCTCTTTGCGTCTTTGCGGTGAATCATTTTTCATTGACAGGAGGACCATACAGTGCCAGGGATAGAGTTCTTCGAAGCTCTCAAACGTGAATCAGATAGCAGAATGCTCTTGCTCGTTGCCGACGGCATCGGGGGGCTCCCCCGGGAGCGCGGCGGCCTGACGGAACTCGAGACGGCCAAAACGCCCAATCTCGACAAGCTCGCCGCGGAAGGAACATGCGGACTTCTCGATCCCGTCTCGCCGGGCATCACGCCGGGCAGCGGGCCCGCGCACCTGTCGCTGTTCGGTTACGATCCGATGAAACACAACGTCGGCCGCGGGCTGCTCGCCGCGCTTGGCGTGGGATTTCCGATACAACCCGGCGACGTTGCCGCGCGCATCAATTTCTGCACGGTCGACGATCAGGGCCTCGTGGCCGACCGCCGCGCGGGGCGCATCGCCACCGACGTCAACCAGAAGCTCGTCGAAAAGCTCCGCGATGCCGTCAAGATCGAGGGAGTCGGTATCTTCATTGAAACGGTGAAGGAGCACCGGGCGGTGGTCATCTTCCAGGGGCCGGAGCTTTATGACAGTCTCAACGACACCGACCCGCAGGTCACCGGTGAAAAGCCCCACGACGTTATCGCCGCCGACAAGCAGTCTGAAAAGATGGCCGGGATCGCCACCGACTTCATCGGCCAGGCGGGCGCGACCCTCGCCGACGATCACCCGGCCAATATGGTCCTCTTGCGGGGCTTTGCTCGTTACGAAAAGTTCCCGACGATGGAGGAGGTATTCGGCATCAAGTGCGGCGCGATCGCCTCATATCCGATGTACAAGGGCGTGGCGAAACTGGTGGGGATGGACGTGATCGATTGCGGACCGGAGCCGGAAGACGAGGTCGAGGCCCTCAAGCAGAACGTAGGGAAGTACGATTTCTTCTTCCTGCACTACAAGAAGACCGATTCCCGCGGCGAGGACGGCGACTTCGACGCGAAGGTCAAGGAGATCGAACATTTCGATTCGCTCATCCCGGCCATCCGCGAGCTGGATTTCGACGTCATCGCCGTGACCGGCGACCACTCCACGCCTTCGGTGCTAAAGCAGCATAGCTGGCATCCGAGCCCGTTGATCCTGTGGGCTCCATACGAACGCCGCGACGAGTGCGATGCCTTCGGCGAAACGCAGTGCGCCCTGCATGGCGGCCTCGGCAGGCACCGGTCCACCGACCTGATGCCCCTGATGCTCGCAAACGCCCTGCGGCTGGAGAAATTCGGCGCGTGAAGAGGATCGTGGGAGGGAAACTCTTTGAAAAGAGTTTCCCCCCACACCCCCCTTCAGAAACTTTTTGGCGATCAGGCCGCCGCGGCTGCAGCCGCAGCGGCCCGACAAAAGTCTTTGGAGAAGGGGGCGCCTTTCGGAAAAGGCGTTGGGGAGAACCTTTCTTCAGAAAGGTTTCCCCCAGCGCAAGGCCCGCGTAAGAAGGCGGCTCGACGACGAGGACGAGTTGAGGTAGAACGGAACAAGAGAGGTACTTGTGTGCTTGTCGGTACGCGGAGTCCCTGTTGTCTGCGCTCTCTGTGCCTCTGCGGTGAAATACGTATTCTTCCATGATCCTTTACCTCATAAGTGAGCTGGACGTCGGCGGAGCGGAAAAGAGCCTCTTCCACCTTGTGATGGGGCTCGACAGGGAGCGTTTCGGCGACCCTGTAGTGGCGTGCCTGTGGGGCAAAGGGCGCGTAGGCCAGTGGTTTGAGGACGCAGGCGTAGAGGTGATCTACCTCAGCCCCGGCAAGGCGGGCCTACTGCCGGCCGGGCTGCGCCTCCGAAGAATTCTGAAGTCCGGCCGATTCAAGCTGTTTCACACCTTTCTCTTTCACGCCAACTTCGTCGGCCGGCTCGCCGCAATCGGCACGGGCGTGCCTGTCGTATCGTCGATTCGCGTGACGGAGGTCGACCGGCCCTTCCGCGTGACACTCGACAGACTCACCAACAGGTTCGTGGTCGCCGAAACTTGCGTGGCCGAGGCCGTCCGCCGGTGGTCCATCGAGCGCGGCCTACCGGCAGAGAAGCTTGTAACGATCCCGAACGGCGTCGACGTCTCCGCATACAAGGCGGATCGCGGGAAACTCCACGGCGAGCTGGACCTGCCCGCCGAGGCACGAATAGCGTTATTCCTCGGCAGGCTGAGCAGTCAAAAAGGCCCGGACATTCTCCTCGACGCCGCGGCAGCGCTCTGCCACCGAATGCCCGAGCTTCATTTCATCCTCGCGGGAGACGGGCCGCTGAGAGGGAAGCTGCACATGGCTGCAGAGAGGGAGGGTCTCCTATCTCAGATTCATTTCATGGGGCGCCGAGACGATGTTGCGGAGCTCCTGGCCGATGCCGATCTTCTCGTGCTGCCGTCGCGCTGGGAGGGGATGCCCAATGCCGTTCTGGAGGCCATGGCCGCGGCCAGGCCCGTTGTCGCGACCGATGTGGGAGGCTGTCCCGAGCTTGTGGCAGACGGGCAAACCGGGCTGATTGTGCCGCAGGACGATGCAGCGGCGCTGGCCGACGCAATAGAGAAGATAATCTCGGACCCCGACCTCGGACGCGAAATGGGCGCAGCCGGCCGCGAGCGCGCTCAGCGCGAGTTTCCCATAGAAAAAATGGTGAGGATGAACGAACAGCTTTACGAGAAGATCGTGAGCAAGAACACGGGGGCCGCGTAGCATTCAGTCATCAGTCTTCAGTCTATAGTCCGAAGTCGTAAGTTTCGAGCCCCCGCAGGGGGGCAGGGCCATTCGAGGACGACGCCCGCCAAGAGTCGGCCCGCCAGGAAGCAGGACGACGGGGACGATGCGCGGCGGGGCATGTAGGGGCGGACGGCGCACCGTCGCCATAGCGGCTTTGGCGCGTCGGCGACTTGTCCGCCCTCTTCCGACGCAGCGCGTGTGGCCCCACATTCCCCGACATGAAACACTGCCCCATTTCTTGTGCGGCCACCATCGATTTCCACGCCCTCACGATCGTCAAGCGCTTTTCTGCGTCAAACGCAAGGTCAGAATCTGCATCGGGCGCACCGTCACGGCCGCGCTACCGGTTCCCAACTCTTCTGCGTGGCGGCCCTCAAGGTTGGTTGACGAAATCACCATGCCTGGAGCTTCCACGCGGAGCGTTTCCTCCTCGAGAGGGTTCCACAGCCGCAGAACGAACGCGTCGGCCTCGCGGCAGAAGCCGGAGACCACACTGTGCCCCGTCACCGTCACCCCCGGCACCGGCAGGGGGCCGTCCGCGTCGGCGACGGCCGTAAGCGGATACGCCTGCCTCTGGTAAGCCCAAACGGCGCCCGCCTTCTCCTCGGGGCTATACGGCATCACGCGCACATCGTATTCCCGGGTGCCGTGGACGATGTCGTTGGCGAACCTGCTCGAATCCGCGCGGACGCCCGCGCGGTCGGGCGTGCCAACGATGTGCCAGCCGCTGTGACACAACACGATAGACGTTGCACATTCCGCGGTGACAACTCCGCTGGGCCGGTCGATGATGGTTGCGAACCCGCCTCCATCCTCCCATTCTGCGAGCACGTAGTGGACGGCCGAGTGTATGCCGGCGGCGGGTGCGCGCAGTTCGAGGGGATGCTGTAGCAAATGTCGCGCCGACTTGGCGTACTCGAGCACCAGCTTCATGTTACCGTCGAGTTCCCAGTAATTGGCGCTCTCGGTGCGCTCGCCGTCGTAGTCGCACGTCACGTGGATGTCGAGCGCGTCGCTCCACGGCTTCAGCTCCAGCGCAAGCACGAAGGGAATGCACCCGACGAGGCCGGTTGCCTCCGCCCGCGCGGCGCCCGTCTCGCTGAGGCAGGCGCTCACTTCCCTAATTTGGCCGCGGGTGTCCCATCCGTTGACCACCGCGTGGAGGCCGATGCCGGAGAGGACCTGCTCATCACCGCGGAAAAGTCGGATGCCGTCCTTCGACAACACAACGCGCAGGTGATCGTTGGACAGCTCGTATTGATCGTCTTCCGCGGCCTTGACCTCGACGGGCAGCGTTGCCTCGTCGGCGTTTTCGCTCAGCGTGTATCGCGCGGCCGAGAAGCCATCCACCTCGGCCAGCATGCAGCCTGTGACGCGCGCCGCGGAGCCGTCGGGATGGCGCTCGGGCACGGTCAGGCGCGAGGGCGCCGATTTGCCGTCGGTGTCCGTCACACCTGCGCCTTCCTTGAGCGCGCCCGCGGGCAGGCCGATGTCGATGGCCGTCCATTCTCTGCGCTCGCGCTGCGTGGGGTTGGCCAGGCGGAACGACGCCGATTGCGGCGCGGGGATGGCCCGCGCGGACCTGTCTTCCACCTCAAGGCGGCAGGCGTGGGTCACGTCGGCGTAGGCGTCGTAGCCGTGGCGCCAGTGGCCGAAGATCGATGTCCAACACAGCCAGCAGTCGTGATGGTGGCTTATCATTACGGCCTGCCACATTTTGTCTTCCTCATCCTGACAGTCGATGCCCGCAATGATGGAAAGCCGCTGCGCGAGTATGGTCTTGTTGGAAGCGACCTGCGAATCGAGGTACTGCCCCCCGCCGTTCTGGGCCCAGCAGAGGCGGTCGGTGAACTCGGCAAAGGCGTCGTCCCAGGGGCCGTCGTCGCGGGCGATCTTTAGGTAAGGGCCGAGTGTGGTGAAAGTGAAGTCGGCATCGTCGCCGGCGTATCTGATCGGATCGAACCACTCTTCAGGCCTGCCTGAGGTGAAGTCGAGGCTCATACACTGAATGGCTGGATGTTCGATGCCGAGCGCGCGTCCCGCCAGAACGGTCTTGGCGTTTGCGCTCAAGAACCAGGGATTGCACCAGGGGTCATACTGGCGCTTGCCGTTGGGGGGCGGGGGCATAGGTTTGCGCACGTAGGGCTGCATGGGCAGGGTGCGGATTTCCGAGCCGTCCGGCCCGCGCCAGCGGAAGGTCTCGCCGTGCTTGAGAGGTGCAAAGCCGAACGGGCCCCAGCTTGTTTCGTAGATACAGCCCTTCATGTCGAATCCGCTGAGGATGGCGGGGAGCTGCCCGCACCAGCACGGTTCTTGCGTTGCGTAGTATTCCAGCTCTTTGCCCAGCGTTTCGCGCTGAATTCGGCGGGCGTATCCGAACTGCCGCACCACGGCCTCGCCGTCGATCGCGTGGAGGATCGGCTGCGTATAGGACGAGACGTTATCCATCCGCCCTTCGGCGACAGCCTTGCGGAAGCGGGCCACGTAGTCTTGGTCCTGCCAGGGCACGTCGCCGCACTTCGCCTCGACGTCAAGCTGCGGCCCGCGTGCGAGGCGGTCGAGCGTGTAGGCCTCGAACTCCATGTTGTAGACCAGTCCCGGGTGTTTCTTCAGGCAGCGCTCGGCCCTGCACAGCGCCTCCACCATCTGATCGTAGTTTGTCAGGAAATACCCACCGTGCATCCCCCAGATGACGTGTGCGTGGGGGCGGTTGCTGTTGTCTTGTGCGGTCATTGGATCTGCACTCCTTGCCGTTGGTGAAAAGGGGTTCAGTTGGTCCGAAAAGTGTAGCATGGGGGGCGGGGGAAATCAAGTGTTTCGGGTGGGTGCGCCCCCGCAGCAATGGCACGGGCCAAGTTAGCGCGAATAGCGCGGTGCAGCGTTGATGGCATCGTCAAGGGCAAGGACCGTCGCTGGGTTAAACCGTTGAGGAAAGACAAGCAGATAATAGGGAAGCCAGTGTGGAAAGTTTACAAGTGGATTCGGTATTCTGCCAGGTTGGTTCGCTTCCTTCCGAAGCGCCTCCCAAGTCGAAGGTCGTGGGACTATGCGAACAGTGTACTTCCCTTTTCTGGTGCGCCAAAGGAACCTCTCGTACACTCTACTGGGGATTACTTCTGCGAATTCCAGGGACGTAATCGGATACCAGAGGTGTTCCAAATCCTGTCGCATCAGCCTTTTGGCGGCAATCAGAACAAGTGGCCAGGCTGTGTGCGTAACATTGTCCGAAGGTTCTCTTTCCTGAAAACCTAGTGCCTCAGCCAAGTGACGAAGCATTGCCTCTTCCACAGGCAAGTATGGATTCCGCAAGGGATACTTCGTCTTGACCTGCTTGCCATAGATCGATTGTCTCAGGACGCTCAAGAATATCTTGTCCCCTTGGCTGAGTTTTCCTCTCTGGCGGAGGAATTGGGAAGCAAGGAAAGCTGCTGGCACAAAAGATTCGGCAGGGAGTTTGAGGTCCTGACAAAAGCGACTCACCGTCGGCACCAGGATTCTTTCGCTGTCCGCGTACCATTCGCTCTTGCCCCCAAGCATGCACCAGAGCCCATGCGCGGCTAATGCGCCAGCGCAAATCGACGTGCGATATGGGCCGATCATTGGTTCAGTGGGCAGGTCCTTTTCCGTGAACGCGTCATATTTGAATGCTTCCTTTGCAAGAAGTCCAACGAAGCGGTCCAACGCGGCCTCAATCATGGCTAATGTTGGGAGCCAGAGCCTCTCCTGCAGCTTCCAACGGATAGCAGCGGCCCAGATGTAGGACGCCAGCATCGTATAGGCCTCAATTCTCGCGAAATAGTTTTCCTCGCGGTCGAAACCCGCCATGGCATATTCCACGATCACCGTGGAAGCTGAGATCGTACGGGCCAAGTCCTTTTGTTTTGGCTTCTGAATGTTCTCGCCGAGTGGCAGAATGGACTGCAATAGTAGGTCAAAGGCCGTTTTGTCGAGTGGGCTGTCTCCATCGCCGATCATGAAGCTCAGCAACCGATGGAAGTCTGGAATATCTTGAGGAAGGAAGCTCCCAGTGTGGTCCAGAAAGTCTACCAAAAGCTCAGCGCCAACCCAAGTCCGAAGCTGTTTGAATTTTCGGTGATGCCAGTTTTGATTCTGCCCGAGAATACGCGAACTCACTCCTTCAGATATGTTACCCGTCGTGACGAACACGGAGTTGTGTTTTCCGTCTGAGGGCATCGAAGGATGCTTTATCGGCTGTTCTACCAAGTCAACAAGCTGGGGCTGAATCGTGCGCCAATCCCCAACCAAGACCTTACCCCTCTTCAACTGAAAGGCAGTGGCCTTCCCCTTTGGATCCCAAGCGATCACGTCTTTACCTTCTTCGCCCGGCCCGTGACTGGCACTGTGGACAACCGTGTAGTCCATCGCGTTCAACAGATGACAGAAAGCAGTCTGGTAGCCTCGTTCAGTGGCGTTAGCTAACCAGTTTTCGATTGCTCTCGCGGTCACGCCATGCGACGCGTTTTTTTTCGATGAACGTTTCAAATCGCTTCCTATGCTCGTCAGAGCCCAACCATTTCCCTATTCTCTCTGCAAGGTCCGCGTTACTGGAGACGAACGTGGGAAACTGCGGCCTGCCGTTCTCATCAAAATCTATATCAATCATCTCAAATGCTTTCATAAACAGGTCGAACGTAAAGGTCTCCCCTCCGGCGTCAAGGGTCTGACCAGCTTCCTCGACAAGTTCGTTGAATCGGTGAAAGAAGAACCTCATTTGCTGTTCGGCCGCGTCTCTGGCCGCCGATGCGAATGCATGCAGCACGGCCACCATTCCTCTTTGTTCAAAGTCTTCTCTATCTAACCGAATCGATGATCTCATCTTCTGCAAGGGTTGGTCGTCGATACTACCATCAAGCCGCTGCAACACAATTCGATGGCCTTCATGCAACGGAAGGGGCTTAATGCTCTGCAACATTCCACTGGCCTTGTTTCTTACCATCTCGTAGAATTCCCTCAGAAATTGTTGTGGTAATTCACGAGCATTCGGAAAATCAGGAAGCATAGATCATCCTCTTGAGGGAGGCGATAATAGATCAGCCAGCTCCAATACCTCCGAGATTCGACGGTCCCTTTAAACTGCCCTGTCGGCCGTCGGCTCTCCTCGCCTAAGAAAGGATACCAAGTGGGGCGGGGGAAATCAAGTGTTTCGGGTGGGTGCAAACCGCCGAGTGACAAAGAAGCCAGGCATCTGCAGGCTCGGTCACTTGTCGACGGGTATGCCCTTCGATTCAAGATACCTTATTGAGTCTATGTAAGACCTGCTGAGTGAACTGTCCTTGTCTTCCGGGAGGGGAGCCTTGCCGTCCCAGTCTTTCTGGATCATTTCCGCCACCTTCGGGCGAATCCGCACTAATCCGAGGGGCTTGATCCTGTAAATGTACACCGTCTTTCCCGACCAGAGCGGGCCTCCTTCGCGAATCCTGACTCTGACCGGGCCGAAGAGCGCGAGCGCCTCGAATTGGACGAACATCGGGGGAGGCCGTTCGCCAGAGAGGTCGATCGGGTTATATACCCCGGCGGTATGGTCAGCGAAGTAAATCGGGGGCCTGGACGTTCTTGTCCCCGTCGGCGCCCTCTTGTTCAGCCACGCTGGTACTGGAATTGGACCTGGCCTTCCACGGCCTGCGTTCACATAGCCGCGCACGAGGGCCAACCGGTCGATGTAATCCGGCAAGTCGGCAACGTCTATCCGTTCGAGCGGAGATTCCTTGAGTGCGGCCGATTCCACCTCGGTCGCCTCGACTGTGACTTCCAATGGGTCCAAGCTGAGCACGTCGCTGAGCACGCCGGCTTTGCCTTTTCTCTTGCCGGGCGGCAAAAGACCCGTGAGCTTGACGGCGTAACTCCCTTCAGGCAGATGGGCTTGAAATGGTCTCGGGGCGCGAAAGACGTCGCGGACGACGCTCTCAACACTATCTTCTGTCTTCTTCTCAATCGTTACCAGCCACCCGAGCGCTTTGGGCCGGGCCGGCGGCTTGACGGTAACTATGTTTCCGTTGACCGAAATGCGTGCGGTTCGTTGCTCTTGGGCGCCGCACGCGGCGGCGCAAGCAACGAGGATGGTGAGACCGATAAAGATGAGCGTCTTGCGTGTCGCCATTTTGCCTCTCCAGAATTCACTGTGCCGATGCTGCTTGTTAGCGTTGCGAGTGGGTCCTTTACTCGGCCTCGCCCAGTCTCTTCAGGGCTCTCTCTGCCGCCCCGCGCACATCAGGGCTCGGATCCGTTTCCTTTAGCCCCTCGAGCGCTTCTCGTGCCTCTTCGGCACGCAGGCGGCCC